>Ga0129336_10001005_pt1 | contig 16791 bp, 38 predicted proteins | sample CPB6_02_DNA_FD_96878 | JGI IMG/M metagenome (GOLD analysis project Ga0129336, IMG submission 96878) | Freshwater to marine salinity gradient microbial communities from Chesapeake Bay, USA - CPBay_Sum_0.6_0.2_DNA | ecosystem: Environmental > Aquatic > Marine > Coastal | place: USA: Chesapeake...
AGATTTGTCCAGGTTTCACCATTATCCACTCACAAGTTTAAAGTCTCTATTAAAGAGATATAGATCACACCAAGTAGCTTTATTATTATCCAAATATTCATAATCTATTGTGTGACTACTCATTCGGATTTCTTTGACTAAAACATATTTCTTGTTTGTTTTACAAAACCAAATTTGTCCTGCTTGTGGCTCCATTGTCTTATCCTATCACAAGTCGAGGTTGAAGTCAATAAAAAAATAGCCAGTTACCAAAATGAATTGGCAACTGGCTGATTTGGCGGAAAGTATAGGAGTCGAACCTATAATACCCTTTTGAGGTATGACGGTTTAGCAAACCGTTCGTTTAACCATTCACGCAACTTTCCACTACTTACTCTTTTTTTATTTTCTTCATATATCTTTCTGAAAAATATTCAAATGCATTTGCTATGTGCTCTGCTTCAATCTTTGCAGAGACTATTTCGCAATCACGATAAGGATTGGTTGCATCATAAAACTTATCGGGATGGAAACTTTTGTCGTATCCTAAAATACCTTTACTCTTGAATAAGTTATTGATATGACCGTTTAAAGCGGATGTGGTTGTCCACATTTTTCCTTTTTCCGAAAAAGTTGGATAAGTATTACCACTAGAATATAGTCCGTCAGTTAATCGACGGATCATATAGATTTTCTTTTCCTTGTTAATTTTACCCATTTTGCTTTGCCTTCTTTTCTTTCTTCGGCTTCTGGGTATACTTCATTTCAGTTTCGATGCAGGAATCAAAAACATCTTTGAGTGATGTTGGCGTAACCTGAATTGTCACAATCTCACAGTTCATCAACTGGTTACTTGGAGTATGAAACTCGCCAGCATTAAACTTATAACGACCTTTCTCCCAAGTCTTAATCTTCTTACGACGCATATAAGAAGTCATAAAGATTTTAACTGAGTTGAGCGTATAGAATGTTCTACCAATACCTTCCGAAAACCAAGGAAAACGGTTGCTGCCACAAACATAAAGACCATCAGTTTTTCTGCGAATCATATAAATTTCAGCCATTGTTTTCCCTTTGAATAACACCGTGTTTATAAATTGGTCGGAGTAGTAAGATTTGAACTTACGACCCTCTGCTCCCAAAGCAGATGCTCTACCAGACTGAGCCATACTCCGATAACCTATCTTCTAATGCATATTTCATAGTTCTTATGTCTTTTAAGAAATAAAAACTAGCAGTACCATCATTCCATCTAACTTTAAAAAAACCGTCTGGGAACTTTGGTGTTTCTATTATGACTCCGATTATATCAGTTCCCTTGAACAATATTAAATCGCCAACATAATGTCCTAACATGGACTAACCTTCCTAAACCATCCTTCGCCATAAGCGTTCATATTGCCGTGGAGCAGAGTTTCGTAATCTCCAGTTTCAACACAATATATCTTGTATCGCCATTTGTAAGATGAATACTCTTTTGGTGCTTCTTCTTTTGAATAGAAGAAATAATGCTTTCTATTCGTCCCAAACCACCAGATTTCGCCTACTTCTGGATTGTATTTATCGGGCATTATCCACTCACCAATTCAGCATTTACCATCATCCAAGTAAGATACGTCCTATCATTACTATCTCTATTTAAATTCTTGGTTCCGATTCTATCATAAAAGATACTATCGCCAAGCCTTTTATTAACCACAATTTTTGTGATAAAGACGTAACGACTACAATCAATCGGAACAGGAACATGGTCTTTAATCTTCCAAATCTGTCCTACTTGTGGCGTCATAATACAATCCTAACATAGTCCCGAAAGAAAGTCAAGGACTTATTTGTAAATTGGTGCAACGCTATTCTTCGTAGTGTAATTCCATATGACAATTGCTGCAAAGAATTCTGCACTTATCTAATTCTTTTCTTACTACTTCCCAGGATTTAGAAGTTGCCATTGAAACTGTAAAATCTTTTTGTGATGGATCTATATGGTGAAAGCATAATGCGCTTTTAGATTTGCAATAACCACAAATTTCGCATTTACCACCCTTATATTCAACACACTTATCTTTCATTTTCTTTCTTTTTCTAACTATTGCGTCGTATCTACACTTAACACAAGCCCAACCAACATATTTTCCTTTTGTTTTTTGAACAAAAGTTGTTGTTCCATGTTTCTTACATTCTTTTTCAATTCTGTCTCTTATCATTTTGTGATCCTCCAAACATAAATAGTTCGCAGATCATCAAAAGATAAGAATAAATTTGGTAGGATATGTTGGACTTGAACCAACGACCTTTCGGTTATCAACCGAATGCTCTTAACCAACTGAGCTAATATCCCACATTATAAATGCATTTGGAAAGTAATGCGAAGGTGGTGTAACTTAACCACTCATCTGTTCAGGGACCTCAACCATTACCTTTTCGGGGCAACCTCTCTTATCGGGTTGCACACATAGTTGCGCTTCAACTGTTTATCTGCTACAAGAGACAGAAAGGGGTTCGCTGCAACCGTGAACACCTCTTTTGAATAACACACCTATCCAAATGCAAATTGGTGGGGAAGGTGAGAGTCGAACTCACAATGTCAACAAAGACGACGGCTTCTAAGACCGTTGGATATACCAATTCTCCTACATCCCCAAAAACATTATTTACATTCCAAAGTTACTCTTTGTGTTGCCATATCAACGCCTAATACTGAGCATTGTTCTGTTCTTTCACTATTAACTTGAACAACAGCGATAATAGAAAGAACCAAACCCAGGATTCCCACACACAAAGCAACTATCGGTAATACTTTTAGTTTTTCCCTTACTTTTTTATTTGCAGGCATTTTTGCTACCTCCTAAAGTAAATAGGGGCAATATTGCCTTTAGCATAATTGGGGTGCCTTTTGGGAATTGAACCCAAACTGCCGCTTTCACAGAGCGGTATGCCAACCTTTACAACAAAGGCACCATAAAAAGTGGCGGTCTTAAACGGAGTCGAACCGATATACCCACCGTGACAGGGTGGAGGCTTAACCATTAGCCGATAAGACCGTTTTGGTGCAAGCAAAAGGATTTGAACCTATAACATTCGCGGTGTAAACGCGATGCTCTACCGTTGAGCTATGCTTGCATTACTATTTTGGTTACGACGCTGACAAATATTCACCTGCTATTGCCCACAGGCACCTTTATCGCAAACTTGGACGCTTATTGAGCGTTGGGATGAAAGCGGCATAAGCGTCGTAACCAAATTGGCGCGATAGGTAGGAGTCGAACCTACAACCTTTAGTTTCGTAGACTAATGCTCAATCCAATTGAGCTGCTATCGCAAATTGGTGGGCTAGGTCGGAATCGAACCGACACTCCTTTGCAGGAAGCAGATTTTGAGTCTGCCGTGTATACCAGTTTCACCACAAGCCCATACAACAATTGGAGCCTATTGCCCGAATCGAACGGGCGACCACATCATTACAAGTGATGTGCTCTACCAACTGAGCTAAATAGGCATAAAATGGGGCAGTTGCTTTATGGAACAACCCACGGGCGCAACTACCAAAGCCCAACCTTAACTAACCGCGCTTATTGGTTACACGCAACTGCCGAATGAACAGCGAACGGGGACGATCCACAACACCACTACGCTTTACATCACGAAGATACTCGCGGGCATCCTGACGCGAAGTGAAAACTTCCTCCCTCATAACGAAATTACCACCATCAACATCCGAACGCTCAACAACAGCCCACAGCGAATTAGCGATCTTCATTTGTTGTTACTCTTTCTGCTGGAATATCCAGCGGTTAGGTATTGCCACTTACAGGAAGAACGTGAAAGATAGAAGTATCAATTAAATCTTCGGGATTGCCACCTCTACGGAAATAATCCTTACCACCATCGGTAAAGATTGAGCCACACTTGCAGCTTACAAAATCGTGGCGATGCTTGCTTTCAATTTCATCACCACACTTACGACACTTGCAGCTATTACGAATGATTTTATTTCCGTACATTTGACTTCCTTTCTACTTGGTGGGTGATGAAGGAATTGCACCTACTCGGATCACAGAGGACTTCAGTTTTACAGACTGACCCGCCTACTTTAACGGTCTAATCACCCAATTTTCACATAACTTTCCTAAGCTTAATTCCGATGTTGCATTTACTTCAGCGAATGGAATTACGTATGTCTCTCCACCAGCGGTTAATGCAAACAAAATATCAAAATCTTCTTTTGAATACTTCTTTGAGTTATTACCGCTACTTCTATTACCACCCATCACTCTTAGCGGTACAGCATAAAAACCATTTTTATTCTTATGAGAAGTAAACTTACATTGTACCTTTTTCAAAGAACCGTCTTTCATTTCTACAACTAAATCGTATGGTCTTTTATCGCCTATTGGCAAAAGAACCTCGCACTCTTGTTCCATGTAATACGAGATTGCTTTTGCTAAAGCAAGATCACCTTTCTGCTTACTATTCATAGTAGTTTCTCCTAACATAAATAGTCTTAATGTCGGAGTAATACTCCAGCTAAATGGAGGAAAGAGAAGGATTTGAACCTTCGGAACCCGTTAAGGTTCATCAGTTTTCAAGACTGACTGTTTAAACCGCTCACACACCTTTCCTCAAAATGGCGATCTGGGAGGGACTTGAACCCCCAACCTAATGGGTAGAAGCCATTTGCTCTATCCAATTGAGCTACCAGACCGTAAATTGGTTCGGGATGATGGATTTGAACCACCATAGACAGATTCAAAGTCTGCCGTCCTGCCCTTAGACGAATCCCGAATGTAGAACTAAAACTTTATGCGGGGTGCGTTTCTAGACCGCACGACTATCTGCGCTTCGATCATTTTGTCTACTAGGCAATTGGTGTTCAAGGCACCAAACCCGACTGGGTGTTCGCAGCAGAGTTGAACACCATAAATAATATTAACCCGCATAGTCCTTATGAAATGTTGGCAGGGAATGTAGGAATCGAACCCACGACAGGAGTTTTGGAGACTCTTATGATACCATTTCACTAATTCCCTGCAATACTGGTGCTGCCTCTTGGAATCGAACCAAGTTTGTCGGTTCTTCAGACCGATGCAATAACCATATCTGCTAAAGCAGCATTACTAAATTGGTGACTCTGGAGAGAATTGAACTCTCGTTTGGAGATTGAAAGTCTCCCGTCCTAACCATTAGACGACAGAGCCGTGAATTATAAATAGTGGCAAGATGGGCTTTCACCATCCTCGTTATAACCTGAGCAAACGCGATCCCTCTGCCTATTGCTCTTATTGCCAAATTGGTAGGGAGTGTCGGACTCGAACCGACCACCAATCGCTTAAAAGGCGATTGCTCTAACCAGATGAGCTAACTCCCCATGTGTATTTCTCTATGACAATTGGCACAAACTAGAATACATTTGTCAATCTCATTTTTGATTGATTCCCATTTTCTAGTTATACCTTTGTAACTAATTCCAAAATCTTTATGCTCTGGCTCTAAATGGTGGAAGTCCAGCGCGGATAAGCATTTGTTATATCCACACTTCTCACACTTACCACCCTTATACTCAACTGCCATTTTTTTTAAGTTATCCCTACGCTTCTGCACTTGATAACTTCTACACTTGACACAACGATAATACCCTCTACCTTCTAAGACAAAATCTGTATTACCGTGCTTTTTGCATTCTTTAGTTTCATATTTAGGCATAGCTTTGTCTCCTCTACCTAAATAGTATCATAAAGAGTAAAAAGACTTAAATTGGCTGACAGAGCAGGAGTCGAACCTGCATCGCACAAGTTAACAGCTTGTTGCATTGCCTTTATGCTATCTGTCAATAAACACCGATTGTTTCAGTTGGCACAATCGGCAAAGCACTTGTTATCTTAGGCACATACACCCAAGAACATTGGTGGGGAAAGTCGGAATCGAACCGACAAGCCTGTGAAGGCGGCAGATTTTAAGTCTGCTGTGTTTACCTATTTCACCATATCCCCATAAAGTTGGTGCGCCCGCTTGGAGTCGAACCAAGTCTAGGCGGTCATCTACCGCAAAGGGATTATAAGTCCCTCTCGCAATCCGATGCACGGGCGCGTTACAACAATCATAATACCACGGTGTTATTCAATTGTTAAAGAACTTTGTTTCATCGTCGCGGCTCACTAGCAACCACCGACAAGAACCAGTCTATCACAAGCGGTCGAGCGTGTCAAGCAATCTTTCTCACTTTTTTTCGTTGGTGCGCTCACTTGCATCGCCACCATGAAGAACAGTCTACCATGCCTCGCTCACGTTGTCAAGCGGCTTCTTTTACTTTTTTTGCGGTAAATCAGCTTACACTTATCATCAATATAGAAAACTCCATTGTCTAATAGGTTTCCTACTGAGTCGTTAATTAGTACACCCTTCCATTTACTATCAATTTTGTTTTCAGAAATTTTCTTAATTAACAATACAGTTCTTGTAAATGGTTGTTCCTTAACTGGTTCTGCTCCATATCGGAACTGCACAATATCAAACGGCTTGAACCTCTTACGCATTTGTCACCAACTTGAAAGATAGGTTAACTTTGCTCCATCCTTTACTTCTTCCAGCAAATTCTCAAATGTTGTTATTGCTGCTTCTACGTCCTGCATAAAATATTCATCATATGCTGTTGAACCAAAAAAGAATCCATCGCCTGTTGGCAATAAAACTCTTGAAGTTAATGGGGCTTGCTTAATAGCCTTCATGATATAAATAAGATGCTCAATATCCTCAGTTGTCAGGATTCTGGAAGGCTCGCAATTGTCAACGCCATTTTGGCAATTCTTCACAAACCAATGGTGAAGCGCATTAAACTTTCGCCAATATGCAACTTCATTACCATATTCATCCTGAATATACATATCAAGACCCATTAGTTCTCCTTATTCGATAACGACCTTAGCCTTAACGACTTCGTATTGGTCATCTTCACAGATTGGCACTAAAGTACCATCCGACAAATTGACACAAAGAATGGTATTATCTTCCTCGTTAAAGTGATAACCCTCGCTATCGCCTTGGTCAGTTACAATAAAATAATCATTACCACGACGGAATACATTTCCAAAATCAATTTGGTTGACGGTCTTATGATTCTTACACTTGCGCTTATCTTCAATCTGCATTACTGATTCTCCTTTAACTTGTTAAGTTCATCACGCACGGTTGTCAAAAACTCTATTGCAGCTGGATGGGCAGCAATATCATCTGCTACTGCTAAATGCCTTTGCGTTAACTCAATGCTATGCTCAAGCCCATACGTCTTAATCATATCCTGAACATATCTGGGAATCACTTTCTTACTAAAAGCCATATCACCAATCTCCAAGTTCGTTAAGATTATCTTTATTACTCGGCGCTTCTTTGATGATTGAACACCAACCAGAGTAATAACCATTTGACGAATTACGAAACTCAATCGTGCAATAGCCCTTATTCGTTTTGAACTTGAGCATATTGATACGGATCAAATTCCAGTTTTCGTGGATTGACTCCTTTGAGAAATCCTCAAAGTCTAAGAGCGTTGCATTTTGTAATACATCGCCGCTATCACAATGGGCATACCAAGAATGTGAACAGCAATCGCCAACGGCATCCAGCTTATACCATTCACCATTGACAAGCCAATACATAACACCGTCGTTACCCTTTTCGACATATGCAGCGTTTATATGTTTGCCAACAAAGTCTTTTAAAGATAAATCATAGCTCATAGATACATCCTATCACAAGCGGCGAGCGGAGTCAAGCCTTTTATTTCAGGGATTTGTTTAACTTCTTTACCCAATCCTCCGCTGCTTTCTCTGCAAACCGCTTTGCCTTTTCAAGCTTGTGGTGATTCCTGGGATACAAGGTTCCCACATCTTCCTTTGAAATCTTAATATCAACTGCGGTTAGCCAAACGGGATCTTGACCATAGCCAGTATCCCAAACTTGCCAAACCTGTAATTCAATCATACCATTCTTAGCATGATATCCACTTTCACCATAATTTTTATCTTTCTTCCAATTCCACTTCATTACTTAACCTCCCTCACAACAACCATTGCATTACACTCACAGCGATTATACTTTGTGGAGTAAACAGCATTAGGGGCACAAGCAGCGGCACACTTATTATAGAAGTCTCCCTTGTGGATTTCCTGCAACTGGTCTTGCGTCTTTGAAATACTGAAGGCAACTGCAATGCCGATCATTACACCAAGACCAATAAAACAGCCAAGGGCAACCATAGCAGTATCGTAAAACTTTTCCTTAGTCATTATTTTCATCCTTCTTGTCCCTATTGTGATACATAACGGGGACACACCATTCACAAAGATCAATACCCTTTATGATTTCTACACCAACAGCATATCCGCTATCTTTTAGCACATAGAAACCATAATCAAATGTTGGATCGTCGTGTTTGAAAAATTCCTCAAACTCAATATCCCCCTTGCACTTGACGCAGACAAATGTTTTTGTTGGTTCCTCCGCAATATCATTTGCGGCGGCTGGCAACTCATATGGATCAATTGTCATTAACAACCTTCCACTTTCCATTGGTAATCAGCTTTACTAACTCTGCTGCCGACATTGAATGATCTTGATGTTCACCAAACGCAGTTAGCTTGTAGGCAAAACGATGACGATAATAACCATGAGGACGAACATCAGTTACAAGATAAATAACATCCTTAAATTCTGCAATATCCCTACCAGTTTCAAGGTCTTTCTTGAAATGGACAAATACACTTGTTGAAACAAGTTTACCAATATGCTTCTTATACTTTCTGTACGTTGCAGATTGCTTATAATCTCTGTCTTTAAGAGGTTTTTGAAATCGCCACATTACATTTTCTCCTACTCACTAAGGATCTTAAGATCACGTTCCATCATAGTTGTTTCTTCGCTGTTTGCGATCCACATGATTCGCAACTGACGCGAGCCATAACCAAATGCATTGTTTTCATAAAACTTGGAAATCATACCAAGTCTGGGAGATTCCTTATGCTCCGTCCAATAGAAAGGATCTTTATTTCTGTTGTTCTTTAGCGAATCCTTCAATTGGACAAGAGTACCAATCTTTAAAGTACGAGGACGAGCGTTCTCAAGCAGATTACGAAAGTCCCGATCATTTACAATACGGGCAAACGTAATAACATCAAGAGTCTCAACTAGATTATGGTTCTCCCGATGCTGCTCCCAAATATCGAAAACACCTGGACGCTTCTTCAACCAAGTTTCAAACGCAGCTTCATACTTCTTGAATTCTGGAGTCTGGGTTGCAAGATAGGCAAGAATTGCCTCAAACTTTTCTGGCGATTGCGAAGTAACACCAGCGCCATAGGTTGCCCTCATTTTGGAGAAATCACCCCAAAGAGAATGAAGCTCATTACACCACACTTCCCTACCAATTTCAATGTAACGGAAAAACTGGATTTTTTCATTTGCAGATAATTCAACATTCGGCTTGCTAGCAGCAGCGTCAATATTGAAATCAACAGGGATCAAGCCCTTCAAGTTATTCTTTGCAACATAGCTTTGCAGAATTTCGGATGAAGCAGTAACGTCATAAGTATTTCCTCGCCAATACCAACGGCGACGAAATTCCTTCATACCAAGATTATTACCAGAAATAACACTCTTAACCTTGAAATCCAGCTTGTAGTGCGAATTTTTGTTAGACATTATCAGTAGTCCTCGTTTGGAAGATAGGGAGATTCAGTTGCTCAGTTTCAGCTTGGTAATCCGAATGACGAATAAAAATTACGCTTAGGGCACCGTCCTCAAGTTTCTTGCTATTGAAATTTAGAGAGAAATCTTCCCAATTCCATTGCTCGCTATTCTTCAATTCTGGATGCTTTGCGTATACATAATCCATCAGGATATTTTGGACTTCCTCACCAGTAAAATCAATATTCACGATTTCGCTCTTAACCGCCATCATATTTAGTTCACCCACCTTTGAACCTTTCCCTCTTGAATAGCCTTCAAAGTCCAAAGCATTTCCTGTGTGAATTCCTTTTCAGTCCAACCATGCTGCTCAAAGTTTTCCTCAAACAGCGTCTTATTAGCTGCCTGAATTGCTGCCTGATAAATAAATTCCATCTGCTCAAACGTCAACTTCTTGTCAGCCATTTTTAAAACCTCATCTTTCGTTGAATGATGCAATCAAAAACTTCGATTCCAGTATCGTCCCTAAGAGTGACTACCATTCTATTACCAGAAATTGTATAACATATATATTCGTTTGGATCTTCCGCAAGGTACTTCACACCCTCAATTGCCCAAGCGTCACGATCCTCTTTGTTAATATCTACGCCTTTGTGATCCCGCCAAATACATTTCACTTCACTAGAAAGGGACATCGCCATCCTTGTCATCAATAGGGTTTTCGTGTTCGTCCTTAGCGCGATACTTCTTGATATCCCGCTCATAAACCGTTTGCTTCTGGTCGCCACCAAAAGGCATTACAGTATACTGACGCGAACCGCGAGCAGGGCCAACCGTATTCTCAACGGCAAGAACCGCGCAAATCCTGCTTTCGCCCCACCAGCGAGCAGTTTTGCGAATCTCGACAATCGAACCAACCTCATACTTGATAGGCGATTCGATATTCTCCATGATGCGATTTGCATACTTGTTTTCGCACATCGCACGATACTGCTTTTCGCTAGGCGTCCAAGCAGGATCAGCAATCACGCGAACGGCAATATCACGGAAATACGGAGTCTGCGCGTAATACTGCGCGCACACATTAAGTCTTGCACGCATTTCGGGAGTAAAGTTATTCAGCCAATCGTTCTGCGCTTGCGTGCGAGTAGCAATCGCGCTTGCATCATATCGCAATTCGCACTTCTGCAAAGCGCCATACTGACCAGCAGTAAGCGACTTATACTTAGTCCAACCCTGCTTCAGCGATTCGCAGAAAGCCTTATCGTTAGGCGAGATTGCAGGATTGTTGATAAGCAGATCAAGACGATTAGGAATTGTCCCATCATCAACCTTCTGCACAACAACCTTCGGCTTCGCAAAACGATTATAACCCCAACGCATAATTCATTTCTCCTCGCTGACCACCAGCGTTAAAACCATATTATCACGGCAGGAGCCGCGAGTCAAGAGATTTTTTTGAGGAATTCTATCGAATCAACTCTGTAGGGAAACGTTCTCGTTTCGCCATTACGCTCAATATCTTCCAATATCATGAATGGCTCTAATGTACCAAAACTCCATTCCTTGGTAAAACCTTTCAGGATAAAAGTTTTAGTTATGAATCCGCCATTTTCAATAACTTGCGAAAACTTATTCATTTCATATTCGTAAAGATGACCAACCTGGAAATACTCTTTTAACTTAGTATTCTTCGTCATAATTGTCTTGCTCTGGGGCGCACGAAACACAATGGGCAGCAGAATGATTATCGTCTAAATCAATCCAAACAACCTCGTCATCGTGAAGGTAGCAACCACAAACAAAACACTTTAGAACACCCATTTTAATTTCTCCTTTTAAGTTTTCTTGCCGTAGTTTAACGGCTTAATATCATAATCAATCCAAATTGAATCGCTTAAAATATCGTAGATATCAAGTTTATCTTCATCCGACTTGTTTGCGAATAGTTCGTCAAGCAGAGGCTTAATCTTTTCAATAACTGCGTCGGTTTCTGTTGCAAGCTTCTCGTAATCAATGTTTTCCATTAATCTTCCTTCTGCTTATCGTGGGCAAACATTTCAAAAATATCTGCTGCGTTTTGACATTCCTCAAATGTAAGCGGAGTGACAATAGTGGCAGTAGGCTTTCCCTTTCTACCAAAGATAAATTTCACTTGTCCATCGTCCTGTAATTCAACCGAAAGAGTTTTGCTAATGCCTTCCATTATTCTTTCTCATTCCAATACTGGAACATCTTGATATGCCCCCAATATGCTTCATCTTCACCAGAATAGCGATCCGAGGCTAATCCACCATAATCAACTTTACCATCCACTATCTCAAACACCATTGTTTCCCAGCCAGTAAACATTACATCGCTAGTTGAAACAAAGTATTTGCCGTTTTCGGTTTTATGTTGCCATTTCGGTCCTTGACTCATGTGATTTATTCCAGATATAATTATCTGCTTTCTTAGTCTTTTTCTCATTAATCAAACGATAACATCAATCCAATCAATGCTGTTGCTACACAAGTTACAAACATAATCATCGGGTTCTCCTAACGCCGAAAGCCCCAATAAAGGGGCTTTGGCTTAGTTAGCTTTTATGGATTAGATAGGCAGATCAACGATCTCAATATCGGAATTGCTCTCATTATCGGTATCGGTAGCAACCTCAACCTTCTTTGAGGCAATCGGAGCCTTATCCTTAAACACGGTATCGGGGAACACGATACCACCATTACGACCACGACGACCGATAATCTTACCATCCTTCTTCAAATTCGTAATCGCCTCTGCAACATCATCACCGAACTTATCAGTAAGGAAATGTGCAGGACACGGGCGATTATTGCTATCGAGATAGGACTGAATTGCAGCGAGAACGTCGATGTTATTGATAGTAGGCATATTGGTTTTTTCCTTTGCTCACTCTGGAGCGGTTAAATAGTCTTGCTTAATCTTACAGGTTAAGGGTTAAAAGTCAACTAATTTCTTCTACTGGTTATCAACTAACTCACGTTCGCTCTCCTCAAATACATACTGGGTATCACCACAATGGTCACAAACCCATTTCTCCGCATCACGCTGAACGAGGATATCACCTTCCTCCCAATAAAGCTCTTTGATGCTTCCGTTAAACTGCATGAAGTGTTCGCAATTCTTATTGCTCATCTGTTTCCCCTCTATCTATTACCAGTCTATCACAGACTCGCAGCGGAGTCAAGACTTATTTTTGCTGGAATACTAATACGAAGCAACCCTCATATACCCCATATCCAGCATTTCATTTACCTGATGCGATCCATTCCAGTTTGTTTTGTCAATGCTTGTTGGCTCTGGCGTTCCCACTTTCCAGAAATGCACAGCATAAGTCATAGGGGCATTCTTGAGTTTATCAATCCGAACGATCTGGTAAAAATCATTAATGTTTTTTTCTGGAACTTTATATTCAATTATGCTGCCAACCCGATATTGGTCGAGTCTTGGCTGCGAAGGATATTTGCCTTGCTTTGGTTTATTTTTGTTTGTCCCCATTTTGCAAACCGATTTGCGGCGGCTGGCAACCGATTACCTGATTGCCAACCAACCGCGTTTAGGTTAATCCACCGAAACCACTCGCTCCGTGGTCTGGAAGTATGGTGAATTTGCACCATGCTTATCCGTCATCCACATACGCGGACAACGCGAAGGCTTAGGCTTGGGAGCATACATATCCGTAAGAATGATGTGACCATCAAACTCAGGATGCTTGTTAACATACTCCGTAGGCTTGTCAAAGTCCGTACCACCGAACTTGACACGCTTCGCCTTTTGGTGCTTACCCTTCTTCCAAACGTAGATAAGCTTTTCGTCAACCTCACAGTCAAACGGAATAACCGTGAAGGTTGCAAGCTTCGCAAGACCATTAAGCTCCGCAAAGAACTTCGTGAGCATTTCGTCGGAAACCGAACCCGACTGGTCAATGGAGATTGCGATATTTGCTCGACGCTCAACCTTGCGTCCAGCGTGAATATACGGGAAACGCTTGTTAAGACGCTTCACGGTATTCTGCTTATCCGCACGCTGCGAGGTCTTGATGAAATAGCGAAGGACGTTACGCCAATTGACCTTATTGGAGATACGATCCATAATGTCGGCACGCATATCCGACGAAACGGAACCCCAATTCTTCTTATTGGCTTCCTCCGCAGCCTCCTTCATCATTTCCTTAAGACGCTGCTTGGCAATTTCCTTCACGCTGGGGTCAATATCACCTTCGCCCCAACCTTCGTGATCGTCAAACGAATCACCAAACTCATCGCCTTCGCCTTCACCGTTTTCCTTCTGCTTCTTCTTCAATTCCGCATAGTACCATTCAGCGGTCTTGAGAGGAGGCATATCGGCAAACGGTCCAACGCCAGGAATACAACCAAACGCAGGAATCTCGTCGGGAATATGCGTATTGATCGAAAGATCAGTAGCAACATTCCACATACGATTCATCTTCTTGCCAGAACCATCATCCGCATCGGGCAAACGAGCGGAAACGTGTTCCAGAATAAGATGATAAAACTCATGCTTGAGAACGCCAAGACGAATCTTTGCATCGAACTCAGCAAAGAAATACGGGTTGTAGATCATTTCATAATGACCCTCGCTGGAAACCTTAACGCCAGCAGTAGGGATAGAAAGATCAGCACGCTTTTCGACATGACGCGAGATTGCCGCAAAGAACGGTTCCGTGTCAAGCAGAGAAATGATGTGATCGTTCATATCGAACTTGGAAAGAGCATCGTTAAGATTGCCGCTCTTGGAAAGCTCCTTAGCGCGATCCAGCTTTGCCTGAGCCTCCTCAATCGCCTTATCCATCGGAGCAACAGGATTCTTATTCTTCTTAGCCATTTAGTACCTCATTTGGTGGCGGAATTGCCACCATGTAGAACAGTCTATCACAAGTTAATTCGGGAGTCAAGGACAGAATAAGCAATTGGGGGAAGCGGTTTCCCGCTTGCCCCCTATGCTGTTTGTTGTGGGTTACTGCTTGTTCGCACCACCCGTCATAATCGACACAATGTAATCGTTGCAAAGCTTGTGAAGCTCAACAGCGTTGAACACGTTTGCGTTACCCGCAATCTTCCAAAGCTTCATCGAAGCCTCTGCGGGAATCATTCGGATATACTCCGAAATGTTCTTGAGCGACTTGGCATCCAGCTTAGTCTTAAGCTTGTCGGAAGCCTGAATCTTCTCAATCAGCGCAAGGTGATCGTTAACGGGCAGACCCTTGAGAGCATCATGCTTACCGTTGAAGATGTCGTCAATAGAGATTTGACGCTCATACTTCTCAACGAAATCACGGAAAGCAACCGCACCCTCCATACCAATAAACGCGCAACCCAGCTCGTACATGGTAGGAAGGAACTGCTTGGTTTCATCCTTCTTCTTGCCAAGCATATCGGCAGAAACCAAGCACTCGTTAAAGCGGAACCACGAACGGCGCGAAGGATAAACCTTGTTAGGCTCAAACTCGCCCTTATGCTCAAGGTGAACGCGATTCTGGTTGAGGAAGTCCCAAACAACCATGCTCACCTTGTCCTTGGCGAAATCAAGGAAATCCTCGACGGTAGGCTCAAGGTCGAAAACAGTCCAACGGTCAAGCTCCGCAGGGTCCATTTCGCCAACCTGATACTGCGAACCGTGATTACCACCGTTCACGGCAGCAAAGATAAGCGTATCAGCGTGAAGGTGCCAACCGTTCAGCTTGCGCGAATCGGTAAGCTCGAAAAGACCTTGACGAACCTCAAGAACCGCACGGTCAACCTCATCGAAGAAAAGCACAACAGGCTTATCACAAGCGGTCTTGAACCAATCGGGCGGATTCCACTTAGTCGAACGACCCTCAATGTTAGGCAAACCGATAAGGTCGCCTTCCGTCATCTGCGAGGCACGACGCTCGACAACAGGAAGCCCAGCGTTTGCGGCGAACTGATAAACCTGCTCCGACTTACCGATACCGTGCTTACCACGAATAAGAACGGGCTTCTTCACCTTAACAACGTGCGGAACAACCTTAGCGAACGTCTTGAAGTCAACAGCCATTTGATTTACTCTCCGAATTACCTTGCGTTTTATTTGTCGAAACGGAACACCATGTCCCGCTCAACCGAACAAGAACAGTCTATCACAGCGCACAGGGCGCGTCAACTCTTTTTTTTCGTCCCGTTTGCCTATCGCAGATTTCGCGGCAAACCATGGGATTTACCAGTAAACCACTCAGCAGGAGGCTTAATGGTATTTTCAGCAACAGGAACCTCAACCTCCAAACCAGCATTTCGCCACCTTTTAGCTTGGTCAAGTGCTTCACCGCGCAAACCATAAAGCGGGGCAGGAAGGTTATGCGGATTCTCCATATCCGCGATAGGAGCAACATGAACGGGATACGAATAAGTATCGTCGTGGTTGATAGCACCCCAATCAATATTCTTCACAACAAAATACTCAATCATATTAGAAGAATAAATGTCCTTACGCTTTACCAGCGCACCAATACCAAGACCATTCCGCTTCATATCCTCAAAGAACTGTTCGCGGTAGATAGCATTATTGTTGATCCAAGTATTTCGCTCAACAACCAGCTTTGCACATTTGCGCCTATCGTGTCCAGTCTCATAGCAAAAACTGCAACGACGATTCTTTGCACGATAACGATTGTGATACTGCTTATCGCTATCCTTAGACTCTGGCGAACGTGAAGGGCAAGTACGACGATTGTGACCAGTATTACCGCAATAACGACAATGACGCATTACTTATTCTCCATCGGAACCGTCCGAATTAAGAACAGTCTATCACAAGGCAGGGCAGGAGTCAACCTCTTGTTTGTCACTTGCCCGCCAATGCAATTCGTAATTAAGGATACCTCCTCCGCTATTTATTAGTAATCCAGAATTGGTATCACCAATTTCAATATTGTAATAACGATAACGCCTTACCCTCCTACCATTAATTTCCTTTTCAACAAGTATTTCTAAAATAGAAATGTATTGTACGGTATCACAATATGCGCTAGTGACTTTGACAATATCGCCAGGTTCGTAAAGCATGACACCATCTTATCATGGGAGGGGTAGGGAGTCAAGAACTTATTTGCTGGTTGCCCAATTACGTTTGCGGCGG
>Ga0129336_10001007_pt1 | contig 16786 bp, 22 predicted proteins | sample CPB6_02_DNA_FD_96878 | JGI IMG/M metagenome (GOLD analysis project Ga0129336, IMG submission 96878) | Freshwater to marine salinity gradient microbial communities from Chesapeake Bay, USA - CPBay_Sum_0.6_0.2_DNA | ecosystem: Environmental > Aquatic > Marine > Coastal | place: USA: Chesapeake...
CTGTTGTTGGACCGTAAACCTCTCTTTTTATTGGCGAGTAAAAACCCTCGATTTTATTAAAAACACGATTTTCATCTCGCTGTATATCTGAAACACTAACCGATATAACAGGAACTGTTATGTTTTGAGCTTTATTTACAATATCATACATAACGCGCTGCTTAGGCGCTAGTACATATCTAACCTCTACAGTTTCTTTAGGTATTCGATTTTTATCGTACCTTTTAATTACAACATCATCAAACGCAGCTATAAATTGCGTAAGTAAGTCTTTAATTTCGAAATTATAAGTGTAGTCTTTAATATAAACCTCCTAAATATATTTATTAAACAAACCTATCTATAAAGTATTTTGGTAGTTTATCCTTATTTCTGATGACTTGCTCAATAACAGCACCATCTAGAATATATGTAACACAGTGATCTTTATGAGATCGTATTCCACGTCCACAGCTCTGAATTAACGAGCTTAACATTTTGTTTAGGTACCAATTAAAGTCTAGCTTCATCATTCGTTCTACTCTCTTATCTACTAGAGGTAGATAAGGTGCTTTAATAATAATTTGAAATCTCGCTAGATCATCTTTAAGATCTATTCCGTGAGACATAGAAGGTGAGGCTAATACAGTAGGCTCATTTGAAATAGTATGTTGCGATATAAGCTGCTCGTTATTAACACCCGGCTCACGAAATAGAATTCTATTATTTGAAATATTATTCTTTAAGTACTCTGTAATATAGTTAGAGTGAGTGTGGATAATACCTTTATCTTGCGAATGTAGATCGCAAATATCGCTTACCTGCTTTGCTATTTTATTAAGATTTTTTTGTAGATTACTATGATTTAATTTAATCTTTGTTTGTACGTAGATAGGAGCTTTAGCTGAGTCAAAGGTAGATTCAGCTTCGATATATTTGAACTTAGTAATTCCTAATGTTTTACAAAAGTTAACTGGATCAATAATAGTAGCTGACATTAATACTATTTTCTCTCCGTTCTCAAAAAGGTGATTTGCTAGATTATTGACTTTAAGAGGTGTAAAGGAAATCCCATTAGATTCCCTTTCATAAAGATACTCACTATCGCACCACGTAGAAGTAATTGCAGAAATCTTACTGTGTATGTTTTTCAGCGAGAGTAGTTCGGCTCTTTTATCTGCAAGAAAAATAGCAGATGCGTGTTTATTATTACCGATGATAGATTTTAGATCTTCCATTCTATCGTTAATAGATACAGAGATATGTGACAGCCATCTTCCTACTTTTCCATAATCGTTTTGCGGAAACGGGCTAATACTAATTTCACATTTTTTCAAGAAATCAAAATTTAACTTAATTGAAAACTCCTTCACTATCTGATCCTCTAATTCAGAGGCCTCGTCACAAATAAGATATTCACGTCTTTTGAGATGTTTAGGTAGCGCAAAAAACATGTTATAGTTTAAAGTAGAAAAAGTTGATACAAGAGCTTTATTTCTATCTTCATAATAAGGACATCTGTTTTTTGCCCAACACTCATCTTTTAATTTTGACGAGTGTATACATGGACCATGCTCTACTGTAAGGCTCTGATCTACACTACACTGATAATTAGATTTACCCTTTAATACATTAATGTCAGGAAACAATTCTCTATATTGATCTTGAAGAGACTTTGTTATCGTAAGAGCGAAAGCACCAAAAGGTTTTTGATCTTCACACTCATCTTCATACATATAAGCTCCTGTTTGCGTTCTCTTATATGCGAGATAGCTCATTACAAGATCTGTATAGCTTTCCGTAGGCGGAGTACTTACATTTCCTAGAGTTTTAGATATAAACGATTTACCAGAGCCTGTAGGCGCAGCACACACAACAAACTTATAACCATCCTCGAATGCTTGATCTATATTTTTAAGTAATTTTAATTGCTGCGGGTTAGGGGTATATTTATCAGGAAATCCTTCAAGGAGAGTATTAAACATACCTCATTATATGATAGTTCCTTTTATTTACACTGGAATTATTTGAACTAACCTATTATACATTCGCATACTATCATCAGAATTTATGTTATTAATTGTTGTAATTACTTCTCTGTTGATATGCGTAAAGCTCGAGAGGTGGTAATTTAAAGTACATGTATTTCCATTATCGTGTATAATAAATGGATATGGGAGTTCTAGCTGTTTAATTTCACCCTTTTCATTTTCAATATTAAATCTAATAAAATATTGCTTAATATTAAAAAGCTTTATTTTACCAGTTTTAAGTATTTTATTGTCGCATTTAAAGATGACTTTTTGCAATAAAAATTTTTGAAGTACTTTGTTATAATTTTCAATACTCATGAGTTCATAAATTGTAATTTTTGTTCTGCTGACATTGGTAATAAAACCTGATTGTAATATTTCCAAAACTCATCGTTAGCTGGTATTTCGTTTATCACTGTTGCGCCCTCTAGCGATACAACTCTAAAACTTTGCATAAAAATATCCCACACGATAAGCGCATTTTCTTTCACCTCATTAAATCTTTTACCACCCATAGGCGGCTTATAATTTAAAGACATTCTGCCATTGGTTGAATTTAAAAGAGCGGAGGATTTAGTGCATAGCATTCTACGCGTAGCTGGTCGTCCAGGTACAGGTATTCTTCTTACAAAACGTAGATCAACTACGTTATTCAGCAATTTCTGCTCCAAGGCTTCCTTTGATATCATCTTTATTTTTTGGCTTACAAATTCCGAATATTCTATTTTCGTTCAAGAAAACTCCACTCTTAATAGGCCCGACATTTTCAATATCGATATTCGAGACAGTTACTCCCAGATTATTAGGAAAAATTACTATATCACCAACCTTAGTATATTTAGCTTCAGGCCCTGCTAAAATAACTCGAGCTTTACGCCATGCTTTAGTTAGAGCATTAGATGGTACGTATATACCATTTCTAATAACTCCATCACCGTCGTTAGTAGAATCAATATACTCTACTAAAAGAATGTCATCAAAGATAAAACTCAACTCGTAATCACGTATTCCGAAATCTCCTTCTGAATGAGAAGATAAATCTATTAAGCTTCTAGTAGGTGCAATTTGATCAATATTTGCTCTCATGTTCGGTTATTTATCTACTGTATTATATAAGTCAATGTATAGTGAAATCTCTCTTTTTGAGATATTATTATTTTTGGCTATTAGTGCAATATTATACGTTTCTTCTTCTTTTTCTTTACCTTCTTTTTTCTTTTTAATGTATTCTATTTTCTTAAATTTTAATTTAGGAATAAAATTAAAATAGAGCTTATATAGATCGTTTTTATCTTCAAACAACCCAGTGTATTTGTTTATAGTTTCATTAACTAGTACACACTGATCTTTATTATAAAATGAAAGCCATCTATTAAGAAGAAAAGGTACAAAGTGAGTTTGTTCCTCTGTATCTAAAGAACTAGATGAATCTCTTTTTACGAAAAAGAGATTCCGGAGCATATCAAAAAACGTCATACAATAACCTTCGTCGTAGCAATTTGAATATCTTTAACCTCAGTATTAAAATAATCGATAACAGAGGTCATAAATCTTTCTGCCTCTTGATCAGACATTTTAGAACTATAAGCAAATCCTGGAGCCTTTTTGCCAGCGTTGATGTTAATTCCTGTATGACCAATAGCTATATTATCTTTCGAATAAGTGATAGATACGCTAACTTTGCCTACTTCATATTCCTTTTTATCTGAACCAATAAATTTATCATGTACCATTAGATCATCGCCTTTCATTTCGATAGGCTTGTTAATAGTACCTGAGAGAAAATTAGCGATAATAGTATTAAAGTAACGCTGAAACGCTACAGCACCAAATGGACATAGGTTAGGAATTTCCCAGCAGAAGTTAATAGCGTCATCACTGAAGATAAAATCTTTCGAAAGAGAATCTTCTAAGTCGATAAGATTATCACTTACATACATAGGAGCCCTAAAAGCTACTACATTACCATAAGGTGAAACTTCTTTCTTAAAGTACTGATACGCGAACCGCTTGTGAATTAAATCTCCGTTATAGATAGGTTGTTCAATAATCATGTTATTATTATGATATCAAATGTTTATTTCTCAACTTTAAAAATACCTGTTTTATAGCCATCCACATATCTAAATATTTGTACGTTGCTAATCTACCTATAAACAAAACATCTTTTTCCTCTTTAGCTAATTGTTCATACATATTGTAAATTTGTTGTCCTTCACCCCACGGTATAGGATAAAAGGGTATATCATCTTTTGTAGCTTTTTTAGAGTACTCTTTTGTAATAATGGTTACACCTTTATGATTTGGAGTAAAATAACTATGATCATACTTACGGGTATAATCATGAATAGTATTACATTCATTTATTATAAAAGTAGGCTGTTTTGTAGGTGTCACTTCATGTACAAATCTTAAAGATCTATAGGGTAATTCACCAAACCTATATTCATAAAATTCATCTATTTTGCCAGTATATATTGTGAGATCAGCTTCTTCTTCTTTCCAGTCATCTCCTTTACAATTTATTTCAACGTCAATACCCTCCAGCATTCTCTCAAACATTCTAGTATAACCATCTTTTGGTATGCACTGATATTTTTGCCCTTCAAACCAAGTCGGATCTTCACAATCTTTAGTCTTAGGAATACGATTAGTAATTGTTTTTGGAATCTCTTCAAACTTTACCCCCCATTGTTTTTCTGAATAATCTACAAATATTAAATTGATAATTTCATCTTGCGATAGCTCTCTACCTAGTACATCAATAGTTCTTTTACTATACGGGAGTGGTATTTTGCCCAAGCATGTATTACCTATAGGTTTTAATTCAAACGGAATCCATTCAGTAAATTTTGTTAAAAAATTATACACTTCTTCATCATCAGTATGAAAAATATGCGGACCGTAATTATGCATTACCGTTCCGCATACGTTACTATCATAGCAGTTACCTCCTATATGGTTACGCGTCTCATATACTTTGACGATATGACCTTTATCAGCTAACAATCTTGCAGCTACTATACCACTTAAACCTGATCCAACAATACTAACTCTCACGTTAAAAGTATACTATCTGTTTATAATAGACTCTGTAAATTTTATTAAACCGTCTATTTCATTTTTTACATGATATTTCTCTTTACTAAACTCAAAGCACTTCTTATAATTAAACTTTCTATTTCTAATTACATCTGCTATTTCGTCGAGATTATCAGAACAAAACCCTACATCAGGATGATTAACTTGCTCAGGAACAGATCCCCACATAGATCCTAATACTGGCGTACCTTTTGAAATGGCTTCTAGGCCTGTTCTACCGAATGCCTCTGGTATCTTACTAAACATGGCAAAAAACTTAGCCTTTTTAAACGCTTCGACGTGTGTGTGATCGCGATTGAGTTTACCTTTAAATTCAAAATTAGGAAGATCCTTGACTCTATTAATTAGCTCAGCTTCTATTTCTTTATTACCTGTTCCATAAGCTACAAATTTCTGCTCAGGAATTTTTCTCGCTAATTCGATAAAATCGCCAAGTCCCTTACCATCGAATCCCCAGTTAAGACCAGCTACCCATAGAATATAATCTTCTTTGCTTTCCTCGAAATTATATTCATAATCATCTAAACCTGTATGTAGCCAGAAACTTTGCGACTTAACCTGCTTAACTAATTCATTTTTATCAGCATCTTGTAAAACAAAATTATATAAGAATTCAGATACGAACCTATAATAGACGTTAGGTCTATAAAAATATTTACCTTCTACCCACGGACCGGAGTCATTAATAGTAGTAATAATAGGAATATCTAAATCACCGAGAACTTTTACTGACCAGTCACCTTGTGCCCATATTACATCAGGCTTCATATTTGAGCGCTGTATAATATCTCTAACTTCGAGAGCAAAATATGATGGATGTACATCTGAATATGTACATCCAATGTATTGCGTATCAATTATTTTAAATCCGTAGGTTTCCTTTAGTTCTCTCTTTTCTAATATTTTCGGAACTATTACTGTAAAATCTATCTGATCTTTATAATGGCTGTTAAGACCTGTACAGAGGTGCTCTACACAAGATTCTATTCCTCCGTAATCGATAATAGGAAAATGTTGTAAGCAGCAATTACCTACTACCAATACTTTAAGTTTACTCATAAAATTAATTAATTACATTTCTCCAATATTCAATATTAAGTTTTGTTAAATCAAATGATCTTGAACTAAACTCATCTAACAAGCTTTGCGTTATTGCAGTATAATCCTTTACTTGTAAAATAGGGAGATCTTTCCAACTATTATAGATAGGATTCTCTATTACAATTGGTATACATCCTACGTATAAAGCTTCCCAAGTTCTATGACAGTCTATACCATTACCAGGAGGTGATATGACATACTTATGGTCTGCCATTTCTTCTATATAATCATTAAACGGTATATTAGTATTGTATGTAAAGTTTATATTAGATTCTACTAGCTGACCCTTTATTTTATTTCGCTCTATATTTGTAGAGTTCCAATTGCAGTAAATATTTTTTATTTTTGGCTTTAACCTCAGTCTGTTAATATTATAAGCAAACCACTCTGTCATATACTGAGGCTCTACATAATAACCAGCGTGTGTTTTAAGTCCTAAAGGTAGAGGTATTAAATCAGTATGTTGAAATACAGGATTTAATGCGAACCATTTTTTTATGCATTTAGGTTTCTTATAAAATAATTCCTCTGTAATAGGATAGTCGGAGTGATGTGTTATTAAATTATAACTACCTTGTGAATTAATTAATTCCGAAAATAGTTCTAAAACAAAATCTGTTTTACAAAATATATTGCCGGTACTAATAACTGTATCGGAGGATAAGTATTTACCATATGTAGGTAAGTAAGTATACTTACATATGGTTTCGTAATTATAGGCGTTTAATATATTTGATATATTGAAGGTCATTTAAATACGACTAGCCCCGTTCCGCTCCAATGACCTATAGAAGTAAGGTCATATTTTTCTTCGGTAATATTATTCCAGAATAATCTCATATCATCATTCAAGTGAATGTCATCTAGCATTAATAGCCCCTTCCAGCCACGTTCTTTAAGATGGTTGTAAAAAATATTTTCATAAGTACCGTCATGATCTACATCTAAGAAAATAAAAGGACTATGGATTAGTTCTTCATCTTTGGTAGAATCACCTAAAATAAATTCTACATTTTCAATAATTGGATTTTCAGGATTAATTTGAACAATATCATATGATTTTATTTTATTAGCTTTATTATAACTAAGCGCAATAGCCGATCTACACTCGTTTGTACCAACGTCAAATAAAACCTCACCATTAAGGAGAGTCGATACATACATTAATAATCTATAATGTTCTCTACCACTAAACACATGATAACACTCAGTATTACCATACATCTTATAGTTGTTGATATTACTTGTATCAATTAAATTTAATTCTTGATTAGTTACCCCTTTAATTTGTTCTAGTATAGTATTCATAAATTTTTTGCTCCTGTGCCGTTAGAATTCATGTGGTGATGATCATAAGAATACCAATCATGAACTATATTCATTTGTTTCTTTTTGTTAGGAAGTGACATTAAATAAAATCCCCACATCCTTTCGATAATACCGCATATACGATGTGGGCAGTGATTCATTATACCCCATACGTTGTTTTTTAAAATTGTTTCTATTTCTTTTCCATGATGTAATAAAAATTCTCCAAATCGTAAAAAAACTTCTTTTGGAGTAACGGATAAACTTTCACTTATCCAACCACTCTGTTTAATGTAGTCTGGGTCGATAAGCATACCTAGTCTTGCACTCATGAATTCGCACAGCTTTCTAAATTCATAATCTAATAAAGACATTTGCTCAGGCGGTCTTATCATTTGATAAAAGATAGTGTCAGGATCTTCTTCAAGGGAGTTGATAATATCTTTAATAGAGTTTTGTTCAAATAAAACATCATAGTGCAAGAGTCCAATGTGTGTATTTTTAGATACTAAATTTTGATTTTTATATAAATGAATTATAGTACCGTATTCGTAATACTGCTTTGTTTGATAGGAAAAATCATTCCAAGGTAGATTCCACTCTTCATATGTTTTGATAATTCTTGAAGAAATATTTTTAGGTACCTTTTTCTGCACAGCGTAACAAGATACAGATGATAGCTCTTCTGTGGATAGATTATCAAGAGCTCTATCTAATAGCTTATCGTAAGTTACAAGAAAAAAATTAACATCTATCATACTAGAAACATTTCATTAAATCGTTTCATTACTTTTTCCGGAGCGAATTCGCTTACTAAATTTTTGTAACGAGATGCGTTGTTATTTTCTTTTTTAAGTGTGCATAACAAGTCCGTTAAATCATCTTTAGAATTATACCACAAGCCCTCATCCTTCAATATTTCTCTATGATTTTGATCTTGACCACCTGTCCAAGCTATAACAGGTTTACCGTGAAATAAAAACTCCGATAGAGCTAAACCAAAGCTCTCTCCCATATATCTACCATGTAGCATATAATCACACGTGTTTATATAATTTGATTTATGTTGCATGTTATAGGTACCTTCAATATGAATCACATTAGGATGTCTCTCCATAAAAGGCTTTGTATTCATGAATACAAAGTAAACGTCACTTCTTCTTTTTAGTGTGTTGTGTATTGCGCTATACACAAAAGGCAAATCAAACTCTGTATAACCACCGTGTCTACCTATAATAATTTTGTCTTCAGAAATGTTTAATTTTTCTCTGAAAGAGAAAGTAGGTTGGGGCATATCTACCATATAGGGAACATAATTATTTGGAAGCTCCATTTTTTCGGCTAACCATTTAGAGATATACATATACGAGTCACCGTGTACATCCTTATGTTGAAAAACAGCATGAATACATGACTTGCATCCTGGTATTATTCTACCATCTCTATCACCTGCTTTTACGTAATATACATATTCAATATTTTTTTGCTTTGCAAAATTAGTACACTCTGCAAAATCGTTATATAAAAATACTTCAAAACGACTTTTAAATTTCTCTAAGGCAGTTAAATCAGCATTAGCGTTAGACAGTATATACGACTTATTACCTAAAATGTCTTCGTTGTATTTAGCGTAATCGAACATAGCAACATTTGTGCCGCGTTCATTAAGCTCATTTGAGTGAAATCCTACTATTTTCATTTTGAAGCTTTAATAACAAAACTTGGACATCCATCATCAGTTACATCTACAATCTCTTGATTATAGTCTTTGCAGAACCTATCAACAGCTATTTTAATTTGATGATGGTAGTCATGCCCCATTAACAATCCACCGGGTTTGATAACTCTAAGGGAATTGACCATATCGTTATAAACAGCATCTTCTGAATGATCTGCATCTACATATATAGCATCGAAATAGTTCTCATTACAAGATTGTAGAAAGGGAACCGATTCACATCTTACTAAATGAATATTTTGTTTATTCTTAGTCTGATGAAATAAACTTAAATATACGCTTCGCATATCCTGTACCTTTACATAGTTATCGCCATCTTTATCGCCTGATCCCATTTCACCTGACCAAATATCAACGAGATAGAGTTTATCTGGATTTACAATTTGAATAATCTCCTTAGCAAATTCACCTCTAAAAACTCCGAGTTCAAGAAAGGTACAATTTTTTGGAACTACTTTTAACAGATCTGTTCTTGTCTTGTTATGAATCATATTTTAAATTTTTGTATTAATAAACTTGAGTAAGCTTTTTGCTCTAGAAGCAAATGTATGTTTCTGTTTTACTAAATCGTATCCGCTTTTTGCTACTCTAGTTATTAAGTCTTCTTGCTGCTGTAATCCAGTGAGTATATCTACCGCTTCATTTATATTTTTATAGAAGAAGACATTCTCACCATCTATAAATCCTAAATCGTTATACTGAGAGTTATAGTCGGTTAGCAATGCTGTTTTACAACCAAGAGTTTCAAAGTTTCTATAATTTATATCATTAGATATATTCTTGTTAAAATGAATTTTATAACTGTTAATAACGCGTACCATTTCTGAACCTCTAACATCAATATCTAATTTAAATGACATCTTTGATGCTAAGTAATCAAAATAAGGCTTCCTGTTTACAAAATTACCGCAAAATCCTACGAAATGTTCTTTTGATGTTTCTAACGGTACGATATAGTCATCATCATAGCAATTCGGAAACCAAAGACTATCTTTATCGCAAAAATCTCTAGTAGCTTGAAGAATATAATTATACTTACCCTTCATAAAGACATCGCGGTAGTATTCATATCCGCGTACATGCGCGTCTATAGACCAAAGAAATTTTAAAGGCTTAGTTACATCATTTAGATCTGGCATCCAACCAGTATCATAATTTTCGAGATTTATAATTACATCGTAATTGTTAAAGTCAATTTTATTATTATAACTTTCATGTCCTAAGCCCCAAACATCGCATTCTTCGCCTTGCGCAATAATAGCGCGCTGCATAGAATTACATTCTCTAAGATGTCTACTTATCTCATGTCTACCGTTTTCTTGTATAATTAAAATCTTCATATAGTACCTCTATGATGTAAAAATAATTGCGGGTATGGCCTAGTTAGATGATTACCCCACTCAGATGGTTCAGGTAAGAGCTGTATGTTATTTTTTGCAGCTAATAGTGATAGTATAGATTGATCATGTCTATGATCTTTAAACTCTGGTAAATTATCCTTCGTAATGTTTGGAATATCTGAAATAATATTATCATTAGAACAGTAATCGCTATACTGCTCTAAGAAGGAAATAACTTCGGGCGTTTTTTTGTAAAATTGATACGCAGCGTCAACTTGTGGAGAGTTGTAATATTTTTCATCATCGCAGTCCATTAATACAAAACAATCTCGCTTAGTCCATTCTCTATTACGATGTGTATCTCCGTGCATGTTTCCGTCGCGATTGTCGAAGAGAACAATGTTATCTTCTTCACATTTTTTAAACACATACTCTAAGTTATTAATAATGCTATTACCGCTATCTATATATGCTACAATATCACCTTCGTCTAGTTTTGAAAGTGCATCTAAAAGGATTAAAGGTTTCCATTGCCAATAACCGAATCCTCTAGACTGGTATACATCTGGATATTTTTTTGCAAATGACCAATCACGTCCTTTATCTGTATAACTAATACAGCCATTAAATCCTCCAACTTTAGCTGTAGAATTAAGTATATTTTGCGCTCTATACCATTTTGAATTAGTAGCAAAAGAAATTAATATTTTTTTCATAGATCAAAATTTTTACCTCTACGTCTATTAAACGTTGCGAGATCTACATGTTGCAGCTCGTCGTTTCGAACATAGAGATTATCAGGTTTGCAATTAATTATAGAATATTGCTGATGTCTTATCAAGCATGTATCTACATAAATTGTTTTGTTTAAAGCTTTTGATACTAGAGTAAATTCCGTGTCACAGTATAAAGATTTGTAATCCGGGTGATAAATGTAATTAAATCTATCATAGTACTTACGACCTACTATAACTAAAGTATTGAGATTGTGGCCTTGAAAGCCATCGTTCAACCACAGCACACCATCTAAGTCGGGAAACCTAGTTTGAAAAATTTTCTTTATGATAACATCATAGCTGTTGACTTCAGGTATCATATCGTCAGAAGCAAGCAGCAGAATATCAAACTCTTTGTTATTAAGATCTGAGTTTATTGCTTCAACTTTACTTTTATTTTCACCTATGCATACAGTAAGGTTGTCATATTTTTTTAAACGTGAAAGTACTTCAGTATTATTCATTGTAATATCGTCAGTATCACAAGATATAACGAATTCATAATTACTACTACCTAAAAGATGGTAATATAAATCTAAAACTTCAAAGAACTTTTCTGGTCTTTCTCTAGTCGGAAATTTTATTAACAGCTTTAAATTGTTCATACCCTCTGTTTGAATTATAGATATTTTGAGTTTCGTGACTATCTAAACCTCTATGTTTAAGTCCACTATCCTCTACTATGTCAAATTTAATACCCTGCAAGAAACAGTATATAGATAGAATTCTTTCTAGGAAATGACCCGACATAGTGTCGTTATTAAGGTAGGCGAGAAACTCTTGAATAAAGGGATCTTTAAAGTACTGATAGAAAAACTCAGTCTTAAAGATCATATTATTTGTCGTCATCCAGTTTGTGTTAGTAGGTCTTATCTCCTTTATATTTTTTTCTTTAAGATATTCTAATGTTTTATATGTAAACTGGGTATTAACAAATATGCCATCATGCAAAGGCATATATGTTAAACCACAACAATTTAAGTTCTTATTAACAACAGCATTTGTAAATGTAGCTAAATCAAAGTCTGGCATTACATCAGTATCGTATTCAAGTAAGCATATATACTCAGAATCGATATTTTTAAAGTTGTTTGCAAGAGCATACCACCCTGTATAAGCAAGATAGTTGTTATTATGTTCGATGTTATCTGTAAGTCTATTACATTGAATAATCTTATCAGAGGAATAATCTTTATCAGAATTACCCACTAACAAATATTTGTAGTTAGACAGCTTCTCATATTTTTTCGTCTCTTCGAAAAAATTTATTATACCTATAGAGTGTACTACAATATAAAAATTTATTTTTTGCATTTTATAGTGATATTTTTATACAATTCAATTTCTTTCTTATATTGCTCTTCAACTAATAAACCGTATTGATAAAGATGAATATTATTATGAACGGCTTTACTATTATGATCTATATCTCCATCTTCTGTACCAAATCGTTTTGTTCTCCATGACATTCCCTCGTAGTGCTTATAATACGATCCTTCTAATCGTATATCACCTATCTTTAAATTGCAATTTTTTATATCTTCAAAAAACGTACAACCCACATCGTAAATTTTATTGCTCTTAGAAAATTGTTTATCAGGATTATAAAATCTAATTTTATTTTGCTTTATATTTTCAACATCGATAAAACAATGCCAAGGATGAACGCGATTGTGTATTAGCTTTCCTCCTCTATCACCGCATATTTCACCCATTAGGGTTAATCCCATCTCTTTGAACTTATTAAAAATACTAGTATGGTCTTTATAAAAAATAACATCTGTATCTACTAGTAACGCGTATTTCGTTTTAATAGAAGAAAATAATATATCTATGCTCTGTATATGTAACCCACCTTCATTCCGTATATATGAAACATTATTCGTCTGCAATAACTTCGCCGTATCATTGTTGGTAGAATTATCTATAATTAATACTTCTGTCTCGGTGTGGTATTTAAAAAAAGAACGTAACATGGTGAGTGTTACATCCGGGGTATTATATGAGCAAGAAATAAGTGTTATGTTGTCCATTTTATCTTAATATCTTTTAAATATTGAACCATCTCTTCTTTAGAAGTACTGGGTGTAGTATTTGGGTATACACCGTGTTTACTCTTATAAATTTCTCTACCTACTCTTATATTTTCAAACCACTGCGTCTTATCCTTTGCAGTTGAACTTCGATCTATAGAATCGGAAGGAATAGATAAACAATTTATACTGTCATGTATATCTGCAAACCACCAAAATGGAGGATGGCCTTTATGCTTTATTATTCTATAGGTATGATCAACATGTTCCCAAGCGTTGTAGAATGATTCATCATTTAAACCTACTTCTTCTAATATTCTACGCGTAAAAAAGCTAAACAATCCTGCTACATGCTCATACAGATCTATCTTAATATCATTTTTATATTGTATTGTAGTTTTAGGATTAGGTTTAGATTCTGTATCTAAAAGATGTCTATTATGTAAATCATAGTTAGCGATATTTTGTACTCTATTGAAAGGAGTACCAGGACCGTAATTAAAGTGCTGTATACCTGTTTCTAGTGATGCGTCGATATACTTTTTAAATACATCTTTATCTCTAATAAGTAAATCGTCTTCGATAATAAAGATGTAATCACATCCTTCATCAAGAAGATATTGCATTGCTTTGTTTTTAGATCTCCCTACCCCTATATTAGTCTCATTATTAATGAGTATTCCTCTTTCAATATTGTCTAATTGTGTACCGTCGTTAATAACAACTAAATTATCTACATCACTCTCGCATTTTTCTAGTGACTCTAATAAATTATGTAAATAATCAGGTCTATTACACGTAATAATACCTACTCCTACTTTACCTTTCTTTTTAGACATCTAATTTAATTAATATTAGTGTGAAAAAAATCAACTGCAATAAATAATTAAAATGGCTACTTGCAGTAAAACATCAACTTACACTAATATTCTAGATCTACCACGTATTAGTAATATAACTAATGGAGATCTACTTATTGTACAAACCGATGATTTAACTACAACGATCGATTTTCAAGACGTTCTTATACCTTTAGAGAACACAACATTTGCTGGTACTATTAGCGCACATAGCGCGCAAATTGAAACAAATACTACTAACATAGCTACTCTATGCAGCGATTTAACTCAATTAGCATATAATGTATCAAATATTACTACTATTGACGTTAATAATGTGACTCCTGTTGGTAATACGAATGGTGGAGGAGGTGGAACAACACGCAATAGTATTCTTCAAGCTATGTCATCTACAACTCCATCCTTTCCATGGAGAACATTACAAACAGTTAAGTCAGATTCACAAGTTATTGCAGCACAACCATTAAATGGGTTGTGGACAGATATTGTTTCACTTTGCGGTAACATTACACGCTCAACACTAAGTAGCTATGTAAGAGTGCAGTGCTCGATAAGCAATGCTCTATATCAAAACGGTTATAGTGCTGGATTTAGAATATGCCGTGGTAGTACGCCTATTGGTGTACCTGATGATATTGGTGGTATACGTATACCTGCTACCGGCGTTCGTACTAATAATATAACATCAACTTTAGGTACTGGTCAACCTTTCGCTCTAGAAACAACTACCTTTGAGATAGTAGATAAGCTAGAAAATATCGCTACTGCAAATCTAACATATAAAGTGCAGGCTAGAAGTAGCTCAGGCGTGTATATTAATATTCCTAACTTAGTTAATACAGCTAGTTACGGATTTAACGCTATATCTACTCTCACATTAACAGAGTTAGTTTAAGCCAAATTTCTTAAACAATTCTTTCTCCTTGTTTTCTGCCTCTAAAGCTGCTTTTTGCTGCTTAACAAGAGCTTCGAGTTCGTCTAGCTTTTCAGGATTGAAGAGAGAATGTTCTTCACCATATAGCTCTCCAGACGGTGTAATGTACTCAGATATAATGTCTATTCGTCTCTGACCGCTTGTAGGTAATTCAATAATTCCAGGAGAATCGTCTTTAGGAAAGAAAATATCAGCATCGTAATTTTGCTTATATTGTTCAAACAACGCGTTAAAAATGTTATCTATTTCCTGAATATATGTTACATCAATATCTCTCGTACCATCGTTTTCTATTTTTATAGACGGGTCATATCTTAAAAGAAAGATGATATCCAAGTGCCTCATCGACTCTTTCGTTAGAGCGATACATTTATCTACATACTTTTTATCAAAGCCTTCAATACCTTTATCATGAGCCCAGAGAGTATAGACAAGATTATCTAACGGACACCTATCAAAAATTACTTTAGACTGCTTATCATAAGATTGAAGCTGATCAATCATCATGTTGAGAATATCCCACTGTGTATCAGTAGTAGTGCTTGATGAATGCGGTAAATTTTTTTCCTTTAGAAGATCTCTATAGGTCTTCTCTGGCGTCGTATATTGAGGCCAAACTGCTAAGAAGTTTTTAATAAGAGTAGTTTTACCTGTATTAGCTGTACCTGAAAAAGCAATTCGCATATAACGTATATAATCGCATTTAGCAATTTTTCAAGAAAGAAGCCCATTCATCTTTGTATATATCGAAAGTTAGTCCATTACTCGGTCTAAATGGTCTGTACTTTAACTTAAGACCTGCTTCGCTCAAATATTTGTTACTCTTTTTAGAATTAAGGAGCCTATCACATGTAACGAGATTTTCCCACGTATCTTTACCTCCTTTACTTTTAGGTACCACGTGATCAACACTGAGTTGTTCTTTGGTAAGTTTCTTACCAGTATAGACGCAAGTATAATTATCCCGTTTATAAATATTATGTTTAGTAGGAAACTGTACCCTGTTAAAGATTACTCTATCAAAATGAGTACATATAACGACCTGTGGTATACGTACCGGTCCTCTAGCCGTGTGAATATATTCATCATACGGTCTTATAGGTAAATCTAACCAATCCTTAATATTAGGTACGGTAGTAAAATATTCTACGTTTTCAACGTTTACTTGAGCGTTTTCGTCTTGCTCATAAGATATATCGAGAGGTATTACAGAACCAGAAAAAATATTACCGAATATTTTTTGTACGCCTTCTACTGCTACTGGAAAGTAGTATTTGTTTAGTACTAATATTTTGTAAGCCTTCATTCAACTGCGTAAAATTTGTAAAATATAAATCGTCTGTTTCGTACTTCTGTTTTCCCTCAACAGAGTATATATTCTGATCTATCTTATATCCAGGATTTTCCTTCAATCTATTAAACGTCCAAGCCTTATCATACCAAATTATTCTATTATTAGGATACGCAAAATAATTTCCTTCATCCATTTTAAAGACGTGTGCGCACTTATGTTCTGATGTTTCTGAAAAAGATACATCTAGCATACCGGCTTTATTTTCAAATCCCCAATCTATAGTAAACA
>Ga0129336_10001008_pt1 | contig 16776 bp, 20 predicted proteins | sample CPB6_02_DNA_FD_96878 | JGI IMG/M metagenome (GOLD analysis project Ga0129336, IMG submission 96878) | Freshwater to marine salinity gradient microbial communities from Chesapeake Bay, USA - CPBay_Sum_0.6_0.2_DNA | ecosystem: Environmental > Aquatic > Marine > Coastal | place: USA: Chesapeake...
GATAAGCTGTCGAGCAAATGATGCGTCACCATTTGCGCACGCTGTGTGATGGCGGTGAGATTGAAGCTGCGGTTCCAACGCTCGAGCTCATCGAGCAGCTGGAGCAAGCGCGTTGCTGAGTGGGTATCGAGCGATACCCCGAGCCGGTCGGCGCTCGATATCAAAAAAGCCTGTTCGCTCACGAGCACATCACTGGCCGATCTTGACCACCGTTCGTCCCGTCACGGTGCCATCGAGATAGGACTGGAATGCACTAGGCAGCGCATCGAAATCGATGGTCTGCGTGACGATCTTGTCGAGATGTCGCGGCTTGAGGTCGGTCGCAATCCGATTCCAGACGATGAGTCGCATGTCACGCAGCGTCGCCGACGAGTTGATGCCGAGGAGATTCACGCCTCTCAAAATAAAAGGGATCACCGAGGTGTTTAGTTCGGCTCCGCCGGCAAGACCGATGCAGGCGATGTTGCCCCAGGTATCGACCGTGCGCGTAAGCCAGGTCAAGGTCTCGCCACCCACGTTGTCGATGGCACCACCGAAACGCGCCGTTTCGAGCGGTCGCGTGCCGTAGTCGATCTCTTTTCGCAGCAACACATCAGACGCACCGAGCGCGCGCAGATAGTCAGCCGACTCTGCTTTGCCGGTAACGGCGATGACTTCATAGCCCCGACTCGAGAGCATATCGATCGCGATACTGCCGACACCGCCCGTCGCGCCTGTCACGACGATCGGTCCCTTGGCGGGATTTTGACCGTTGTGCTCCATTCGGTGAATCGCCAGCGCCGCGGTGAAGCCTGCCGTACCGAGAGCCATCGCTCTGAACGCACCCAAGCCTTCCGGCATCGGGATCACCCATTCGCCTTTGACACGCGCGTACTCGGCGTAGCCGCCATCGTGCACTTCCGACAAACCACAGCCTGTTACGAGCACATGGTCGCCGCTCTTGCAGCGCGGATCTGCGGACGACTCCACGACCCCGGCCAGATCAATGCCGCCGACGAGCGGATACTTGCGGAGAATCTTGCCGGCACCCGTCGCCGCTAGCGCATCTTTGTAGTTGATGTCCGAATACAGAATTCGAATGACGACATCACCCGGAGCGAGATCATCCAGCGTCAACTGCTCGAAACGGGCGACGATTTTTTTGTCGATTTCATGAATGCGATAAGCCTTGAAAGTCATGATGCTTTTCCCTTGGCAATAGCTTCTCTAGCAACGGGATTTCGCGCGAGCCAGGCGATGAGGCCATCGACATTCAAACCGATGTCGAGGCCGAGTAATTCATCGATTCTTTGAGTGGTCAGCGTACAGCCGTGGGCTTGCAGCTCGAGGTTCAAGATTTGACTGATACGATCTAGAAGGCGCGTACGAAGGTCACGTTCCGCCTCTGGATTGACCGCCTCCGCCTTGGCCGCCTCGGCAAATGCGCGCGTCATGCGCTCGAGCGCGATCGCAAGACGGGGTAGATCGCGCACTTCCCCATAGTGGGTGAAGTAGGCTGCTCGCGGCTGCAAAGCGAGTATCCGATGGATCGAGTCGATGAGTTGATCGGGGTCAAACTGCGTTGGCGTCGTGGTCGGAAACGCAAACGCACGACCATCGACATCGAACTCGCGATAAGACAAACCAAAGGTGTCGCCAGTGAAGACGGCTTTGGCGTGATGGTCAAAGAAAACCTGATGATGCATCGCATGACCAGGCGTATGCAGGATCTCGAATTCCCGGCCCGCCAGAGAAAACCGTTGCCGGGGTTCGGTCGATACGACGCGCTCGCTTGCGATCGGAATGATCTCGCCATACAACTTGCCAAAAGCCTCTGCGCCATAGACTGCCATCGAAGCCTCGATGAGCTTGCGCGGATCAATCATGTGCGGCGCACCTCGAGGATGCAGCACGGCTTTTGCATTCGGTAAGGCTTGCATCAATTGGCCTGCACCGCCCGCATGATCGAGATGCACGTGCGTGATGAACACCCAATCGACCGCCTCACGAGACAAGCCCAAAGACTCTAGGGCCGCGAGCAGCTGCGGAACCGACCGAGACGTACCCGTTTCGACGAAAGCCGCGCGCCCCTCATGGACGACTAGATGCACCGCATCGAGCATCGGTCGCACATACTCGGCATCGATGGCATAGATGCCGTTGTCATACGTGATCACGGGGATATTCTCTTATCGAGCACATCTTTCCAGCGCTCTTCGAAAGCCCAGACTTCTTCGAAGCCGACCATACGACAAAAGTCGTCGAAGCCGAACAACGCGACGTCTGGAGAAACGCTGGTACCTTTTTCTTTGAGGTGACGCATGGCACCCTCGATGGCAGCACTCGCCGATAGCGCCGCCAGCGCGGGCCAGATCGCCATTCGATAGCCGAGCGCTTGCAGTTCCGCCTTGGAGCGAATCGGGGTCTTGCCACCGTCGGACATATTGGCGATGAGTGGTGCGCGAATACCGGCGCAAGCGCGACGCATCTCGTCCTCGGACTGCAGCGACTCGACGAACACGACGTCGGCGCCCGCCTCTGCGTAGGCTTGTCCGCGTCGCAGCGCCTCATCGAAACCCAGTCCCGTGCGCGCATCGGTGCGAGCGATCACCAGAAAGTTCGGATCCTGCCGCGTGGCGACGGCGACACGAATCTTCGCCACCATGTCTTCGATCGGTATGACACGACGGTAGGGAGTGTGACCGCACTTCTTGGGGAACTCTTGATCCTCGATTTGGATAGCACTCACACCCGCTCGCTCGTAGCCGCGCACCGTGTGCTGCACGTTAAGCAAACCACCAAAACCCGTATCGGCATCCGCGATGACGGGGGCGGACGACTTTTCGACGACCTTACTCACCCGCGCGAGCATGTCGGTGTAAGTGGCCAGCCCCGCGTCGGGTATGCCGAGATAGGAGGCAGTCAGCCAGAAGCCCGAGGCATAGACCGCATCGAAGCCGACTCGCTCGGCCAGCATGGTAGACATCATGTCGAAGACACCGGGCGCCACGATGAACTCACCCGCATCCAATTTGCTCTTCAAACGTGCATCGGCCATAGCGCTTCCTGAAAGCCGTAGAGGGATATCCCGGACTGCGGCAACATATCAGACATGAACATCCGTTACATGGCGCTGCTGCTGGCAGGCGTAACCACTCTGGCCTCCGCGCAATCGCGTCAGGAGATCGGCAATCTGGTGCTGGACGGCGTTCCGGCGCATTCGCCCCGCGTCGTCGCGACGCTCGATAAATGGTTGACGGGACGTAGCGCGAGCTTTCGCGATTTCTTGCCGGACGGCAGCATCCTGGTCAGCACCCGTTTCGGCGATGCAGAACAAATCCATCGCGTCGAGCGCCCCCTCGCAGCCCGCGAACAAATCACCTTCGAAGCAGAGCCGATTTCTTTGGCTCTCGCCAATCCGACCGTGGCACCGGCGCAATTTATCTACGCTCGTGATCGTGGCGGCGACGAAAATGCACAGCTCTATCTGCATGACTTACAAACTCGAGCGACCCGTCTACTCACCGACGGTAAGTCACGCCACGGAGGCGCTCTCTGGTCGCGTGACGGCCGATACCTGGCGTTTCAAAGTAATGCACGTAACGGCATTAACCAGGATGTCTATGTGCTAGAGGTCGCAACGGCAGCCCCACCGCGACTCGTCGTGTCTTCACAAGGACAAACCTGGCAGCCGCTGGACTGGTCGCCAGATGGCGCGCGATTGCTACTGCTCGATTATCGATCCGTCACCGATGCTGACCTGTACGTCGCCGATATCGCCAAGGGCAGCACGACCCGTCTGCCACTACCGAAAAGTGGTATCGGCAGTGCGCGCTTTTCCGCCGATGGCCGTGGCGTCTGGTTCTCAGCCGATCTCGGCGAGGAATTTAGCCAGCTGCGCTATCTCGATCTCGCCGAGACGAAGCCGCGTACGCTGACCGCGGATTTACCTTGGGATATTGACGACTTCGAAGTCGATCCCAATGGGCGCTATATCGCCTATGTTGCGAACGTTGATGGCTACAGCCGTCTCGAGTTGCGCGACCTCGGCAGCAACACCACCCGCCGCCCTAATGGTTTACCCGCAGGGCTCATCTCGAATTTGCGTTTCGATACGCGCGGTACTCGACTCGGTCTCAGCATCGAGTCGGCAACATCGCCACGTGATGCGTGGAGCTACGACATCGACAAAGATATCGCGCTGCGCTGGACGCGCAGTGAATCGGGCGCCGTCGATCCAGAGCGCTGGCAAGCGGCAGAGCTCGTACGTTATCCGACATGGGATCGCGTCGGTAAGCAACCGCGGCAGATCCCGGCGTTTGTTTATTCGCCGCGCGTTGCTGGCCCGCATCCCGTCGTCATCGACATCCACGGCGGACCAGAGGGTCAGTCGCGCCCAGGCTACAGCCCGTACATCCAATATCTCGTCAACGAACTCGGCTACGCGGTGATACAGCCGAACGTGCGCGGCTCGACGGGCTACGGACGCACGTATACGCAACTCGACAACGGGCGTTTACGCGAAGATTCGGTGCGCGATATCGGCGCCTTGCTGGTGTGGATCGCGGCACAACCACAGTTTGATGCCAAACGTGTCGTGGTGATGGGCGGCAGCTACGGCGGCTACATGGTGCTCGCCTCGCTCGTTCATTATGGTGATCGTCTACGCGGCGGCATCGACGTGGTCGGGATCAGTAACTTCGTCACATTCCTCAATAATACGTCGGGCTATCGACGCGATCTGCGACGCGCCGAGTATGGTGACGAGCGTGACCCCTCGATGCGTGCCTTTCTGCAGCGCATCTCGCCCCTCAATCGCGCCGAGACGATCCGCAATCCTTTGCTCGTCGTACAAGGTCTCAATGATCCGCGCGTACCGGCATCGGAGAGCGCACAACTCGTGGCGCGCGTTCGCGGGAGCGGCGGCGAGGCGTGGTATCTCGCGGCCAAAGACGAGGGCCACGGTTTTCGCAAGAAAGCTAACCGCGACTTCTATCTGAAGACCGCGGCCACTTTCTTGGAGAAGCTCAAAGAATAGGCGTTATTTCTTGCCCGGGCGCAGCGCGGTAGCGAGACCGGGTCGCTGTGCCGAGTAATAGGCAGCAAGGGCCTTGATATCCTGTGCCGACAGTTGCGCGGCGAAGCCTGCCATGATGGCGTTCTTGCGGCCGCCTTTCTTATAGTCCGTCAATGCACGCTCGAGATAATCGGCGTGCTGACCGGCGAGAGTCGGATATTGCGACGTGATGCCGACGCCATCGGTGCCATGACAGGCTACGCAAACAGCTGCCGCATCAGGAGTCTTGCCGATGGGGTTCGGAGTCGCGGCGGGCGCAACGACCGGACCTGCCAAAAACGCGGACATGTCGAGCAAGTCCTGCTCACTCCACGACGAGGCATTCGCATGCATGGTGGCGTGACTGCGCTCACCGCTACGGTAGGCCTGCAGCGCAATCACCAAATATTCCGGATGCTGACCGCGCAACTTCGGAACGCGGTAATTCGGATACGCATTTTTGTAGTTGGGGATGCCGTGGCAACCCAGACAGGTGTAGGCGAGGCGGGCGCCGCGCTCGGCGTCTGCCGTTTGCGCCCATGCAGAAGAGAATGCCGAGGCCGCAACCAAAGACAGCGCCAGAACAAACTTCGTCACCGCAACCCCCTGAAAACTAGACGATTCGAGCGTAAAACCGGCCGGAATGTTAAGGTTTCACGCTCGGAATTACCACCGCAGCCGTCGACCACCCACTCCTAATGATCGCGCTGATCCAACGTGTCTCCACCGCCAGCGTGACCGTAGCCGGCCAGCAAATCGGCGCGATCGAGGGCGGATTGCTGGCGCTGATCGGCGTTCAGCCCCCCGATACGGAATCGACCGCAGAGCGGTTGCTCCAGCGGTTGCTCGCATACCGTGTCTTTCCGGACGCAGCGGGTCGGATGAATTGCTCCTTGGCAGACACGGGCGGCGGCCTGCTGCTGGTGCCGCAGTTCACGCTCGCCGCCGACACCCGCAAGGGTAATCGCCCCGGGTTCAGCACGGCTGCGCCACCCGCCAGAGCAGCGGCACTGTTCGACCACCTGTGTCTGTTGGCGCACCAAGCGCATCCTCTAGTCCAAACCGGCCGTTTCGGCGCCGACATGTCCGTGGCGCTCGTCAACGAGGGGCCGGTGACATTCTGGTTGCAGGTCGGTGAGTCGGCGGAAGTTTCCGTCTAACCCGAGCCAGTTTGGCCTATCATCAGGCTTTCCTGAATACGCTGGATTCGCGAGGTCGTCATGGGAATCGGAATGCGCGAACTGATCATCATCCTGTTGGTGGTCCTGTTGGTGTTTGGCGCCAAGAAGTTACGCACCATCGGTTCGGACTTGGGTGCTGCAGTACGCGGCTTCAAGAAGGGCATGGACGAAGGCGATGCGACCGAAAGCTTGAAACAGATCAAGCAAGAGGCCGCGGATGCCGACTTCGCCGACACCGCCAAGACGGCATCTCCCGCAAACGACCAGAAGCCCTCTGACCGGAACGGTTGAGGCTGTCCGCCGACTGCGGGCCGGACTTTTCATATGTTCGAAGTCGGTTTCAGCGAACTGCTGCTGATCATGGGGCTCGCGCTGCTAGTGCTCGGCCCCGAAAAACTTCCGAAAGTCGTCGGCGAAATCGGCCGTTGGATGGGTCGCGCTCGCGCGATGGCGAGACAATTCCGCGAACAGCTCGAAATCGAGGCGCAGGAGACCGCGCGTCGCCAAAACCCGCCGACGAGCTCGACCGACGCGCCGTCCTCGTCGCCCTCGCCAACCAGTGACTCTGATGTCACGCCCGCAGCGAGTTCGCCTACCCCTGCCTCGAGCGAAGATTCCAACACCCAGACGACGCCGACTCCCTCTGCCGTCGAAGACTACGTCAATCGCCACCCGGATGATCCGCCGCGCGGATGAGCGACAAGTCCGAACAACTCGCTGAAGGCACTCTGATCTCGCACCTGCTCGAGTTGCGCGATCGTCTGCTACGCGCATTCATCGCCGTGATCTTGGCGTTCATTCCACTGGCGTTCTTCGCCAACGAAGTCTTCACCTTCGTTGCCACGCCGTTGATCGCCCAACTACCCAAAGATTCGTCATTGATAGCCACCAGCGTCATTTCGCCGTTCATGACGCCATTCAAGTTGGCCTTCTTCGTCGGACTATTTGTCGCAATGCCGTATGTGCTCTATCAAGTGTGGGCATTCGTCGCGCCGGGACTTTATAAACACGAAAAGCGCTTTGCCCTCCCGTTGCTCGTCTCATCTATCGTGCTGTTTTACTGCGGTATCGCTTTCGCTTATTTCGCGGTTTTCCCGGTGATGTTCGAATTCTTTGCGAATACCACGCCCGCAGGCGTGCGCATGATGACGGACATCACAAGCTACATGGACTTCGTGCTGACGATGTTCCTGTGCTTCGGTCTCGCTTTCGAAGTACCCGTCGTCGTCGTGCTGCTGGTGCTGACCGGCCTCGTTAAAGTCGAGAAGCTCGCGGAGATACGCGGCTACGTGTTGATCGGCATTTTCGTCGTTGCAGCGATCTTGACGCCGCCGGATGCCATTTCTCAAACCATCATGGCTGTCCCGATGTATCTGCTCTATGAAGGCGGCATCGTGATGGCGCGTTTAATGCGTCGTATGCGCAGAGCAGAGTCGGGGGAGACTGCATGAACAACTCAAACGGAAAAACCTTTCTCGGCCACCCGCGGGGTCTTGCCACCCTGTTCATGACCGAATTTTTCGAACGCTTCACCTATTACGGCATGCGCGCGCTGCTCGTACTGTTCTTGGTGGCTGCAACCAGCGACGCCAATCCGGGCTTCGGCATGGACCGCGAAACGGCTGGTGCCATCTACGGGCTCTACACGGGCGCTGTGTTCCTGTTTTCACTCCCCGGAGGCTGGATCGCCGATCGACTGATCGGTCAAAGACGCGCCGTTTACTGGGGTGGCATATTCATTGCGGCTGGTAATTTCCTCCTCGCCATCCCTGCAGGACCTGCGATTTTCTATCTCGGCCTCGCCACCATTGTCATCGGCGTCGGTCTACTCAAGCCGAATATTTCGGCCATCGTCGGCGCGCTCTACGAAGGTCAATCAGGTGCGCGACGTGATGCCGGTTTCTCGATTTTCTATATGGGCATCAACTTGGGTGCGCTGCTCGCACCGTTCATCGCAGGAACGATCGGTGAGTCTTGGAACTGGCGTGCCGGTTTCTTCTGCGCAGGTGCTGCGATGCTCATTGGCGTTCTGCAGTACCGCATGACCGAGCACTATCTCGGCGACGCAGGCTTGCCGCCGCAAGATGTGAGCGACGCCGAACGCAAGACTGGTTGGACGTGGTTGGGTGTGGGTGGTGCTCTCGTCGGTGTCTTGACGGCACTGCTCTACACGAGCGTCATTCCGGTCACCATCACGGGTCTCGCGCAGGCGTTTGCGACCGGCATGGTGGCGCTCGGTTTTCTTTTCTTTGCTTGGGTGTTGCTGCTTGGCGGTCTCGATAGCGACGAAAAGAAGCGGGTGCTGATGATCGCCGTGTTCTTTCTGTGCGCCGCACTCTTTTGGGCCGGCTTCGAACAAGCGGCGACCACTTTCAATCTCTTCGCGCAGGACTACACCGATCGATCTTGGCTTGGCCACCTATTTGCCGATGGCGAACATCCGGCCGCTTGGTATCAGTCCGCGAATCCAATTTTCGTGGTGATTTTCGCGCCCTTCTTCGCTTGGTTGTGGGTCACGCTCGGTAAGCGCAATCTCGATCCGTCATCACCGGCGAAATTCGGTTTGGCGCTGCTGCTACTCGGCTTCGGCTTTCTGGTGATGATGTGGGCAGCACAACTCGTCGTATCTTCCGGCGGTCAAGTCGCACCGACTTGGTTGCTGCTTACCTACATGCTGCACACCTTCGGTGAGTTGTGTCTCTCACCGGTTGGTCTATCGAATGTCACCAAGCTATCGCCAAAGCGCTATCAAGGTCAGATGATGGGTACTTGGTTCTTGGGCGCTGCGGTCGGTAATGCGCTCGCAGGTCTCATCGGTGGTCACGTCGGCAGCGGTGAAGCCGCCGCCATGCCCTCGCAATTCCTGCAGATGTGCTTCATTGCAGGTGGTGCTGGCTTGCTGCTCATCGTCACCTCACCGTGGCTGAAGAAACTGACGGGCGAAGCAAAATGAGCGCCCCGGCCGGGACAACGCTAGCGCCGCAGTTGACGCTGCGCGCGGTAGGGCTCGCGATCGTACTCGCGATGATTCTTGCCGCGGCCAACACCTATCTCGGTTTGTTCGCCGGCATGACGATCGCGTCGGCGATTCCAGCGGCCGTCGTCTCCATGGCGGTGCTGCGACTCTTAGGTGGCGGCGGCATCCTTGAGAACAACATCGTGCAAACTGGCGCGTCTGCGGGTTCGTCGATCGCCTCGGGCGTCATCTTCACGATTCCTGCCCTCGTCATCCTCGGCTTCTGGCAAGACTTTCGCTACAGCTGGGTGCTCGCCATTGCAGGTCTTGGCGGTTTGCTCGGCGTGTTGTTTTCGGTGCCGTTGCGTCGCGCGCTCATCGTTGATCAAAAATTAGCATTCCCCGAAGGGCAGGCTGCAGCCGAAGTATTGAAAGCGGGTGAAAATCCGTCGCAGGGCATCCGCATTCTGGGTATCGGCGCTCTCGGTGGTGCATTCGCCAAACTCGCCGCCGGCAGCGGTTTGCGTCTGATCCCCGATACGGCAGCGAGTGCCGGTTTTGCCGGTAAGTACCTTGCTTTTTTTGGCACGAATCTCTCGCCCGCGCTATTGAGCGTTGGCTATATCGTCGGTTTGAACGTCGGCATCGTGGTGCTCGCCGGTGCGATGCTGTCCTGGAACATCGCCATTCCCTATTACGTCGCCAACGTGTTGCCGCACCAAGCCGAGCTCGCACAAGCAGCAGCCGGTCTTGAACCTGAGGATCTCGCCGGCTTCATCTGGTCGAAACAAATTCGCTATCTCGGTGTCGGTGCGATGTTGGTCGGCGGCATCTGGGCGCTAGTGTCATTGCGCCACTCGTTGTTGTCGGGCGTGCGTAGTGGTCTTGCGGCAGCACGCGCCAGCGCAGCCGGACAAGTCATCGCACACACCGAACAAGATCTGCCGATGAAGTCCGTGTTGCTCGGCATCTTATTGTTCACGTTGCCGCTTTGGGCGCTCTATCAGGCGATCGTGGGATCACTCGCCGTCAGCTTGCCGATGACGATCATCATGATCATCACGGGCTTCCTGTTCTGTTCGGTGTCCGCTTACATGGCAGGTCTCGTCGGCTCGTCCAATAATCCGGTCTCGGGTATCACCATCGCGACGATCCTCTTTTCCGCAGTCGTGCTGCTGGTGTTGATGGGCAAAGACAGCGAAGCGGGCCCCGTTGCCGCCATCATGATCGGCGCCGTCGTCTGCTGCGCTGCCTGTATCGCCGGCGACAACCTGCAAGATCTCAAGTGCGGCTACATCGTGGGTGCGACGCCCTGGCGTCAACAAGTGATGCTCGGTATCGGTGCTGCAAGCAGCGCGCTTGTGATGGCGCCGGTGCTGAACTTGCTCGCACAGGCGTACGGCATCGGTGTGCCGACCGAGACTCATCCGAATCCACTGCTCGCACCGCAAGCGACGTTGATGGCGTCGGTATCGAAAGGCCTCTTCGGTGGGCAGTTGCCGTGGGACATGATCGCCGTCGGTGCCGTCATCGGCGTGGCGATCATCGTGCTCGATGAAATTTTGAAAGCGCGCGGTTCGTCGTTCCGCACACCGGTGCTTGCCGTTGCGGTCGGTATCTATCTTCCGCTCGAATTGATGACGCCGATTTTCTTGGGCGGTCTGCTGGCTTGGATAGCGGAACGACGCCTGCGTCGTCAGGGTCTCGACGCGGCCGACATCGAGCGCCGCCATCGCAAGGGCTTGTTGTTCGCGGCTGGCATGATCACGGGTGAGGCTTTGATGGGTATCGCCATTGCGGTACCGATCGTCACTTCCGGTTCCGCCGACGTACTCGCCTTGCCAGCTCTGTGGCATTTCGGTGAGTGGCTCGGTCTCGTCGTGCTCGCGGTGCTTGCAGTCTTGCTATTCAAGACGGCGATGACAGCGGATTCGTCACCGAAATCGTGACAGGCTCGCGTCGCGCGACGATCGTCACCTGCTTCGCGATCGTCTATCTCGTCTGGGGGTCTACCTATCTCGTCACCAAGATCGGAGTCACGACGCTACCGCCGTTTCTCTTCGGCGCCGTGCGGTTCATCGTCAGTGGCATCCTGCTCGGCTGCGTAGCGCTCTGGTTTCAACGCCAGCGCGGGCTCTCGATGACGCGGCTGACGCCAACGGAGTGGCGCGCGGTGATCATCGCCGGCTTGTTGTCGGTGGCCGTATCGAATGGCGGCGCCATCTGGGGGCTGCAGTACGTGCCCTCGAATCAAGCCGCTCTTTTGAACGTCTCGTCTGCGTTCTGGATTCCTTTGATCGGCTTGTTCGGCGCCCGCGCCCACGCCATCGCGCCGCATGTCGCCATCGGGCTCGCCGTCGGCTTTGGTGGCACGGTGCTCGTCGCGTGGCCAGGTCCCGATCCCTTGCCCGGTAGTACCGGTCCTTACGGCTACTGGCCGACACTCGCAATCGTCATTGGCTGTATCGGCTGGTCAGCCGGGACGATCTATCTGCGTAACGCCGTGACCTCTCTAGACTTGATGAGTTTCACGGCGCTGCAAATGTTCTGTGGTGGCGTGATGCTGTTGGTGCCGGCCGTTCTGCATGGCGACCTTGCGCGATGGAACTGGGACGCAGGCGGTCTCGCTGCGCTTGCCTACATGACCATCGTCAGTTCCTGCATCGCCTACACGGCGTACGCATGGCTATCGGTGAATGTGTCGCCAGCACAAGTCGGAACCTTTGGCTTCGTCAATCCGGTGGTGGCGACGCTGCTCGGTTGGTGGGTGCTCGATGAAATACTGACGGGCTCTCAGATCATCGGGACGATTGTGTTGCTGCTTGGCATGCTGCTCATGAACTGGCCACGGAAGCAGGGCAGCGCGACACCAGTGGTTCGATCCGCGGACCTCTGAGATCGAGTTGCGGTAACAACCGTCGTTCGTTCGATGGAAAATCGATCACCGCTTCAAGCAGCTGGCCCTCGGCGTTGCGAATGTTGGTGAGCCCTTCATAGCGCATCAATACCTGATCGGCTTGTCGGTACGAGACTTCGATATAAGGCGTGAACCAAGCCAGCACACCAGACAGATTCAAGCGAATCACGCTCGCCGCGCCACCTTCGATAGTCACTTCACGATGTTTACGAATTTTGAAGTTGTAGGTATCGAGTTGTGACGGCATCAAGAATGGGAAGCTCACCGTCTTACCGCCTTCGAGTTCACGCCAATTCAGGCGGACGAAGTCGTCGAAGCCAGCATCAATAACCAAATCGGGTCGCAAAGCCAGAGTAGCCTCTCGACGCGGCGAAGTCGCATTCATCTGCGAATAGGCCCGCAAGCCCTGAGCCGTTCGACGCACACCCTCGGCATAACCGGAACGTACGTCGATCATGTTGAAATCCGGCGTATGTCGCTGGCTTTGGTAACTCAGTTCCTTACGGGCAAAGGTCGGCCCGCCGAAACCGCAGCGATACAGCACGATACGATTCTCTGCGGCTGTGCCTGCCTCACGAACATAGTGCGACTCGATATAGAGGAGTCGGCCCGATTCTTTGGTGCGGGCGTAGCCTGTCTTGACGAACTCTCGCGCCGCCTGTGCCGGCAATGCCATCGCCAAGATCGCGACACAACATACCCAAGTGGTCAGTTGGGAAAACACGTTTATCCCCGATTCAACCGCTCGAGGCCGCGCGGTCCGATGAACCACGAACCCACCCAACTGGTGAGACCGACGACAATGGCCGCCCACAACGCTGACCAGAATCCAAGCAGGTCGAAGCCCGGCATGAGATAGGCGACGAGAGCTAGCATGCCGGCGTTAACCACCAGCAGAAACAAGCCGAGGGTGACCACGCTAATGGGCAAAGTCAGCACGATAGCGATCGGACGCACAAACGCGTTGACGACACCGAGTAGCAACGCCGACAGCAACAAAGTCGCTGCATCGTCGATGAGGACGCCATCCACCCACTCGGACGCCAGCCATAACCCGAAGGCGGCAATCACAGCGCGCAATACAAACCCGGTCATCGACTCAGTCCTCCTCGGCAAGATTGTGCCACCGCGCTATCCTTCCCGTACGGTCTTCCGACCGCCGCATTACCAAGGGGTTCCTTCATGACGACCGATTACGCTGCCGTTCATCTGATCATGCTGCTCGCCTTGTTCGAGTACTTCATCTTCACGATGGCTGTCGGGCGCGCGCGCCATCGATACGGCGTCAAGGCGCCGGCCACCACCGGCGACGAGAATTTCGAACGCGTTTATCGCGTGCAGATGAACACGCTAGAGACGCTGGCGCTGTTCATCCCCGCGCTGTGGAGTTTTGCGCTGTTGGTCGACCAGTCATGGGCGGTATTACTCGGCGCAGTCTTCATCGTCGGCCGTGCGCTCTACTTCAAGGGTTACGTCGAAGCGGCCAACAAGCGCAGTCTCGGCTTCGGACTGTCGTTCTTTCCCACGCTTTTCTTGCTGCTCGGCGGGATCTATGGCGCAGCGCGAGCGCTCCTTGGCTGACGAGAGGTTTCGCGCAGTGTGCGCAACGCGAGCTTGACCTCGGTGTCATCTCGCGCCGCGCCTGGCATGACATCCGCGCCCGGGATCAGGACATCTGGTTCGATGCCGGTCTCGTTGATAGAAATGCCTGCTGGTGTGACATATCGCGACGTCGTGAGTTTTAGTGCGCGACCATCGGCTAGAGGCAAGACGCTTTGCACGACGCCTTTGCCGTAGGTTCGTCGACCCACCAAACGCGCGCGGCCATTATCTTTGAGTGCGCCAGCTAAGATCTCGGCAGCCGAAGCCGATGCGCCGTTGATCAATAAAACGAGCGGTACGCCCTCGAGCAGTTGGCCTTGCGAAGCGTTCATGCGGAAATTGGCTTCGGCCGTACGACCCGTTGCTGAGACGATGTTGCCCGAATCGAGCAATGCATCGGCAACTTCCACTGCGGCCTCGAGTACGCCACCGGGATTGTGCCGCACGTCGAGCACGACCCCGCGCAGCGGTCCCGATGACGAAAGCTCTCGCAATACCTTGTCGAAATCCTTACGCGTCGTCTCGCTGAACGAGGCGATACGAACATAGGCAAAGCCCGACTCAAGCATCTCGCCCGACACACTGTGCACTTCGACCTTGGCTCGCTCGAGCGCTACGCTGACAAGTTCAGCGCTCTCGGCGCGACGTAACGTCAAACGAACGAGGGAGCCCGGCGGACCGCGCATCTGCTCGAGTGCAGCGTTCACATTACTACCCACCGGCTCGTTGTCGATTTGCAGAATGACATCGCCGCCACGAATGCCCGCTCGCGCAGCCGGTGAGTCCGCCAAGGAGCGTACGACTTTGATGCCGTCGCCTTCGGCCGATACTTCGATACCGATGCCGGGATAGCTTCCGGCCGCGCCGCGGCGCAATTCCTCGTACTCGCGTCGGTCGAGATACGCCGAGTAAGGATCCAAGCCGCCGACCATGCCGCGCATCGCCTGCTCAAGCAGACGGTCAGGTAGCACGTCATCGACATATTCGCGCTGCACTTGGGCGATGATCTCGGCGATTCGTCGCGATTCACTTGCGGGCAACTCGCGTACGGTTAGCGGTCGGTCGGAATTTGATTTCTTTGAAGAGTTGTTTGAAGCAGTCGAGACTTCGACCGTTTCTTCCGTTGGACGAGAGATCAGCCAGGTGGCCGTAGCCCCGACGGCTACGCCCGCAGCTGCGGCCAACCAAACGAGACGATGGGATTGCGCGATGCTCACGGCTGACGCGTACTAAACCAAGGCGCTGGATCGACGGGGCGCGCAGCCTGGCGAATCTCGAAATACAACTGCGGCGCGGGACGTCCGCCCGTGTCCCCCACGACCGCAATCGTATCGCCGGCGACGACGGTGTCGCCCACTTGGCGATAAAGCTGTTCGTTGTGACCATAGAGACTCAAGAAACCACCGCCGTGATCAACGATCACGAGCAATCCCAAGCCCGCGAGCCAGTCGGCGTACACCACACGACCGCGATAGACCGCTCGCACCGGCGCGCCACGCTCGGCACCGATCAACACGCCTTCCCACTTCATCGAACCAGCACGCTGCTGACCAAAGCGAGACACGATTTTGCCCGATACCGGCCAAGCCAACTTGCCACGCATGCGCGCAAAAGGACTTTTGCTGTCGCTTGGGAAGTTTGGTGTTGATCGTCGAAGTTGTTGCAACAACTTCTGTAGAGCGGCTTGTTCGCGCTGCAAGCGCTGCAAGGTGGCCGCGCGCTGCTTGGATTCGGCGTTCAGTTGCGCCAGCACGACGCCGCGCTCCTCGCGCGCCTTGTCGAGTTTGGCAACTTCGCCAGACTGTTCACGCTCGAGACGCGCGATACGCTCCTTCTCAGTTTCGAGGTCACGCTCGAGTGCCGCAATCTCCGCCACTTTAGTTTCGATAGCAGCAAGCTGATCGGCTCGCGCACGACCGAAATAGGCGTAATAAGAAACTAGTCGACCAGCCTGTGCAGGATCCTGCTGATTCAGCAGCATCTTGAGAGGGTCTTCGCGACCGATCTGGTGTGCTGCCCGCATCTGCGCAGCTAGCGAGGCGCGCTCGCTTGCCAACTCGGTCTCACGCGCACGCTTCTGTTCACCGAGTTCACGCAAACGCTGTTCGCGGGTCTGGCGCTCACCACGTAGACGACCGAGCACGACTCGGGCGGCCGAGGCGGACTGTTCAGCAGCCCGCAGACTTTTCGCGAGGCGATCCTTTTCGGCGGCGTCCTTGGCGACCTGAGTACGAATACGCTCGATTTGCGAGCGCAATTGGCGCAGTTCGGCCTCCGTTTTGGCGGCATCTTGAGCAAACCCCGCGGGCGTTACCGCCAGCAGGGTAAAAAGCAACGAAAAACAAAGGGTTCGGCCGCGCATGCGGCGAAATTGTATAATCTCCGGCATGGAAAAGTTGCCGGAATACATCGCCAATCATCCGTGGTTGGTCGGGATGGCTGCGCTCGCCGCCCTGCTCGTGCTCGTGTACGAGATCCGCGTCCGGCGCGACTCCTTTGCGGCCATCTCGCCGCAGGATTTGATCCGCCTGCAGAACCAAGGCGCGCTGGTGCTCGATATTCGCAAGCCCGAGGACCATGCCGCAGGTCATATCGCCGGATCGCGACAGATGGACTCCCACGAACTCGTCAAAGCTGGCGACAACTTGAAGAAGTACAAAGAGAAGCCGGTGGTGGTCTATTGCTATTCCGGCAGCACTGGCGCCTCGGCTGCGCGCGTGTTGAATGGCCAGGGATTTACCCAAGTTTTCAATCTGCGTGGCGGCATCAGCGGTTGGCAGTCAGAGAATCTGCCGGTCGCTCGCGAGAAGGGCAAAGCTTGATGGCCAAGGTCGTCATGTACGCGACCGGCTGGTGTCCTTACTGCGAACGGGCACGAGCCCTGCTGACCCGCAAGGGTGTCAGCGTCGAAGAAATCGACATCGATGCCGCGCCCGCGCGTCGCGAAGAAATGACGACCCGCAGTGGTCGTCGTACGGTTCCACAAATTTTCATCGGCGAGGTCCATGTCGGCGGTTGCGACGACATGTACGCCCTCGACGCCCGTGGCGGTCTCGATCCCTTGCTTGCTTGAGCACCGCGCTTA
>Ga0129336_10001009_pt1 | contig 16759 bp, 11 predicted proteins | sample CPB6_02_DNA_FD_96878 | JGI IMG/M metagenome (GOLD analysis project Ga0129336, IMG submission 96878) | Freshwater to marine salinity gradient microbial communities from Chesapeake Bay, USA - CPBay_Sum_0.6_0.2_DNA | ecosystem: Environmental > Aquatic > Marine > Coastal | place: USA: Chesapeake...
AGCGACCTGCGCACCCGGGGAAGGCGAGCGGGTGCCGCAGGCGAAAAGCGCGGGCGAAAGAAATCAGCGCAGGCACACCCAAAGGGCGAGCAAAGCGACGCCCGCCCCCCGAAACCAAAGGATCAGTTGTTCTCCGCCAACTGATCCAGGATCGCCGGATTCTCCAGCGTCGAGGTGTCCTGCGTGATCTTCTCGCCCTTGGCGATGGAGCGCAGCAAGCGGCGCATGATCTTGCCGCTGCGGGTCTTGGGCAGGTTGTCGCCGAAGCGGATGTCCTTGGGCTTGGCGATCGGGCCGATCTCCTTGGCCACCCAGTTGCGCAGCTCGTTGGCGATCTTCTTGGCCTCTTCGCCGGTGGGGCGCGAACGCTTGAGCACCACGAAGGCACAGATCGCCTCGCCGGTCAGGTCGTCCGGGCGGCCCACCACCGCGGCCTCGGCCACCAGGTCGGTCTTGGCGACCAGGGCGGACTCGATCTCCATCGTGCCCATGCGGTGGCCCGACACGTTCAGCACGTCGTCGATGCGGCCGGTGATGCGGAAGTACGCGCGGTCGGCGCTGCGCACCGCGCCGTCGCCCGCCAGGTAGTAGCCCTTGAGCTCGTCCGGGAAGTAGCTCTTCTTGAAGCGCTCCGGGTCGCCCCAGATGGTGCGGATCATCGACGGCCAGGGCTTCTTCACCACCAGGATGCCGCCCGATCCATGCGGCATCTCGTTGCCCGACTCGTCCACGATGGCGGCCATGATGCCCGGCAGCGGCAGCGTGCACGAGCCCGGCACCAGCGGCGTGGCGCCCGGCAGCGGCGTGATCATGTGGCCGCCGGTCTCGGTCTGCCAGAAGGTGTCGACGATCGGGCAGCGCTCGCCGCCCACATGGCGGTGGTACCACATCCACGCCTCGGGATTGATCGGCTCGCCGACCGAACCCAGGATGCGCAGCGACGACAGGTTCCAGTTCTTCGGGTGCACCTTCTCGTCGGTGTCCGACGCCTTGATCAGCGATCGGATGGCGGTGGGCGCGGTGTAGAAGATCGTGACCTTGTGGCGCTCGATCATCTGCCAGAAGCGGCCCGCATTCGGGAAGGTCGGCACGCCCTCAAACACGACCTGCGTGGCGCCTGCGGCCAGCGGGCCGTAGGCCACGTAGGTGTGGCCGGTGATCCAGCCGATGTCGGCGGTGCACCAGAACACGTCGGAGGGCTGGACGTCGAACGTCCACTGCATCGTCAGGTTGGCCCACAGCAGGTAGCCGCCGGTGCTGTGCTGCACGCCCTTGGGCTTGCCGGTGGAGCCCGAGGTGTAGAGGATGAACAGCGGATGCTCGGCACCCACGGGCACCGGTGCGCACTCGGTCGACTGGCCCTTGAGCACCTCGTCGAAGGTCTTGTCGCGGCCGGCCACCATGTTGCAGGCGGTGGCGGTGCGCTGGAACACCAGCACCGTCTTGAGCGTGTCGCAGCCGCCCAGCGCAATGCCTTCGTCCACGATCGCCTTGAGCGGCAGCTCCTTGCCACCGCGCATCTGGTAGTTGGCGGTGATCACCGCCACCGCACCGGCGTCGATGATGCGCTCCTGCAGCGCCTTGGCCGAGAAGCCGCCAAACACCACGCTGTGCGTGGCACCGATGCGTGCGCAGGCCTGCATGGCCACCACGCCTTCGATCGTCATCGGCATGTAGACGATCACGCGGTCGCCCTTCTGTATGCCTTGCGCCTTAAGCGCGTTGGCAAACTGCCCACGCGGGCCAGCAGCTCCTTGTAGGTGACGGTGGTCACCGCGCCGTCGTCGGCCTCGAAGATGATCGCGGCCTTGTTCTCCACCGGGGTGCCCAGGTGCTTGTCCAGGCAATTGGCCGAGGCGTTGAGCTCACCGTCCTCGAACCACTTGTAGAAGGGCTTGTTCGATTCGTTGAGGGTCTTGGTGAACGGCTTGGTCCAGCGCACATGCTCGCGGGCCAGACGCGCCCAGAAGCCTTCGAAATCTTTCGCAGCCTCGGCGCACAGCGCCTCGTAGCCGGCCATGCCCGACACACGGGCCGCCTTGACCGTGGCCTCCGACGGAGGGAACACGCGGTTTTCCACCAGAACCGATTCGATCGCGCTCATGCAAAGTCTCCTCTCAACCAGACAACAGCCCCGCCGACCCGACCGGGTCTCCATCGGACAAGGGCCCCTCAACCCGCCAGTGTCGGCAGACGCACTTACATCCTTCTGACTCGCTCGTGCGCCACCGGTTGCGCCGGGTCAGCCACAACCGGGGCTGCCGCAGGTACGGGCCATCTGCACCTTAGCGCCAGGCGGCCCGCACCTACAATTCCGGGTTTCCCGCAGTCCCCTGCCCTGCCGCCGCCTGCCATGTCCGACACCGACCGCTCACCCCCAGCCCGAGACCCCCACCTGCGCCCCTTGCCCGGCGTGATCTTTGCCAGCCGCTGGCTGCAGCTGCCGCTGTACCTCGGGCTGATCGCGGCACAGGCGGTGTACGTCTGGCACTTCCTGCTGGAGCTGTGGCACCTGATCGAAGCCGCCTTCGGCAGCCAGGCCGCGCTGGACGCACTGGTCAAGAGCATCGGCTACGTGCAGGCCCCTGTGACCGGCCTGAACGAGACCATCATCATGCTGGTGGTGCTGGCGCTCATCGACGTGGTGATGATCTCCAACCTGCTGATCATGGTGATCATCGGCGGCTACGAAACCTTCGTGAGCCGCATGAACCTGGAAACGCACCCCGACCAGCCCGAGTGGCTGAGCCATGTGAATGCCTCGGTGCTGAAGGTCAAGCTGGCCACCGCCATCATCGGCATCAGCTCGATCCACCTGCTCAAGACCTTCATCAACGCAGCCAACTACACCGACAAGGTGCTGATCGCGCAGACCGCCATCCACATCACCTTCCTGCTGTCGGCCATTGCCATCGCCTACACCGACAAGCTGATGTCGGGGCCTGCGGCCAAGCACTGATCCTTTTTCATCGAGCAAGCCAAAGAAGTCCGCCATGACCGCCATCCGTCAAGACGACCTGATCGAGTCCATCGCCGCCGCGCTGCAGTACATCAGCTACTACCACCCGGCCGACTACATCGCGCACCTGGCGCGCGCCTACGAGCGCGAGCAGAGCCCCGCCGCCAAGGACGCGATCGCGCAGATCCTCACCAACAGCCGCATGAGCGCCACCGGCCACCGCCCGATGTGCCAGGACACCGGCATCGTCAACGTGTTCCTGAAGGTGGGCATGAACGTGCGCTGGGAGGGCTTCACCGGCAGCCTGGACGACGCCATCAACGAGGGCGTGCGCCGCGGCTACAACCACCCCGACAACACCCTGCGCGCATCGGTCGTGGCCGACCCGCAGTTCGCACGCAAGAACACCAAGGACAACACCCCTGCGGTGATCTTCACCGAGATCGTTCCCGGCGACACGGTGGAAGTGACGGTGGCGGCCAAGGGCGGCGGCAGCGAGAACAAGAGCAAGATGGTGATGCTCAACCCGAGCGACAGCGTGGTCGACTGGGTGCTCAAGACGGTGCCCACCATGGGCGCCGGCTGGTGCCCGCCGGGCATGCTGGGCATCGGCATCGGCGGCACGGCCGAGAAGGCGGCGCTGATGGCCAAGGAAAGCCTGATGGACGACCTGGACATGTACGAGTTGCAGGCCAAGGCCGCCAAAGGAGAAAAGCTCACGCAGGTGGAAGAGCTGCGCCTGGAGCTCTACGAGAAGGTCAACGCCCTGGGCATCGGCGCGCAGGGCCTCGGCGGCCTGACCACCGTGCTGGATGTGAAGATCAAGATGTACCCGACGCACGCGGCCAGCAAGCCGGTAGCGATGATTCCGAACTGCGCGGCCACGCGCCATGCGCACTTCACCCTGCGCGGCGAAGGCCCGGTGTACCTGGACCCGCCGAGCCTGGACCTGTGGCCGAAGGTCGAATGGAAGGCCGACACGCAAAAGAGCAAGCGCGTGAATCTGGACACCCTGACCAAGGCCGAGGTGGCCAGCTGGAAGCCGGGCGACACGCTGCTGCTCAACGGCAAGCTGCTGACCGGCCGCGACGCCGCGCACAAGCGCATCCAGGACATGCTGGCCAAGCGCGAGAAGCTGCCGGTGGACTTCACCAACCGCGTCATCTACTACGTCGGCCCGGTCGACCCGGTGCGCGACGAAGTGGTGGGCCCGGCCGGCCCGACCACCTCGACCCGCATGGACAAGTTCACCGAGATGATGCTGGCACAGACCGGCCTGATCGCGATGGTGGGCAAGGCCGAGCGCGGCCCCGCTGCGATCGAGGCGATCCAGAAGCACAAGAGCGCCTACCTGATGGCGGTGGGCGGCGCGGCGTACCTCGTGTCCAAGGCGATCAAGAAGGCGCGCACCGTCGCCTTCGCAGACCTGGGCATGGAAGCGATCTACGAGTTCGAGGTGGTCGACATGCCGGTGACGGTGGCGGTGGACGCCGGCGGCACCAGTGCGCACATCACCGGCCCGGCCGAATGGCAAAAGCGCATTGCCAGCGGCGAGTTCAAGGGCATCTCGGTCGCTGCAGGCTGAGGCTCTCAGCCTGCAGGCCGTGCTGCGGCCTGGCCGCGGGCCAGGTCCACGCGCCACAGCAGCGCCAGGCCTGCTGCGAAGAACACAGTCGTCCACAGGATGGCGGTGCGCTGGTCTCCCCCGGTGGCCCAGGTGATCGCGCCGTAGCTCAGCGGTCCGATCACGGCGGCCAGTCGCGTGGCAAAGCTCCACAGGCCAAAGAATTCTGCCGACTGCGCAGGCGGCGCCAGAAGGGCCGCCATCGCGCGGCCAGCCGATTGGCTGGAGCCCATGCACAGGCCCGCCACGCCCGCCGCCCACCAGAAGTCGGCCTTGGTCTGCGAGGCGGCGGCCAGCACACAGGTGGCGATCCAGCCCAGCAGGGTGAGCGCCAGCGCCACGCGGTGGCCGATGCGGTCCTGCAGGTGGCCAAAGAGCAGCGCGCCCGTCATGGCCGCGACGTTCAGCGCGAAGATCAGGATCATGGTCTCCTGCTTCTCGAAGCCGATCACGCTTTCAGCGTAGATGGCGGCCAGCGCAATCGCCACCGCTACACCGGCCTGGTAGCAGGTGGCGCAGGCCAGCAGCCACACAAAGTCACGGTAGTCGCTGGCGCGCCGCAGCGTCGTACGCAGTTGCACCATCGAAGCGCGCCACGCGCCCCATGCCGACATCAAGGCGGGTGTGGATGCAGTGGCCGATGCCCGCGGCACCGCGCGCTCGCGCAGCAGCGCAAAGGTCACCAGGGCGGCGGCGCCATACAGCGCCGCGGTGATCCACAGCGTGACCGGCACAAAGTCATCGGCACTGACCTTGCGTGCCTGCGCGCTCAGCACGTAGGCCAGGCTCAGGCCCAGTGCCAGCATGCCGCCCGCATACCCAAGGCCCCAGCCCCAGCCGCTGACCTTGCCCATGGCCTTGGGCCGCGCGAGTTCGGGCAAAAACGCCGCAATCAGCGATTCGCCCACGCTGTAGAAGGTGTTCGACAGGATGATCAGCAGCACCGCCAGCGCCACATCCCCCGGCCCCACCGCACCCAGCGCCGCCGTGGCCAGCACGCAGCCCGTGGTGGTGAAGGCCAGCAGCCGCTTCTTGGCTGCATGCAGGTCGGCATAGGCGCCAAGCGCCGGCATGCCGAACATCACGATGGCGTAGGACACGCTCAGCGCCGCGGTCCAGGCAAAGGTGGCCCACGCCGCATTGCCTGCCACGCCGCCCACAAAGTAGGCCGCGAACACCGCGGTGATGACGACGGTGGTGTAGCCCGAGTTGGCGAAGTCGTACATCGCCCAGCCGAACACCTCGCGGCGGCGTACACCGGGCTGCAGTGCGGATTCAGACAACGCCGCCACCTCAAACCCGCTTGCGGTGATGCGTCAGTGCAGGTGACGCGGGCGGCGGCCGCCGCCGTGACCGGAGCCACCCGAGCCCGAGCCGCCGGGCCCGCGCTTGGGGCGGCCGATTTCCAGCGAATTGACCAGCGCATCGAAGCGCCGCGAGAACAGCTTGTCGATCTCGGCCACCACGCCGTCGAGCTCGGCGCCTTCGAAGTGGCGCTCCATCAGGTGCACCACATCCTCCACCAGCAGGTCGCGCTGCACCTGCATGATGGCCGCCGGCGTAGGGCCGACGAACAGCATCAGGAAGTCGTCGCGCGCCTCGTCCTCCGGGGCCGCCTCGTCCTCGTCGAACTGCGTGTCGTAGAAGCTCACCTCGATGGCTGCACCCGACTGCGACAGCTCGTTGAGGCTCATGCACATCTCATCGAGCGAGTGGCGAAAGTCTTCGTCGCCGGCCACCGTCCAGCAGATCTGCAGCAGGTGCTGGTGCGCGTCGAACTTGATGCCCGGCTCTTCCTCGTAGGCGCTGTGCGCGCCGTCGGCCAGCGACTTGGCGCCCGCGTAATTCCACAGCGGCTTGAGGGCGTCCTGCAGCTGCGCGAAAGTGACATCCGCACGCAGCGGCACATCACCATGCACGTGGATCTCGTAGGGGGCGTCATAACTGGACATGTGGTTCCCGGCTGGGTGGTGCCTCGAGCCGGAATCGAACCGGCACGCCGCCTTTCAGCAAGCGGCGGATTTTAAGTCCGCTGTGTCTACCGATTTCACCATCGAGGCACGCGGTCATTGTGAAGCAAAAGCGCGCCGCCACGGCAAGACAGGCAGCGCAGCGGCGTCCGGGCAGGAGGAGGAAGACTGGAGGCGCGACCCGGAGTCGAACCGGGCTAGACGGATTTGCAATCCGTTGCATAACCGCTTTGCTATCGCGCCATGGGCCCACCGGGGTGAGCCCTTCGACAAAAAAGGGAAGCGGCTGCTTCCCTTTTTGTGCGTGAACCTGGAGCGGGAAACGAGGCTCGAACTCGCGACCTCAACCTTGGCAAGGTTGCGCTCTACCAACTGAGCTATTCCCGCGCGAAGCCAAAATTATATACGAATTTTGGCGTGCCTTTTGGGCGCTTTTGCGCCCAACGGCTGCCCGTGCACCCTGGTGCAGGGGCAGCGCCAAGGTCAGTGCTTGACCGCACCCGCTTGCGCAGGCGCCGCTTCCACCGCCGCAGCGGCTGCGACCTCTTCGTCGGTCAGCGGGGTCGGGTGGCGCTCGAGAGCGATTTCCAGCACCTTGTCGATCCAGCGCACCGGCACGATCTCCAGGCCGCTCTTCACGTTGTCCGGGATCTCCTGCAGGTCCTTGGTGTTCTCTTCGGGAATCAGCACCGTCTTGATGCCGCCGCGCAGGGCGGCCAGCAGCTTTTCCTTCAGGCCGCCGATCGCGGTGACCTCGCCACGCAGGGTGATCTCACCAGTCATTGCCACTTCGCCACGCACCGGGATGCCGGTGAGCGCCGACACCATGGCGGTGGTCATCGCGATGCCCGCGCTCGGGCCGTCCTTGGGCGTCGCGCCATCGGGCACGTGGATGTGGATGTCCTTCTTCTCGAACACCTCGTCCTTGATGCCCAGGCTGCGCGCGCGGCTGCGCACCACGGTGCGCGCGGCCTCCACCGATTCCTTCATCACGTCGCCGAGCTGGCCGGTGCGGGTGACGTTGCCCTTGCCGGGCATCAGCGCGGCTTCGATCGTCAGCAGGTCGCCGCCCACCTCGGTCCACGCCAGCCCGACCACCTGGCCCACCTGGTTTTGCTGCTCGGCGCGGCCGTAGGTGTACTTGCGCACGCCCAGGAAGTCGTTCAGGTTGTCGGCGTTCACCACCACCTGCGGCTTCATCTTGCCCAGCTGCAGGCCCTTGACCACCTTGCGGCAGATCTTGGAGAGCTCGCGCTCGAGCGAACGCACGCCCGCCTCGCGGGTGTAGTAGCGCACGATGTCGCGGATGGCCGATTCATCGACGCTCAGCTCCTCGCCCTTCACGCCGTTGTTCTCCATCTGCTCGGGCAGCAGGTAGCGCGTGGCGATGTTCGTCTTCTCGTCTTCGGTGTAGCCCGACAGGCGGATGACTTCCATGCGGTCCAGCAGCGCCGGCGGAATGTTCATGCTGTTGGACGTGGCCACAAACATCACGTCGCTCAGGTCGAAGTCGACCTCCACGTAGTGGTCGCTGAAGGTGTGGTTCTGCTCCGGGTCCAGCACCTCGAGCAGCGCGCTCGACGGATCGCCGCGGAAGTCCATGCCCAGCTTGTCGATCTCGTCGAGCAGGAACAGCGGGTTGCGCGTGCCCACCTTCGACAGGCTTTGCAGCACCTTGCCCGGCATCGCGCCGATGTAGGTGCGGCGGTGGCCGCGGATCTCGGCCTCGTCGCGCATGCCGCCCAGCGCCATGCGCACGTACTTGCGGCCGGTGGCCTTGGCGATCGACTGGCCCAGCGAGGTCTTGCCCACGCCAGGGGGGCCGACCAGGCACAGGATCGGCGCCTTGACCTTGTCCACCCGCTGCTGCACCGCCAGGTACTCGAGGATGCGGTCCTTGACCTTCTCCAGGCCCCAGTGGTCGTCGTTGAGCACCGCCTCGGCATTGGTGAGGTCGTGCTTGATCTTGGTCTTCTTGCTCCAGGGCAGGCCGGTCAGCACGTCGATGTAGTTGCGCACCACGGTGGCCTCGGCCGACATCGGCGACATCAGCTTGAGCTTCTTGAGCTCGGCCTCGGCCTTCTTGCGCGCGTCCTTGGGCATCTTGGCGAGCTTGATCTTCTTCTCGATCTCCTCGATGTCGGCGCCCTCTTCGCCCTCGCCGAGCTCTTTCTGGATCGCCTTGACCTGCTCGTTGAGATAGAACTCGCGCTGGTTCTTCTCCATCTGGCGCTTGACGCGGCCGCGGATGCGCTTGTCCACATTCAGGATGTCGACCTCGCGCTCGAGCTGTTCGAACAGGTTCTCCAGACGCTCCTTCACGTTGTGCATGTCCAGCACCAGCTGCTTGTTCTCCAGCTTGAGCGGCAGGTGCGCGGCAATCGTGTCGGCCAGGCGGCCCGGGTCGTCGATGCTGGAGATGGAGGTCAGGATCTCCGGCGGGATCTTCTTGTTGAGCTTGACGTACTGGTCAAACTGCTGCATCACCGCGCGCCGCAGTGCCTCGACTTCGGCCGACTGCATGTCGGCGCCCGGCGGCTGCAGCGGCATCACGTTGGCGCTGAAGTGCGACTCGCCGTCGGTGATGCGGTTCACCCGCGCGCGCTGCTGGCCTTCGACCAGCACCTTCACCGTGCCGTCGGGCAGCTTGAGCATCTGCAGGATGGTGGACACGCAGCCGACCTCGAACATGTCGTCCACCGACGGCTCGTCCTTGGCTGCGGCCTTTTGCGCGACCAGCATGATGCGGCGCTCGGCCTCCATCGCGGCTTCGAGTGCCTTGATGCTCTTGGGCCGCCCCACGAACAGCGGGATGACCATGTGGGGGAAGACCACCACGTCGCGCAGCGGCAGCAGCGGCAGTTCGATGGCTTCGGGCGGGAGGGGTTCGTGTCCGGACATGAGCAATCCTAGGTCAATTCAGCACCAGATGGCGTGCAGCGCAGGGATTTCAATGCGCCGCGCCGGAAATCCCTGAGCCGGCTCACGGCCGGCAGGCACGTGGCGCGGGAGGTGCCGGGGGGCCGGGTGTCTGGCTGCACCGTGCGCCGCTCAGGCGGTCTTGGCCGACTCGCGGTAGACCAGCAGCGGCGGCTTGTTTTCTTCGATCGTGGACTCGTCGATCACGACCTTGTCCACGTTGTCCTGGTTGGGCAGGTCGAACATGGTGTCCAGCAAGGCCTGCTCGAGGATGGAGCGCAAGCCGCGAGCGCCGGTCTTGCGCGCCAGCGCCTTGCGCGCGATCGCCCGCAGCGCGCTCGGGCGGATCTCCAGGTCCACGCCTTCCATCGCGAGCAGCTTGCCGTACTGCTTGACCAGCGCGTTCTTCGGCTCGGTGAGGATCTGCACCAGCGCCTCTTCCGTCAGCTCGGCCAGCGTGGCCACCACCGGCAGGCGCCCCACCAGTTCGGGGATCAGGCCGAACTTGATCAGGTCTTCGGGCTCCACGTCGCCAAACACCTCGGTCAGGCTGCGGCTGGCCTTGCTGCGCACCGCCGCGCCAAAGCCGATGCCCGACGCCTCGGTGCGCGCCTCGATCACCTTCTCGAGGCCGGCAAACGCGCCGCCGCAGATGAAAAGGATGTTGGTGGTGTCGATCTGCAGGAAGTCCTGGTTGGGGTGCTTGCGCCCGCCCTGCGGCGGCACGCTGGCCATGGTGCCCTCCACCAGCTTGAGCAGCGCCTGCTGCACGCCCTCGCCCGACACGTCGCGGGTGATGCTGGGGTTGTCGGACTTGCGCGAGATCTTGTCGATCTCGTCGATGTAGACGATGCCGCGCTGGGCCCGCTCGACGTCGTAGTTGCAGTTCTGCAGCAGCTTCTGGATGATGTTCTCGACGTCTTCGCCCACATAGCCGGCTTCGGTGAGCGTGGTCGCATCGGCCATCACGAACGGCACATCGAGCATGCGCGCCATGGTCTGCGCCAGCAGCGTCTTGCCCGACCCGGTGGGCCCGATCAGCAGGATGTTGCTCTTGGAGAGCTCGACCTCGTCCTTCTTGCCCTTTTCCTTGTGCTTGAGCCGCTTGTAGTGGTTGTAGACCGCCACCGCCAGCGAGCGCTTGGCCAGGTCCTGGCCGATCACGTAGTGGTCGAGGTTGCCCTTGAGTTGCGCCGGCGTGGGCAGGTCACCGCGCGCCTCGCCGCTGGCGGCGTCGGCGGGCACCTCATCGCGGATGATCTCGTTGCACAGGTCGATGCATTCATCGCAGATGAACACCGACGGGCCGGCGATGAGCTTCTTGACCTCGTGCTGGCTCTTGCCGCAAAAGGAGCAGTACAGGGTCTTCTCGCCGGTGGAGCCTTTTTTGTCGGCCATGAGCTCAGTGATGTGGCGCCCGCGTGTGCAGGCATGTCGGCCATGATACCGAAACGCAGTGCGCCTGCGGCACCGCAAAAGGCACGCGGCCCGCCCTGCGTGTACGCCGGGTGAGAGCCGCGTGGCGCGCGTGCATCAGGCGCGCTTTTCGATGACCTGATCCACCAGGCCGTAGTCCTTGGCCTCGGCAGCCGACAGGTAGTAGTCGCGCTCGGTGTCGTTCTGGATCTTCTCCAGCGGCTGGCCGGTGCGGTCGGCCAGGATCTTGTTGAGCTGCTCGCGCGTCTTGAGGATCTCGCGGGCGTGGATCTCGATCTCGGTGGCCTGGCCCTGGGTGCCGCCCAGCGGCTGGTGGATCATGACCTTCGAGTTGGGCAGACAAAAGCGCTTGCCCTTCTCGCCCGCGGCCAGCAAGAAGGCGCCCATGCTGGCGGCCATGCCGATACACAGCGTGGACACCGAGGGCTTGATGAAATTCATCGTGTCGTAGATCGCCATGCCGGCGCTGACCGAGCCGCCCGGCGAGTTGATGTACAGCGAGATGTCCTTGTCGGGGTTCTCGCTTTCAAGGAACAGCAGCTGCGCGACCACCAGGTTGGCGGTCTGGTCGTTGACCGGGCCGACGAGGAAGATCACGCGCTCCTTGAGCAGGCGCGAGTAGATGTCGTACGACCGCTCGCCACGGCCGGACTGCTCGATGACCATCGGGATCAGGCCCAGGGCCTGGGTCTCAAGTGCGCTCATTCTTTCTCCTGGAAACGGGGGGCGTACGCTGCAAGCAAATGGGGCCTGAGCGACGCGGCTCAAGCCCCATTGTGAAGGATTTGGGCCGCCGCTTCGGGCCGCCGCGCAGTGGCCTCAGCCCTGGCCCATCAGCTCGTCGAAGCCCAGTGTCTTGTCCACGGCCTTGGCCTTGGACAGCACGAATTCGGTGACGTTGTTTTCGATCACCATCGCCTCGACCTCGGCCAGGCGGCGGTTGTCGCCGTAGTACCAGCGCACCACCTCGGCCGGCTTCTCGTAGCTCGATGCGAGCTCGTCGATGTGGGCCTTGATCTGCTCGGGCTTGGCCTGCAGTTCATTGGCGCGCACCAGCTCGGCCACCACCAGGCCCAGGCGCACGCGGCGCTCGGCTTGCGGGCGGAACAGCTCGTCCGGGATCGGCGCCTTGTCGGCGTCCTTGATGCCGCGCTGCTTGAGGTCGGCGCGGGCGCCTTCGATCATGCGGTCAAGCTCGGCCTGCACGCTGCTCTTGGGCAGGTCGAGTTCGGCGTTGGCCACCAGCGCGTCCATCACCGCGCCCTTGTTGCGCGAGATCAGGCGGAACTTGAGCTCGCGCTCGAGGTTCTTGCGGATGTCCTCGCGCAGCGCCTGCACCGTGGCGCCTTCGACGCCCAGCGTCTTGGCAAAGGCGTCGTCCACCGTCGGCAGGTGGGCGGCCTCGATCTTCTTGACGGTGACCAGGAAGTCGGCGGTCTTGCCGGCCACGTCCTTGCCGTGATAGTCCTCGGGGAAGGCCAGCGGGAAGGTCTTGCTCTCGCCGGACTTCATGCCGCGGGTGGCCTGCTCGAATTCCTTGAGCATCTGGCCTTCGCCCAGCAGGAACTGGAAGGCCTCGGCCTTGCCGCCCTCGAACGGCTCGCCGTCGATCTTGCCCTCGAAGTCGACCGTCACGCGGTCGCCGTCCTGTGCGGGCTCGGCCTGCGCACGCTGCGCGAAGGTGCGGCGCTGCTTGCGCAGGATGTCCAGCGTCTTGTCGATCGCGGCGTCATCGACCTGCGCATTCACGCGCTCGATCTCCACGCCGGTCAGGTCGGCAATCTTGACCTCGGGGAACACCTCGAACACCGCATCGAAGGCCACCTCGCCCTCGGGCGCGCCTTCCTTCTCGGTGATGCGCGGCTGGCCGGCCACGCGCAGCTTCGCCTCCGAGGTGGCGCGTGCGAAGGCTTCGCCCACCTTGTCGTTCATCACCTCGTAGTGCACCGAATAGCCATAGCGCTGCGCCACGACGTTCAGCGGCACCTTGCCGGGACGGAAGCCGTCCATCTTGACCGAGCGTGCCAGGCGGCGCAGCCGCGAGTCGACCTCGGTCTGGATCGTGCCGACCGGCAGCGTGAGGGTGATCTTGCGCTCGAGCTTCTCGAGGGTTTCAACGGTGATGGACATAAGTGATCCCAGTTCAATCAAAGCGTGCGGAGTGCGTGCACAGCGGGCTGCGGCACGGTTGGCATGCGTGGTGCGCGGGGTCGGACTCGAACCGACACGCCCGTGAAGGCGTCAGGACCTAAACCTGGTGCGTCTACCAATTTCGCCACCCGCGCGGCAGACCGGCACGGCCGGCGGCGACGCAGGCGCATCGCAGCCGTCCCGGAAATCGGAAAACCCGGGATTCTACCGTTCCGCAGGTGCCCCGACAGGCGCGTGCGCAGTGCCCGGGCGCTGCACGCGGAACCAGGCGGCATACATCGCCGGCAGCGCCAGCAAGGTGAGCACGGTGGCCACGATCAGGCCACCCATGATGGCCACCGCCATCGGCCCCCAGAACACCGAGCGCGACAGCGGAATCATCGCCAGCACGGCCGCCGCAGCGGTCAGCACGATCGGCCGCAGCCGGCGCACCGCCGACTCGACGATCGCATCCCACGCCGGCACGCCCATCGCACGGTCCTGCTCGATCTGATCGATCAGGATGACCGAGTTGCGCTGAATCATCCCCATCAGCGCGATCACGCCCAGCAGCGCGACGAAGCCAAACGGCCGGTCGAGCACCAGCAGCGCTGCGGCCACGCCGGCAATGCCCATCGGGCCGGTCAGGAACACCAGCAGCGCGCGGCTGAAGCTGTGCAGCTGCAGCATCAGCAGCGTGAAGACCACGAACAGCATCAGCGGCACGCCCGCAGCGATCGAGGCCGAGCCCTTGGAGCTCTCCTCCACCGCCCCGGCCACCTCGATGCGGTAGCCGGCGGGCCACTTCGCCTCGATCGCGCGCAGCACGGGCAGTAACTCGGTCGACACGGTGGCGCCCTGCAGGCCTTCGATAATGTCGCCTTGCACGGTGATCGCGTAGTCGCGGTTCTCGCGCCACATCACGCCAGGCTCCCAGCCCAGCACCGGTGTGGCGATCTGCGCCAGCGGAATCGAGCGACCGCTGGCAGTCGGCAGGTAGGCATTGGCCAGATCGGTGAGCGCATCGCGCTCGTCGCGCGGCTGGCGCAGCACGATCTCGATCAACCGGTCGCCCTCGCGGTACTGGCCGATCGCGGTGCCCGACAGCAGCGTGCGCGAAGCCTGCGCGATCGACTGGCTGCTCACGCCCAGGGCGCGCGCCTTGGCCTGATCCACCTGCAGCCGCAGCACCTTCACCGACTCGTTCCAGTTGTCGTTGACGCCGCGCATGCGGGTGTTGGCGCGCATCGCTGCCTTGACCTCGTCGGCACGCGTGCGCAGCTGCGCCGGGTCGGGGCCGACCACGCGGAACTGCACCGGATACGGCACCGGTGGTCCGTTGGGCAGCAGCTTCACCCGGCCGCGCACCTCAGGGGATTCAGTGGCCAGTAGCGCAGGCAGGCGCACGCGCAGCGACTCGCGGGTCTTCAGGTCTTGCGGCAGCACGATCAGCTGCGACACGTTGGTCTGCGGAAAGACCTGGTCCAGCGGCAGGTAAAAGCGCGGTACGCCCGAGCCGACCCAGGTGGTGACCGACTGCACCCCGGCCTCGGTGGCCAGGCGGCGCTCGACCCGGCGCGCCACCTCTTCGTTGGCGGTGAACGAGGCGCCTTCGGGCAACCACAAGTCCACCAGGATCTCGGGCCGGCTCGAGTCGGGGAAGAACTGCTGCTGCACCCGGCCCATGCCCACCACGCCGAGCGCCAGCGTGGCCACGGTGGCGGCGATGGTGATCCAGCGGTGCTGCACGCACCAGTTCACCGTGCGCCGGAAGCGGCTGTAGAACGGGCCGTCAAACAGCTCGTGCGGCGTGCCGAAGTCCGCCGCGTGCGGCGGCACCTTCAAGAGCCGCGTGCCGAGGTAGGGCACGAAGTACACCGACACCCACCAGCTGAGCAGCAAGGCAATGACCGTGACGGCAAAGATCGCGAAGGTGTATTCGCCGGTGACCGAGTTCGCCAGGCCGATCGGCAGGAAACCCGCCGCAGTGATCAGCGTGCCGGTAAGCATCGGCATGGCGGTGATCTCGTAGGCGAAGGTGGCCGCGCGCACCTTGTCGTAGCCCTCCTCCATCTTGCGGACCATCATCTCCACCGCAATGATCGCGTCGTCCACCAGCAGGCCCAGCGCAATGATCAACGACCCCAGCGAGATCTTGTGCAGCCCGATGCCGAAGTAGTGCATGGCCAAAAAGGTGACCGCCAGCACCAGCGGAATCGTGATGCCCACCACCAGGCCGGGCCGCATGTCCACATACCAGCGCTTCCACCACGGGTGGCTGCCTGCGCGCTTGTGCAGTCCGAGGCTGAGGAAGCTGACCGCCAGCACGATCACCACCGCCTCCACCAGCACCTTGACGAACTCGTTGACCGAAGTGGCAACCGCGCGCGGCTGGTCCTGCACCTGCGCCAGCGTCACGCCTGCAGGCAGCGCCGACTGGATGGATGCGACCGCAGTGCGTAGCGACCGACCCAGCGCGATGATGTCGCCGCCCTTGGCCATGGACACACCCAGCGCAATCACCTCGCGGCCCTGGTGGCGCACCTTAACCTGCGGCGGGTCCACCGGCGCGCGCGTGACCGTGGCGATGTCGCCCAGGCGCAGCTGCTGCCCCGACGCGCCGCGGATCGGCAGCGCGCGCAGGTCGTCGAGCGAGCCAAACGCACCGGCCACGCGCACCTGCACCGTGTCTTGCGGCAGCCGCACCGCACCGGCGCTTTCCACCGCGTTTTGCTGGCCGATCTGAGCCAGCACCTGCTGCATGTCCAGCCCGAGCTGCGCCACGCGCTTGTGCGAGACCTCGACGAACACCTTCTCGTCCTGCACGCCGAACAGCTCGACCTTGGCCACGTCCTGGACGCGCAGCAGCTGTTGGCGCACCGAGTCGGCAAAGTCGCGCATCTCGGCCGGGCTGAAGCCGTCGGCCTCCAGCGCGTAGATCACGCCGTACACATCACCGAAGTCGTCATTGAAGAACGGCCCGATCACCCCTGCGGGCAGGGTGCCACGCATGTCGCCCACCCGCTTGCGCACCTGGTACCAGATCTGCGGCACGTCCGCGGGCCGCGACGAGTCCTTGAGCTGAAAGATGATCTGCGCCTCGCCGGGCTTGGAGTAACTGCGGATCTTGTCCGCATAGGGCACCTCTTGCAGGGTGCGCTCGATCTTGTCGGTGACCTGGTCGGCCATCTCTTGCGCGGTGGCGCCAGGCCAGTAGGCGCGCACCACCATCGCGCGGAAGGTGAACGGCGGGTCTTCGTCCTGGCCGAGCTGGAAGTACGCGGCAAAGCCCAGCACCATCAGCACCACCATCAGGTAGCGGGTGAGCGCCGGATGCTCGATCGCCCAGCGCGAGAGGTTGAAGCGCGATGCGGGCTCGGCAGAAGGCTCTGCCGAGCTGCGCGGCGTGGCGCGGTCGGTCATGCGGTACCTGCGTTCAGTTGGCGGCGGCGCGCACCGGCTGCCACACGGTGACCTTCTGGCCGGCCTGCAGCACATGAACGCCGGCGGCCACCACCTGCTGCCCCGGCTGCACGCCGGCGGCGATCACCACCTCGTTGCCGTCGGCGCCCGCCACCTGCACCGGCTGCGAACGCACGGTGCCTGTGGCCGGGTCGAAGATCCACACCGCGGTGGCGTTGCCTTCCTGGCGCACGGGGGTTGTCGGCAGCTTGAGCGCGGGGGCAAGCGCCTCCGATGCGGATGCCGCGTCGTGGCGCC
>Ga0129336_10001010_pt1 | contig 16756 bp, 22 predicted proteins | sample CPB6_02_DNA_FD_96878 | JGI IMG/M metagenome (GOLD analysis project Ga0129336, IMG submission 96878) | Freshwater to marine salinity gradient microbial communities from Chesapeake Bay, USA - CPBay_Sum_0.6_0.2_DNA | ecosystem: Environmental > Aquatic > Marine > Coastal | place: USA: Chesapeake...
AACTGTAAAGTTACCGGTAATTGCATTTACAGTTACCGCTTCTATTGTGGATCCCGTGATGTACGTACCAGAAACACGTGAAGTAAAGTTGCCAGTAGCAGCCGTTAAATTTCCAAATAAACCAGTGTTTCCAGTGACAGTGCCGCCAGAAAGAGTACCACCTTCAATCCTGGTATTACCAGTGATGTAGTTAAAAGTGGCATTCTCGCCAATAACGTTTTGCCCAGAAAGCTGTGTCGTAAATACACCACTTACGCCAGTGATTCTTGTAAAGCTACCTGCAGTACCTGTGATTGCTGCACCAGAAATTTGAGAAGTAAAAATACCCGTGACACCAGTAATATTTGTGAAATTACCAACAGATCCTGTAATTGTTGCACCAGAAAGATTAGAGGTAAATACACCAGAAACACCGGTAATATTTGTAAATCGACCCGCATCGCCGGTGATGACTGCTCCAGAGACTTGTGATGTAAACGAACCGGTTACTCCATTGAGATTCGTAAAGTTACCAGTTGTTCCGGTGACGATAGCGCCTGAAAGCTGCGACGTAAATACACCAGAGACGCCAGTAAGGGTTGTAAATCTTCCCGCGTCGCCGCTGACGATAGAACCTGAAACAAAATTAAAAAGACCAGTGACAAAATTACCGGTTGTTGCATTAATCGTATTGCCAGTAATTGTGGCACCACTTAAAGATGTAGTAAAAACTCCACTAACTGCTGTGGATCTAGTAAACAAACCAGAAGCGCCAGTAATTGTAGCGCCCGAGATACTAGTTAAGCAATAGATTTCGTTGCCAGTAAGAATCGCAAAGTTACCTGTTACACCCGTAACAGTATTACCAGAAAGAGTTCCACTAACAGTAAACCCGGAAGATATTGTTCCACTGCCGCTAATAATAAGGTTGCCGCCAGCAACAATATTTCCTGTTGTGTTAATTGTTGGAATTGAAATTGTGTTTGTAAAAACACCAGTCAATGCTTCAATTCTTTGAAATAGTCCGGTTACACCAGTAATTGTTAAACCAGAAACACGTGAAGTAAAAACGCCTGTTGCGCCAGTGATTGAAGTAAATGTGCCTGTATCACCAGTAATAACAGAACCGGATACAGTGTTGGTAAACACACCTGACACACCAGTAATGACTGTTGCGTTAACAGATGTGCCCGTAATTGCACTACCTGATAATTGAGTAGTAAAAGTACCAAATGAACCTGTAAGATTTGTAAAAGCTCCTGTTGCGCCTGTAATCGTTGTTCCCGAAATTTGAGAAGTGAAGACGCCGGAAACTCCGGTTAAGGTTGTAAATAAACCAGTAACTCCGGTAATAGTTAATCCTGAAAGACGTGTGGTAAATACTCCACTAACGCCTGTGACATTTGCACCAAGAATATTATTACCAGTAATCGTTTCTCCAGATAGACGCGTCGTGAAAACTCCACTGACACCTGTGATATTGGTAAACCGTCCTGCGTCTCCAGTGATAATGGCTCCAGAAAGCTGAGTGGTAAAAATACCATTTACGCCGGTGACGTTGGTACCACTAAAACTCGAAAAAACACCAGTGGCGCTATTGATGTTTTGGCCAGTTATTGTGTCAAATTGCCCCGTAGTTCCGGTTATTGTTACACCACTGACACGTGCAAAGTTTCCGGTGCCAACCGTTGCAAAACCTGCAATTAAATTTGTAATGTTTCCCGTTAGGGTGTTGATTGTTGTTGCTTGTATTGAGTTACCAGTAATAGCGTTCCCACTTAACGTATTCCTGACTTCAGCATTACCTGTAACAACAAGACTTGCAAATGTACCAGTACCGCTTACCTGTATGTTTTGAGGATTAAATGTTCCGCTAACAGTTAAATTGTTTGAAATGATTAAGGAACCTGCAATAGTTCCACCAGTGATCTGCAGGTAGTAACCGTTAAAATATTCTTTTGTACTATTGAAAGTTAATTTTTTATTTCTTAACGCAGGATCTACTTCGGCTACATCAACAACCATCAGAAGATCGTCGTCATTGATATTTGACGACGAAATTGCTGGTAATTCTGTAATGCGCCTATTAGCCACCTACTAAACCAAAAAGCCTATAAACTAAATTATAGGCGACATTCATTCATTTCATTTTACTTTGATCTCAATGCGTGGCAGGAGATTTGACCCAAAGTTCCAGGCTGCTTGAATTCCCGTGACGATACCACAAGAAAGTAAAAGAATGAGGCCAAGCTCTGCAACTGTTAGGTTTCGACGGAGATAGATGACTTGAGGAGAAGGAGCTTGATACGAGGCTGCGCGTTCCTCAAAGACTTGTTTAATTGCACTCTGACGTGCTTGCGCCTTCAGTGCTTCAAGCATCTCTGGTGTCAACCGATTCATTTCATAGGGAGCACCAGGGGCTGGAGCCTGTGGCTGCGGAATACTGGAAGCTGGAATCTGTTCTTCCATGACAAGCAAAACATTTTCTCATACATTAGCATTTAATCAAAACATTGCGAGACATGACCCACGGAATTAGAAAAAGTCTTGAAGATGTAGCTTACGAGTTGCGAGGTATCAAGAACATTCTCAATAGCATCTGGTCCACTCAATACAAGCAGGACGGTGCACCAGTGGTAGATCCTGTTGCGTTTACCGACGAGTACATTTCTACAGAAGAGTGTGCAAAACGCTTGAGTGTATCTGATCAAACACTTCGAAACTGGATTGCAGTCGGTAAAAAGTTTCCAGATAAAGGCTGGAAAGAAGGGCTGCATTACGTCAACATCGGCTTTGAACAAGGAAAGAGAGCCACCATTCGTATCCCCTGGAACGCACTGGTGCAATCCTTTAGCAAAAACAAAGAAATAACGTTGGCTGATTTTTCAAAACATAAAGATCTTTATCAGCGCGAATCCCTGTCAGACAAAGTGGACCAAGAGCATGTCGCATCGCTTTAATAACATAGACCTTGATGGTGTGACTATTGCTAATCATCAAGACGTTCTGCCAAAATCGCTCTGCTTGCAAGTAGAAGATTTTCTGCCACCACACGGTTCTTTTGATGACGCATGTTTGCGCCGATATCTTGAAGTTGTTAGGACTTACGAGGAGGAAGACGCCAACTCAAACATGACCTTAGCAAACAGATTGCGCATTGCTTTCAAAGATATGGAACCAGATACGATTTGCGGTAAATTCCCCAACGCAGAATTGCCTCTTAAGAGGAGGTTGCGTTGTGTGGCCGAGTACTTAATTCGCTCTGGCGAGTTTGACAAACTAAAAGATGAACGAGGAAAGCTTATCAAAAAACGCGGCAATCTTGGCAAGTTGGTTGTTATTTACAAACCGCTGCCTAAACTTTTAGAATCATTGTCTAAACAAGGATTAATCCAAAATGAACCGAAGGGAAAAACTGGTAGCGTCAGTAATTGGTCCTGATCTGGACGAAACAAAAACCAAGATGCTTGATGCCACAATCAAGCTTATTCTCGGTGATATGGGCCAGCAGTACTGCAAAATGTGGGATGCGGAGGGTCCAGGGGTCATGGTGTTTCAACCAGAAGACAGGGGTCGTTCCATGTTTTTCTGGACATTAAAAGAAATCCATTCGGCTCAAGAGGAATGTGAACGCGGTCATAACGGAGACCTTGCGGAAACGTTCCGACGCATCCTGGAAGCTGCACAAAAGATCGACCCAACTGAAAAGGCCGGGTATGTGATCAATGATGAAGAAGGGATCCGATACTTTGAGATCGACTACAACAAGGTTGCTGAGAGCTAATGGCAATACCCAGTATTTATCCCGGTCTAAATGAAGATATTGAGCTGATCACCAGCCGCGACCTTGTTTGTGCTGCCAATGAGGTTATGGGCAATATTGATCTCGATGTTGCCAGCTCTGACATTGCAAATAAATATGTTGGAGCAGATGCGTATTTCACTCCAAAAGACGATGGACTAAACGAAAAAACCTGGTACGGCAAGGTTTACTTGTTCTCGCCACCCGGAGCTTACTTCTGGGACGAAAAAAACTTTAAGTGGAAGCGTACCAGGAGTACAGCCAAGAGCTTGCGCTCCTCCCATGCGGTTTGGTTCTCGAAACTCTACAAGAGCTGGCTGAAGGATGAAATAGAGCAAGGTATTTTCTTTTGCAACTGCCCTGACATGCTTCGTTACGATCAAAAAATCTTCGACTTTCCAATCTGTATTCCCAGAACCAGCCCCAATCTTTTGCGTGTTAGCAATGGTGAAATAAAACCACATAAGACGTGCACATCTTTAATTGTCTACCTGCAACCAAAGGACAATCCTGGTGAAGCAACGCAGCGTTTTATCGATGTTTATTCGGCAAAGGGACGAGTTATCTATTAGTTTTTGGCTATACTACGATTCGACGCACTGAGCAAATGTCCGTGTTGGCAGACTGGGAAATCAAAGAATTGGCCGAGAAAGAAGGCATGATTTCCCCGTTTGAGGACCGTTTAAAAAACGAAAAGAATGGGAAAAAAATCTTAAGTTATGGCTTGAGTTCTTATGGATATGATATTCGCCTCTCTCCTTCTCAATGCCTGATCTTTGGTCGCATCCAGCACGGTGATTGCGATCCAAAAGATTTCGATCCTGGGATTCTGCGTCCCGCCGAATTACAAGAAGACGAGAAGGGTCAGTACTTTCTTTTGCCCCCTTACGGATATTGCCTTGGTGTAGCACAGGAACGCCTCAAGCTTCCTCGTGATGTGACTGTGGTTGCGGTCGGTAAATCAACCTATGCTCGTTCCGGTATTTTGGTCAACATCACTCCAGCGGAATCAGGCTGGGAAGGTTATTTAACTCTTGAGATCAGTAATTGCACTGGGCTTTTTAATCGTATCTACGCAGACGAGGGTATCACTCAACTGCTTTTTTATCGTGGTAAGCCTTGCGAAGTGACTTACCAAGATCGAAAGGGTAAGTACCAGAACCAAGAAAAGGAAGTCGTTTTTTCTAAACCTTAAAAAGACCTGCCAAAACGAGAAGTCGGTTTATTTGCGTAGTTGACACCACCACCTCTTCCGAATCGATCTCCAAGGTTTGGGAGGGTGGTTCCGTCAATCGATGCTTCTGCCCGTGGGACTTTACCTCGAATGGTTGGTTCATCAATCGAAGCGGATTGCCGGTATTTACCAGCGGTTTTTGCTGCTTTAATAAAGCGTCCTACACGTTCTTGTTTATCGTTAACACTTTCAGCTGAAGCACGTGCTTCTGGCGCAACACGACGCAGGTCAGTGTCATACGCTTGCTCAGGATTAAGATCTGAAACTTCTGCCCCAGAGGTGCCGGAGCGAAGTCTTGGATCGTAGATAGGATTGTATAAATCAGCCATGATAATATTTTAGTAGAGGATATACAACTACACGCCATGATGCACGGCGCTGCTGGATTTTTAGATAGCTTTGTACAAGACGAAGTTCGGTGCCGTTGCCTAACGGAAGAAGATTTTGGGCAGCCACTAGATAACGCAGAGAATGATGTTCCGTTGTACGATATGTACAATCGTGGATTAACAGCGTGCGAACAGGGTTTAGAGCGGAATCCTCTCAATCTGGAAGGGATGGCGAGGCCAGGGAAGACGGGTTATATTCCGGGGGTCGAGGAAGCCGGGATGTATCCGGGAACAATGCCAATCCCGAAAAACAAAGTCGTGGATCTACCTCCAGCCAACATTACGACCGAGATGACCCTCTCGAAGAAAAGACGTGGTTTGACCCGGTAGAAGAGATTAGTGAGTGCCCAGGGGGCGTGTGTCCTGTTCCTTGGGCAACCACTGAGGAGCCACTGTTGCCGCCGGGTTGTACAACTGAAATGACGTTCACCGTTATTGAAGACTCCCCTGCTATCAAACCCGATACCGTCAATCATCCCCCACACTATACGGATGGGGGCATTGAATGCATTGAGGCAATTGAGGCGGCCTTAAGCAACGAAGAGTTTCGTGGTTATTGTAAAGGTAACTGCCTCAAATATATTTGGCGCGAAAAACATAAAGGTGGTACCGAGTCACTGAAAAAAGCGCAGTGGTACTTGGACCGCCTTATTGCGCTAGACGAAGCTCAAAACGGTTGAAGATCGTCTTCGTCTTCGTCGACCGTACAAGCTGCCGCCAGTTCCAGTAGCTCAAGATCGGTGGGAACATCAAAGTCAATTCGGATGTTCTCACCGTCTAAAATTTCTTTGATTGCTTGCCACTCCATCAGGCGTTGATAATAGAGATTCAAAAGAGCACCATGAAGCTCTTCCCATGTCATCTCTTGCGCCTGAAGCTCAGCCTTACGCATGGAGAATTGAAGTTCCAGTGGAAGCTCAAACTCCCGAGGTTCAACCGATCTCTCCATAGTCATGCTGAAACTTAATGATCTAATTCTAAGCCCATTCTCCATCCGTTAAAGCTAGTTCCTCATCAACTTCCAAATCATCCCAAAAAACAGCTCGTTCCCCTGGTTCTTTAGAGATGTCAAATTCGTTGGCAAACGCTGCAAGAACATAAGGATTTACGTTCTCTTCCAGTTTGCGAATCGCACGTACTTGGTGGGGTGCTCCCACATAATTACGAAAAGCACTTAACAATACTTCTGTAGAGGCCCAGGGGTTTGCGTCGATTTCTTCTAGGAACAGCTGGATCTCCTCACGACGCCGGTCAATCAAATTACCAATAACTTGATAGTTGTGATCGAAAATCCATCGAGACATCTCAAAGGCAACACCATGCCAATCTTCGTTTCCAATACAGTCGATCAACTCGCAATACATGAACGCATCCCAACCGACTGAATGGATAAATGACAAGAGTGCCATTCGCATCGGCTTGTCAAGATGCAGATTTATTGTGTCAAGTTCGGCATCAAGTATGCACAATTCGTGATTTAAATACTCCAAGGCTTTTTGCTTGGTGCACATCTGCCCTGCTATCACCGGAGTCTCATCGGGATAAAACTGTGTGCCATAACCAATTGAATAAGGCGCTCCACCGGTTTCGGGGTCAGGGTACGCCTTCTCATTAAAACCTTGATATCTGCAGATAATGTCAACTGCAGGCGCAAAATTTTTCATGGGGGCAATACACTATTACCCCCAATCATACATAAATTATTTACCTTGTCCGCGACTCATTTTACGCCCATGATTAGGTAGAGAGTTGCGACCTTGACCCTGGCGTGTCTTCTTAGGCTTGGACTCAATTCGGACAGTGGTGGATTTTGGTTTTGCCATGGTGCGGACTAAGTGGCGTCACCACTTTAGTCTATTCACCATTTCACGCGGTGACTCCAGTAACGGGCTGACATAATGTCTGGATTTGGGTCTTGTGCATTATGTCTTGCATAATAAGACTTTTTACGCGCTTTATCTTTAGCTGTCTGAGGGTTCTTACCAGCGCCTTCAACGCCTTGTTGACCAAAACGAATAATTTTTTCTTCACCGCCTTTGCATGCTTTGACCACATGTGATTTGGTTGGATGACCAGGGGTCTTCCGTGGTTTATTACAAGCCATTTTATCTTTGGCGATCTTGGCTGCACTTGCCGCTTTTTTACGCTTATCGCTCATGAGAATCCTTTAAAGAAAGATGTAAAATCACTCAGGATTTTTTCTCCTGTTTCTGATTTGTAATCAGTGTCTTCATCATCCTCATAGTCTAAACTAAAGAAACTGCTAGGCCTATCTGTTTCATCTTTTACAGGTTTTTGATCTTCCTCGAAGAATTTTTCAATCGAGCCAAGGGAAGCAAAAGGATCGTTTGTATCTAATCCAATCATCTCAAGTCCCTGGCCCTTTCCAGCTTTAGTAAGAAACTGTTGTTCTGTTCTATCTACATCCGGGAACATGGTGCTATAAAACTCATCTTCCGTACCCTGGTAGCCAGCATTTTGAAAAACTTTGTAAAGTTCTGTTTCTGATTTTGGTTGTTCAGTTTTGTAATCTTCTGGTCTTTCGATATAAGTTAAACCAAGTTTTTCTTGTGTTGGTTTCTGTCGTTTTTCATTTAAATATTTAATCTGTTCTCGAATCTGCTGAGCCGATCCAGTTCTAAGAGTTTCCGCAATGTATTGTTTTAACTCTTCAATGCTACCTTTAAAATCCGTTAATCCATATTTTTTCAGCACCTCGTCCCACTGCTTCTCATCCCCTGGGTCCACCCCCTTTAACATCTCCTCTGCAAATTCTTCTGGTGTAATAAATTGACCAAAGACTGTTCCTTGTTTTAAGGCTTCCTGTTTTAAAGCGGGAAGAATTCTGTTATAAATTTCATCACTAACTTTACCTGCGGTAAGAACGTCTTCTGCAGCGTCATAACCCAAAGCTTGTCCCTTTACTTGAAAATGTATCCTGGCAAAGTCTGCTTGGTTGTTTAAATCAATACCAAAGCGATATGCTTGTTGTGCCCAGTATGGATCACCATTCCTGGCTAATGCCCAATCGCGGCTAACCGTTTGCGCTTGTTGTTGATACTCGGCCTGACGCGCCGAGTTTCCATAGGGGTTAAAATAAAACGACGGATCAAAATAACGATCAGGCGAATTCTTTAATTGGTTTAAAAATATATTTGCTTTTAAGTTTGCAACTTGACTTACCGCATTAAGTAAGTCTTGTGTTTGGAATGGATTTTGCTCCTCTTGTCTTACGTCTAAATACTCGACAAATTCATCCATAGAACGTGCAGTGTCAAACCTTGGCTGTAAATATTTTTCGATAAATTGTTTGGCAAAGTCGGCGCCTATTTTGATATTAGATGTTGCTTCTCCAGTTGTATAGCCAAGCTCCAACTCGTTTTCATATTTCTTTTTTAAAGTATTATCAAACCATTGCTGCCAGTTATAAGTAGCATTATTACGAACACCGGTAATATTTTGAAGGGATTTCTCCAGGCTTTCTTGTGGGTCTTTTTTGCTAGTAAAAGCCAAAACACCACCAAGACCGCTGTCTCCCAAGATGGAATTGGCTAGTGTTTTATTGATATCTGCAATCTCACTAAAACCGCCAAAACCTCCAATTAAATCAAACATCTGTTCTTTGGATTTGGCTTTCTTCATTTCTTCAATTGTGTCTTTCAGTACATTTTGAGTTAGCGCTCCAAAACGTTTTACATCAACTTTTGCTTTTTCGCCGACTACTTCATTAATTTGTTCTTCAAGTTCAGTTACGCCGTATCCATTATTTAATTGATAGTCAAAAGAGATTTGTTTGTCTTCTGGGCGCTGAGACAAACGAAAAAGAGCTGCAAATTCTTCTGGTTTTTTAGTGTCAATAGATAAGAAATTATCTTTTGCCATTTGCTTCCAATAAGCATCTCCATTTAAAGCTTTTTCAAACTGCTCTTGGATGTATGGGATTGAGAGTATCCGGGCGTCTGCTGTGTTCATGTCAACACCTAGCTGTAAAGCTCTTACATCTTGCAAGTCCCTGTCTGTTGGTTTTGTTTCGACGTAACGCTGAGCAGCTTGTTCCATCTCTGGAGCATTGCCTCGTTGCCCTGCCATTTTTCCTTGACTTGTGTAATGCCAAAGATAATAATTGTTCTCACCGTAACGATTAACGATATCTACGTCATCATTTGCAACAGCGTTAGCATATGCTTGCGCTAAGGCAGGATTTTTTTGTTTATAGTAAGCAGGATCAAAGTCTCCATACAAAGGTTTGGCACCTAAGGCGGAATTCCAAGGTTGAAGTTTCTCGGTTAAGTAAAAAGTTTTAAAGTTATCTTCGAGACCAGCAATGCCAAGTTTTTTTAAAGCTTCGCGCTGAGATACATAATCACCACCTCTGGTTGCGTTAATAGTTACCTGAGCCGTATTTAAGTTGGTGTTATATTGCTGTACAGAATTATTATAAGGAAGAAGCACTTCATTATTAATTTTGTCATTATTTACCGCAGTATTAAAATTGTTTAATGCATTATTACCAAAATCTCTGAGCTTCTGATAGGCGTCAGGCACTACCAAACCATCAGGAATATCTCTGTAATAAACATCATCTCTAATTGTTTTAATATTTTGTACGCTATTGGCATCCGGCAATTCAATGGTAGTAGTACCTGTTGTTCTATAGCCCATTCCTTTATAGCCGGGCGTTTGCGTGACTGAGTTTCCTATGGGCGTAGTTGAAATATCCACATCAGTTGCGTTTTTATATGTGTCTTCACCAGCAACAACAGTGTTCCATCTAATATTTAAATAGTTTTTAACAGGCGGATATGGTATAGGTAAATACCCAACCGTGTTTAACGGAGTAAAATTCCACTTTCTTTGAGAAGGGTCATAAGAAACTGTCATATTGTTTTACGCTACTTGTTCTAGTTCGTTAGCTGGTAAATGGGAAAAATTTAAAAATCCTTGATCCATCCAGGACTTTATTTTATCCATCCTAGCTTGAGTAAAAAAATCTTGTTGTTCGTACCAATCTTCCATCTTGGAACTTGCTTTATTTGTATTACAGCGACGACAAGCGGGAATCAAATTGTTTCTATTGCTTGTGCCAGAACGAAAACGAGGAATGATGTGATCCAGAGATGTTGCGTCATCTCCGCAATAACCACATTTACAGTCCCAGGCTTCGTAGATTGATTGCCTATATCTTTTCTTTGCTAACTTTGGAGTTAATTCAATGAGCAGGGCAAGGGGTTCCTGTTCACAATTGAACATACTCTTTAGTTGCTGTTAACTAATTTTAAATTCCCTACACATACACAACTTTGAATAAAGAGATAAAAATTTGATTAAGGCCCTTGACAACCTATTGACTCTCTGTACGCTATATGAGTAAGCGTCTCCCCGCGCCATGACCAAAGCACCAGGATGGGTCTCCGTTCAAAAGGCGGAAGAACTCCTTGGCATTGACCGCAAAACTCTGTTCAAATACAGGGATGACGGCACCCTTAAGCTCGGCCCACATTTTGCGGCATTTCCCGAAACCCGTTCTCGTGACAGCTATCGCTGGAATGTAAGCGCAGTTCGGAAGCAGCTTAAGAAACACGGCAAGCCCGTGGAGATGCCTATGTCCTGATTTTGTGTGTGAGTGGGTGAGTTGGAACGAATGACCCTGCTCCGGCGGGGTCTTTTTTTATTCAGGTGTTACACCGCTTGCAAACGCAGCCCATGCAAGACCAATGGCTTCCATCGTAGAGCGTTCACCAGAAACATAGGGTAAATGCACCACATCCCCAACGTGATAGATGGTTGGAGATCCGCTAAAAGTGATTTCGCTTTCCCCATAGATTCTTTCATCTAATTGCTGACGCGAGTAGATGAAATTTGAATCAACAACGTCTCCAAACTCAGCCATGCTTACACACTCGGTAATTCACCAGAAGCTGGAATGTAAGTTTTTCCATTCTTATCGATCATTGTAAAACCAGCCATCTTTACAAAGGTGGATGGGATATTAAAGAGTTTTTGCATCATTGGCATCATCATTGGAGATTGGCAGTTATAAGGAGGTACATCCATCATGGATAAAGAGTGACGTTGCAAGTCCGCTGCTCTTGCTTCGAGTTGATCGCTTTCGGTTTCGGCTACAAGTCTTTGCTCCCACGCTGCCATGCTTTCCATCTTGACAGGAAAATCAGAGGGCTCAGGAGGGAATACACCTTCTTCATACTTCATGGCGTAAATATGTTTGCAGTAACGCATCTCGTCGAGCAAAGGCGTCCAAGTATCCGTAAGCGATGTTAAGACATTATCTGTTGCTGAATAATCGTTATAGCTTGGCATGCCCTCGGCTTTTGAACCTGGAACCGAAGGATCACTTGTAGAGCGGGTGTAAATTGCACCAAAGTCTCGAAAGACGCCTGGGTTATCGCGTGCTGAACCTAGTTTCGTTGAAGTTGTTGGCGTAACGGTCGGAGGAACATTGTATTGGGGAGACGGTGAGATAATACGCATATCTCGATTTGTTTGTGCATTGGTCATTGCGTTGTTATTCACTGCTCCACTTACCGTCATCACTTCGTAACGACCAGGTTTTAACGAAGCCACATTTGTGCGAGGGAAACGTTCTTTCAAGGAATCTGACACCTTGTTTAAAGATGACATGAACGAATAATCTCGACGCGTAAAGTCCTGGCAAGAACAGCAGTAACGTGTGCCAGTCATAAAAAACCGACCAACGTTCGGTGGTCTTGTCGCCGGAGTGACCAGGTTTCGATCAGGCGTTGCTTCCACAGATCCTGCTTTTCTTAGCTTAAGAACTCCAGTAAAAGGATTCGTGTCGGCAAGAACAGCTTGAACGTAACCGTAACGTTTTTGAGTTGTAGGATCAATCGTGTCACGAGTAATAGGTACTCCCCCTGGTGTTACGATACGATCTTCTAAGATCTCACCGTTAATAGCTCTCAGGCCAGTAGGAGAGCCTGGTAGGGCAACATACAAGGGAGGAGGAAGAGGATTAGCTACGCTCCAGGTACCTGCCAGTTGTACGTACCAGAAGTCATCATCTTCTGTAACTGATGCAATTGAAGCTTGAACGCCTGTGCTATCTCGGACATTATCAAAACGCAGACTTCCGGCTACACGGGTACCAGCCCAATGCATTCCAAATTCTTTGTTCTTGGTTGGAAACCCTTTGAATACACCGGGAATCCGTGGAGTGTTTCCTGTTGTTGAAGGTGTTCCCTGTGGAACTGGTACGGTATAGACGAAAGGATAATCGTATGAGTTGTCGTATGCATGCGCAGTAGCTAACTCATAACCACGCCTCCATCTTGACCAGGCTGATTCTCGATTTGCAGCATAAATTGAATCAGGTACTGAACCCTTAGAAAATTCAGTTCTTATTGGCTGTACGTGCTTTGGCTCAAATATCTGCTTTTTATTAAATTCTCCGAAAGAACTACCGCTTGTTTTTGCCATTCATCAGAAGAATCCGCCTTGTGCGTAGACGTGTGCACCTGGGGTATAACCAGAAATATTAGGACCGTCTGGGAAAACACCAACGTAAATACGGTCGCCGCGTTCCAGGTAAATGCCTTTGTTGCGCAACGGGGCTGATGGGCCTAGGCCACCGGTATTACCTGCGCTTGGCATTGGATACGACAGCTGAGGCATTGCATCTGCACAGTCAACCACACCGCTATTAGCGGGAACAGTCTTTGAGAACAGCAGACGATAATCACCGCTACCAGGAATAGGAGTGGTAGTACCACGAGTGTGATAGAACACGAAAGTTACCGCTGGCTGGTAGCCGTAAGCCGCACCGTTATATGTGAAGCCGCTAGAAGTGCCGCCCGAAAATACAAGCGAGGTATTGACACCGGTAAGTGTCGTTGCACCTGTGTAGGTGTAGTAGCCATACCCGCTCATTGGAGCGGTACCAAGAACACCGGTTTGTTCGATAAAAACTAGCTGTCCGCTCGTCAAGGAAATAACGTTGCCAGACGTACCAGAGTTGATGGTGTAGTCGGGGCTGCGATACTTATCGTTACGTGCGATCGTAATGGAATCAATCACTCCACCGTTATTATTATCTTCGCTTAACTCCGCATCCATATCCACGAGGACGGACGGGGCCTGACCACCCTGCACAAACAAAGTGTTACTGGATGCGCTACCTACAGTCTGAGTGGTTACTCGAACCGAATCAAACAAAGGACGATCCGAAAATACTGGTTGTTTATTTGTAGATGTAGACGCCAATTTCTTTACCTTGGTTTTTTCTAATTATAGACGATTAAGATTACCGCGCACCGCCAAATGACTGTAAATAATTCATCATTTGAGCAAAGTCAGAAGGTAATCGCATTGAAGAGTTTGCCAGCGAATCAGGATTGTCTGATAAATCTGAAAACTCATTCATAAATTTACCCGCCACATTTGATTGTGGTTTGAATTTAAGTTTTTTTGAAAGCTCATAATTCAAAATAGAAAAAGGCGACGCATCTCCATAGGAAGAGCGCCGCACTTCTCCTGGTAAGTAACCAGCGTCTACGTAATCAGCAAAACGTGCCATTTAACGTACCGTACCAAAAAAAGACGGAATGATTCCACCACCGGGAAGAATATTGCTCAAGACCTGCTGAAGCAAGTTCTGAGACAATGTTTTTTTCTTCTCTGAGTTCGACATGTCGGTTCCAAGGATTGGCGCTAATACAGACGAAACTGGAGGTGGCGGCGTCGGTGGGCCAGAAGTCACAGACTGTTGCGGAGAGTTAATTGGGGCGGAACCGTAATACTGCTGAAGAGCAGACAATGGCTTGACTGGCTGACCGTAGTAACTACGTCCAGATTCAGTTGGAAAAGACGCCCATTCTGGGGCCAAAGCAGCGGCTACGCGTTTGCTAAGTCCTTCCTTACGAACTGTTTCCAGACCACCAATATCCATCAGGCGATTACGTGCCAAGGACAAAGCTGCAATATCTTGTTCTTCAGGACCAAAGCCCTTCAAACCAAGACGAGAAGCTTGACTTTGCCACGTACCAGGGAGAAACTGATACGCGCCTGCTGCAGCACTGGCATACCCACCGCTACGAATGACACGATCCGGGTGACGGCTTAGGTCTGAAAACGTTCCGCCACCAAACATAGTTTGATAGCCCTTGGGACCCGCCGTACCCTCTGCAAAACGAATCGTTTTTAGGAGACGCTGTCCCTCAGGGGTTTGGCGAAACTTTTCTAGAAGCTCTCTCTCGTTCATTGGCCTCCGCTCCTCGCTTGGAGTTTCAATAGTTCGCGGTAAGCAAGTCCTGGATTCGCTTTCGCCCAATCCGTAAGGGCCTGATCGCTCATCCCTGCTGCACCACCAAGATCCCTCAACTGACGCTGAAGCTCTCCACCCTGCTCCATTCTCCTACCCAGTTGCTGCTGGCCCTCATAGAAGGAAGAAAGGGGGACACCTGTAGGAGCAGCGTACTGCTGAGCAGCATTAAGTACGTCTTGAGAGATTTGGCGTTGTTGAACATTTTGGCGTTGTGCGGGAACACCGGCCCCATTAGACACAGCTCCAGGTGCAGGTGGTACACCAGGTAAAGAAGGGGGTGGAGGAGTGAATTGTCCGGCTTGCAACGTATTTTCCTCGTAAGGAATAAACGTTGAGATTGGGGGATTAATAGGACGACCAGTACGGAAGTCGTATTCAATCCCCCCAACAGTATAGTTCTTACCCTGTTTTCCAACACCTTCTGACATACGCTTTAAATCATCTTGCGTTGGAATAAAACCACTGCGTCCAAGAATATCCTGTGCCTTCTGAGACGCGTAAAGCAAGCCGCCGAGCCCAAGAGAAGCATTCTCTGCACTCATTAAGCCTCGAAATAGTTGCCCGCCACGCGTTGCTGGCGCACCACGCAAAACTTGCGGTAGGGCGTTTGCTCCAGGGAGTCGATTAAACAGGCTACCAATTCTTCCAATTGCTCCCAACATTATCGGCAAACCTCACGAAGATAAATACGAGAACCCACTGCAGTGTCAGCAGGACCAGGTAAAGCTTGAATAAACTCCGCACCTGATCGCTCATAGCGGTAACGAGCCTGGAAAGGATCTTTGTAGTTGGGAACGTAAAGAATCTGAGCTAAACGATTGGTTTCGTAAAGATAGATTTCATCCCATACTTTAAGCGCTTCTTTGGCATTACTGGAGCGAATCGTACGATCCACGTCACCAGCAATGCTTTCAAGACGAGTAGAAGGCGAAGTTGCAACCTCTGTCTTTTTTTCCGCAGTATCGCAGCGACCAATCTGAATAATGATTTTATCGTAAAAGTAGGAATCAGGGACTGTATTCAGTGCTTCTTCCAAACGAGCGTAGTCACCCGCTGGAACTGAAACAGTGAAATAGCCCAGGTGATACCTGACTCTACTTTTATCGAAATCAGAAAGCTGCACGTCTATTTTCTGCTATCAACTCATTATAGATTGCAGTAATCAAAAGAGACCTTGCAGGTAGTCGTAAGTTGAAGCGGCTTGACCTTGAAGGTACGGCTCTTCTTGTATGTATTGAGAAATAAATGTTTTCTGTGGAGACAAGGCTTGAGATAAAGCCCCAGCTAGCAACTGGTTCGCAAGTGTTGGTTTCTCTTCTTTATCCTTTCCTTTGTACTGTGTACCGTACAAGAAAGCTTCTAGGAGATCTGAAGTTCTAGTATCTTGCTTCTGTTGCTGCTCTTGGCCAGGGGGAGGAGGTAAGACAGGAGCCGGGGGAGGAGTGCCACCGACAACTTCAGAAGCCTCGGCAGGAGTTGTATGAAGTAACTGGATGTCGTACGGATTGCCTTGTGCGTCAGTTGTACGAATGGTCCCTAGACCTTGCCCTGGTGTGTATGAACCATAGCCTCTGTATTTAATAGGCGTTCCAGCTGGCGCAGCGACATCTATTCCTTTGTGGAATGTGCTTGCTCCAGGGGTAGGCGCTTTTCTACCGCCGAACTCGCTTGTAATTGGAAAATTAAATTGCCAATTACCATGCCTTTGTTCAACAACAGGTTTGTCACCCAGCATTAAATTCTGCAAAAGAAATTTTGCAGAGCGCGGGTTAATAGGTTTCCCTTTATTGGGACCAAACTGTGGAATAATTCGTGGGTCAAGATGTGCCCCAGTAGTTGGAAAGATATCTTTACTGGGATCAACAATAAAACCCGCAGGAATTAAGCCAGCCATATTACTTGTTTTCTTTTTATTCTAAAATAAAAACCCCTGGTTTCCCAGGGGCTTGTCTTCACACTCGAATCAAGTCAGCTGAGAATACGGCATCCCAATCAACTCGTTTGATTTGTTTGAGCTGTTCGAGAGAGCTAAACCTTTCACCCGATAAGGACAT
>Ga0129336_10001011_pt1 | contig 16722 bp, 12 predicted proteins | sample CPB6_02_DNA_FD_96878 | JGI IMG/M metagenome (GOLD analysis project Ga0129336, IMG submission 96878) | Freshwater to marine salinity gradient microbial communities from Chesapeake Bay, USA - CPBay_Sum_0.6_0.2_DNA | ecosystem: Environmental > Aquatic > Marine > Coastal | place: USA: Chesapeake...
AACAGCCTTTGCTGTATTTGCTGGACCCCCACCGACCATAGGTACTCTCTCGCCGCCCGCCACAGGAATTAAATCCATGAGCGCCTCACCCGCGACCCAAGCTTCATTACTTCGCAAAATAGCCATAATCTTCAATGCTACTCCTACGTGGGACTAACAACTAGACTAGTAGTGTGACCACTCTTACTATCGGAGTTTTGAGTCGAAATAATGAGAATCACTTATCACAACTGTTGGAATCTATCCGCCAACAAACTTGCAAGGAATTTGATTTAGTAATCTTAGACAATGGATCGGATGATTCAACTTCAGAAATTATTGAAGCTTTTGAATTGCCTGAATTGCCAGTAATTAAACTCTTCAATTCTCAAGATACTTCCGAGGCGAATGGTATGAAAATTCTCTTCGAAAAATCTAAGGGGCTTTTTATCTCGGTTATTCATGGAGATGATTTGCTCAAGCCAAATTATGTTCATGATGTAATTGCAATTGTCAATCAAGAATTAGCTTTTGACGCAATAACTTTTCCAATTGAACATCTCTTTGAAACTCACGAAAACAAAGTAATTGAGAACACGTTAGTTTCCCGAGCAAATCTTACTGAATATTCAGTATTAAATAGATTTCTAGTTTGTGGACTCAATCCCGGTATCATGCCGGGCGCAGTATTCGATAGAAGAGCAATTATTTCAGCCGACATACTTTCTCCAATAACAGGAATTCGTTTTAATTTTGATATCGTATTTTGGATTCGTTTTTCGCGACGCGGTTTGAAGCTTTTACGTTCCAATGAGTGTAATTATATTTATCGTAGACACACAAACCAATCATCATCTCAAGGAGAAAATAGCCTGAATCTTGCACAAGCGAGAAATTTCAATTACGAGAATGCATCAACTCGTTTTGAAAAATTTCTTGTGGTGAGCAGTACTTTGAAAGAGAGTACTTTGCTTGAAAATTCAGATATATACCTAAAGACATTGAAGCATTCCTACTTGGAAATGAGTCGTCCCAAATTATATATAGGAACAATTATCAATTTGCTTCTACGACAGTGCGCCAAGTTTTTCAATGCAATTCTTAACTAATTGAGAAACTCACAATTATCTATACTGGAAAATACACTTTCGGAGTCAGCGCCGACCATATATGACTTTGGAAATACAATCTTCGCATCAATCACGCTATTTAGAAAAGCTCCCCACCAGGAAAAAGTGGAATTCGAGCAAATCAAGTTTTTGGTCTGGCTCATTAGTAGCAATGTTCCGAAATGATCTGTATCCAAAATTTCACTAATCTGCCGAGTGGGTTTAGATATTGCCTTTAAGACTTCTTGCGCGTGAATAACATCATCCGTTAGAACAAGAATCTCAGTAAGATAAATTTTTCTGAAGTGTTCTATTTTATCAATAGCATTAAAGTAATATGACGCCTGAAGATTTATAAACAAGTTCTGGAACTTCAAGTAGTCAGAACCTCTTATGTGCAAAACCGCTACATCCTCCCGTCCAACTAATTTAAATATTTCATCTGCCATATCAAGTTGGCTTCTATCTTCAATATACTTGGATACTTGATTTTTCACCTTGAGATTCGATGCTGGGAAATTTCTTCCATCAATCCAGTAACCAAAAATATTAATGTTTTGGCGTTTACTACTCATTATTTTTGAAGAGTCGCTCGGTTCAAAAAAACAACCGAACAACAATCGACCGATTAGTGGAGTTTTACGAGTTATTCGCTCAATCCATTTATACACTTCAAGGTAACGCTCCGGAGATTCCGTAATTTGAATTTCATCAGAAAAGTTCGAGAGCTCAAATCGTCTAGTGATTAAGTCTGAATTAGTATTTGCTTCGTGGTTATACCATGCAATATCAACCCTTGGCACTCGATTCGAATGCGCCGCAAGTTTCTCTAGGGCTAGTAACTGAAAAAGTTGATTTCCAAGTCCTCCTCGTATCTTTAGAGTAAGCGTTTTTCTCCTCGACTTTTTCCAATTGAAAAGCAATTTATGGAATCCGTTTCGCAAGCAAATCCGACATCTGTTCAAATTCTTTAATCTGCTGAGAAGTAAATGGTTGGCTGCCAATTCTAACGATGTAAATGCCAAGTAGATACTCTTTATCGAAGGTAAAGCTAGCTAGCAGTATTCTGGGTTCGTTTGTGCCGCCTAACTTCACATGAATTGTTCTTTGAATTCCGTTATAACCGTAAGACTCATTAGTATCATAAAAAAATTCATGGGGAAGAAAAAACCCATTGGGCGATTGATAACCACGATTTCGCTTGCAATCTTGAATAGCACTTTCGAGTTCGTTTCTGGCTTCAATAACTCCATCGCTACTCTCGTACTTGACAGTTTCAGACGAAAAGAAGGCGATCCCTTGAGGCTGCGCAAGTACTTGAACCTGTCGACGAATGTTTCTTGCCTTATCACTTCTATAGTCAGATTTACAGAAATCTAACGTCGGTTCTTCCAAAGTTGTCCCTCGAGCAAGAGGCTGAACATCATTGGTAGCAAAAAAATCATTCTTGTTGAATCCAATTTTTGCTAGTTCGATTTGAACATTCGAATCCAATGTAGGATCTGCAATTCGTTGAGCAAGTACTTTCTTTGATGATTCGATGAGAGAAATTTTATTCATTGTTATTGCCACAATACCAAGATTCTTTCCTTGCACACGGAGAATTCTTTTTTGTAAACCAGAGAGCTTAGGTGTTTGAAGAAATTGCAAACCCTGATTAGCTTCTACTTTGAAGGAAGATATAGTTTGTCCATTCAAACTGATTTTTCCTTCACCATTACGAATAATTATTGTTGTAGGTAGATTTGTTACTGTTGAAATAGAACATTTTTGGAGACACGTAGCTACACCTACTTCATCGCCACTTTTGCCAAAAGACCATTTGCCCGTCTTTTTTGTTTTCTCCAAATTGACTTTTTGAATGTTGGTTTGCAATTTTGTTTCTACTGCATTGCCTCGACAATCCATTAGAGTAAGGAATTTATTTTGTTCTGAATTCAAGTCTATTTCAAAAGTTGGATAATTTTTTTCACTGGCAATAGTGGTCTTGAACCCAAAACCGTTCACAAATCCTGCTTCACATAAAGAAGAGCCTTCATCTTTTACCCCTGTAAGCTGAAGTCTCACGCGACTTAAACTTTCATCAATGTCTACAACCTTGCTATCATCACTTATCACTGGAAATGATCTATCGATATCGACTTGCACTTTGTTGGACCAAATTCCTTTATTGCCTAAAGAGTCTATTGCTCTCACTCTAAGTGCATACTTTCCTTCAGGTAAATCTGAAGTTATTAGATCACGCCGAGCTTGGAATGGATACAAATAAGTTCCAAGGCTCGTCTTATCTAAACGTTGAGGCAAAGATTTGACTTCCCCGTTTCGTTCAAATTCATAATAGTCTACAAATGTTTCTTTATCATCATAAAAAGTATCGGTTAAACTTCGTGTTGATTCAAAGAGAGCGGGATCTAAAGGCAGATTAATTTTTGGTGGCCCCTGATTATCTTCCTTTCGGGAAATCGTCACACTTATTTTGTCAGTTCCTTCCAATTTGCTGGCCAGTATTGAGATATTGCCACTTGCAATACTGAGATTTTTTCCAATCGGTAGTGTTGGAGAACCACGAACACTATTGCCCGTGTACGCAAAGTCGTCCGCGTTAAGCATCCATACATCGTTCGAGATTTCAAAGGTTTTAGTTACATGATCATTGATTTGTGGATTTGGAGATTGGGTAAATGCAGAAGTTGGCGGATCAATTCGGTATATAATTAGACCTTCTTTGTATCCAGCTGTTTTCCACTTATCTCTGTATTCAATCCAATATGAAAAATCATCGTATTTAATAAAAATAACTTTCAAACCGCCATTAGAATCTGGAGGGCCGATGAGAATATTCTCACTCTTCCATGATTGGTAAATGTTTTCTTGATTGAGAAAGCCTAGGCGCCAAGAATGGTAAGTAGATAAGAGCTCTTCTCGAGGTACATTGCCCATGACGTCAATTGCTCCCCCATATTCGACACCCAAGCAATCCTCACTCCAGCGACTATCTGCTTTTCCACTTGAACATCTCAATAAATTTGTGTGCCCTAATCCAAGTGCATGTCCAATTTCATGCGCTAGAACAAACCATGAGGAAGTATCTTGCAGCAAAACAATCCCCGGTAACCCTTCATCATTTTTTAGCAGAGAGATCCCTTCCCAAATACAATTGATATCTGGAATTAGGCCAATCAGAATTCTATTTTCAGAATTTTGATTTGTTCTTGAGTAGTAATAACGCCGCAAATCGATCATAAAGTTGGTTATGTTTGGACTGCTACACAAAGGGGCTTGCGACAGTATAATCGGTGAAGATTCAACAACTCCTTCTGTGAGAATCACTCTCGGCGAACCAGAATTTCCCTCAGCTCCAGCAATTTTCTTCCATGTATCAACTACTTTCGAATCAAACTGTGCCTTCACATCCTGGACCGAGACATTAGCCGGTGCTGCAGATTTCCAATTGAGTGCCGTAAAATCGACTTTCAAGACTAACGGACTGGCTTCTACTGGTGGAAAGATAGATTGAAGCAATGCCACTAAAACCATGACGGCAATTACTCTAATCTTCCGAGTCATATCAAATAGTCCAAGGACTTGGACTAGCCTTTAGACTCGATCTCTATCAAATACTTATTGGTTGCCTCCAGTAGCTGTGGAGACAGAAACTCCTTAAATTTTAAAGCATTATCGAAAGCCGGCTTCGCATTCCTATAGTCTTGAAGGGCCATATAGTTTCTTGCAAGGTAAAACCAAACCACCGCGTGATTAGGATCGAGACTTGTTTGAGTTATTCGAACTGGAATCGCGTCTTTGGTAAGGCCATTATTTTCTCTAGTTGCAGCAAGTGCATCTGCCAAATAGAAATTCTTTGGATATTTGCTAACTCCATTTTTCAGTAGTTCAATAGCTTGCGGCCAATCTCCAACTCTAATCATCTCCGAAGCAAGCTCAAAATACTCATTTTCCATCAGGTTTTTGGATTTTGTTAGTTCTTGAAACAACTTTCTTTTTTGAACGATTGGCCCGTTCTGGTCACCTTCAGGAACGTAAATGTTCCTCACAGCAAGTATTCCTCGATCAGGTATGGATTGAGTCCAAGCAAACAAAAAAATCATGATTGAAAGTGCCCCAGCTGTAATCTTAGTTGGATCATAGAGCATTGTCGTCATAGCTTTCTTGCCTGACTTTTTGATATTTCCAATTTCAGCGCTCTTCTGGTAGTTAATTCCTAGTACTGTGCCAAGAAAAGTCCAGTTCCATATTGCAACTGCAATGTTGTCGATTGAAATTAAGGCCATACTCCATAAAGAAATAAAGATGATTGCCATAGCAGTCTCTTCTTTATTGACTGAATTCCAAAGTATTTTGAAAGCGCGGTTAGCACCAACGAGGAACGGCAGCAATACAGCAATTAAACCCAATACACCAAGTGTGGCAAAGTACTGAATAAATACGTTGTGCGCATTGTTAGTCACCAAATCTAAAGTTGTTTGTCGGATAAGTTCTAAAGAACGATTTTCGCGATATGAGTCTCCATATGCGTCTACACCCACCCCACTGAGAATTTTTTTACTACCCATTTCGATACCAATTAACCAATACTGAAATCGCAGTTTTATTGTGTACTGCTCAAGAATAGAACCAAGAACACCGACTCCGGCGAAACCCGGCAGTATAAATGCACCGAGAATAGCTCCGACTGCAAAAAATGATTTTCCAATTCTCGCATCTTTCTGCCTCAACATAAAATAGATCATTAGGAAGATGGCAAAACCAATGGCAATAAGTCCTTGTAGTGAGCCGGTCAGGTAAGTCATGAAAGCTGAAAATAAGGCCAAGATTATCTGTAAATATCGAAATTTACTTCGTTGCTCGAAAAAGAGTCCAAGTAGAAGTGAAGTCATCGTACCTAAAGCAAAAATTGCACTTGCAAAGTTAGTATTTCCAAAAAATGAAAAAACTTGGTTTTCCGAACTCCATTGAACGGGATCTAACCCAAACTTTTGCATTAATCCATACAAACCTGCTACGATAACAAATAGCTCAACGGTCGCTAGTAGTTTAAAAGCAAAATCCTTCATTGAAATCATTAATGAAGCGAGTAATGCTAAAGCTAAAAGAGAAATAGTTGTTAATATTCCATTATTTCGCCCCCAGGAGCCCCAGAGAAATCTAGTAAAGTTTTCAAAGCTAATCAGTGCAGAAGTAAGGAAAAGCAAAAGACTGATAATCAATATCTTTGTGGTTTGTCGATTCAAAAAACCTTTTAGAGTTAAACCGGTTTCCTTGAGAACTATCCAAAAGAGCCAGGGGATTAAAGTGACAAGAACGATTTGCTTTGGCCAATTTATTGGATCAAGGAAACTAAGGGAAAAAATCCCTGAGGTGATTGAAATGTATACAGCAAACTTGCTTAACTTTATTGGACTGGACGTCGACATATCGCGATTGTAGTCGAAACTCGCCAGTTCGGCTTGAAATTTGAAGCTATCTGAACGAAATATGTTTTTTTACATCGATACCAATTCTTCGTATGATTGCCCCTGCCAATCTTTCACAAAAAACCGCTCCATCGATTCGCCCCATCTTCCACAGGTTACTTTGGTTACCTTCAAAACCCTTCTTCAAGTACTTCTTGAGTAATCTTGATTTCCTTGGAATTCGTTTTGAGTGAATATGTATGTTCGCAAGGCCGAAACCATCTAATTCGACTGAAAGACCCTTTGAGTTTCCAGCGTTCATGTCATTGCTATTTACACACCACCTATTTATGCGAATTTCGTTCAAATCATCAACGAGCGCATAACTATTTTGCTTGGATCCACGTTTAGATAAAGGGACAGAATAGTTTCGGGCATCACTCCCTAAATAGAACTTACCGAATGTACCTGCATCAAAGAAATCTTTATCACCAAATGAACGGTTTCTAATCCATGTCGGCAAGACCTCCACGTATTCTGGCTTGTACATAGCGAAATCACCTAAAAGAGTCATATCCGTTGTCTCTAAATTTTGCCAAGAATCTAAGACAAAATTCAGAAATTCTGAAAAAACTCCTTGATCTCTAACTATGAAGACGGATGCGCAGCCCAATGTCGGTGTCTCTAGTGGATAGCCGATTTTTGAAATCTGTTGATTTTGGAAAAGTCTCGCGACACTATCTAAATTCAATAGAATCACATCTGACTCCAAATGCAAGAATTCTTCAATTCCTAGTTGAAAAGGCGCTGCCTTTAAATAAAAGAATCGAGAAGTAGTGTTAACCCAAAAACTCTTTTGGGGACTTTCGATATTCTTTTGGATACGATGAAATCTTTCTAGTTCGCTCGTGTGGTCAAGTTTACTAATGAATTTTGATTGCCCTCTTGATAGCAAGTAAATTTCTTTGTCAGTAACTAGAAATTGCCTTAAATCGGGATGCAATTGGGAGTGCAAAACCATATTCCTTCGCGCATACCTAGGGATTTTTCTCCCAATCTCAACCCAGAATAGGGTTGGTTGCGCTAAAAACGTTTTGCTATTCATAAAACAACTCTTTCAAAAAAATCTTTGATTTTTCGCGAAATATAATGAGTTGATTAAAATGTTGCTCATAAATACTCTCTAAGTCCCTTCTACTCATGTTGGCTAATTCCGACCAGGAATCTATAACGTGAATCGGCCAATTCTCAAAGACAGGTAGGAAATCGTATCTTGTTATCACCGGTACCGCACCAAGATACAAACTTTCCCAAATTCTATGAGTATCTACGCCATTTCCTCTTGGACACGCAACTATTAAAGATTTTCTCGTTAAGTGATGAATGACTTGGAATGGTACACGTTGGTGAATTAGTTTCACGTTCGTACTACAAGATAGTTCGCGTCTAACATTAGTTCTGTATTCCTGAAAAGTATTATCATTCCAAGATACAAGAATTCCAAGCTTTCTATATTCGATTTTGAAATTAGGAATTTTCCTATAAGTACTAAGTAAACCTGAATATCGGTAGAACTTGTTCTCTAATCCAATTGGTATTCCATGAATTTTCATTTCTAGTTCTTCGTTCAATAAATTGGTAGCATAAATCTCATCAAAATAATCAATAAAAGGTAATAGCTCACTTGATTCTATGCTTCGATCAGAATCTCCTATGACTAAGGTTCTCGAATATTTCCTATGTTTGCTGTTCTCTAGATAGGATTTAAGTTGAGTCAATTCACTACAATTAACATAAATCGCCTTCAAAGGTAATTTCTTTAAGTGGGCTTCGAGTGTTAAACTAATGTCATCCTTAGAATTGAGACTCAAAGTTGACTCAATGGCATAAGTGTCGCAGGCGAGATAAGGAAAACTGGTTTTGCGATCAGAAACTAGAGTTTTTATCACTTGGTTAAGCCTATTGATTATCTTAAAATATACTGTAACAATTCTCACGAAGATTGAAAGATTCAAGAAAGTAGCTCCTCGGCAAGAATATTCCCAAGACTTGCAAAAACTTTGGTATTAATCATGGATTGAAATCTATTGGATAGTATAAAGTCGGAACCAGCTTCAAGAGTTTGCTCCTGAAGAGTGATATTTTCCTTTACTTCCCTCATTTTTCGCGTAATCTCCAAAATATCAGGTGCTGAATTTATTGCCACTTTCTGTGGAATTCCAAAATTTTCCAAATTTGGACCTACGTAGATTGGAATTGATCCAGCAATGATCGCATCTATTAGTTTTTCAGAGACATAATCAATTGAGTTTTCGATAACCAAAGCAAATTTGTATTCAGACATAGTTTCAATTTTATTACTCGTTTCACCTCTGTAATTTAAGAGCATTCTTTTATTAAAATTATAATCATTAATCAATTTCAATACATTAATCGACCTATGCTTCACAAACGTCTTCAGTAAATTCTGAATTGATTTACTATTCCACCCGTATCCCCAAAGATCAATATCGTTCTCATTTACAACCAGTACCTTATTTCTAAGAGAATACAGTTCACCTCTCGTGAAGCCATATTTTTTCGATTGCACCATTACCCACTTTTCGAGTCGGTAAGGTCGAAGATTTTGTTTGGATCCCACAAAGTTACTTGGATTATTTTGAGGCCAATCAAAAGCTTTACCTCCAACTCGTGCCGCCCAGATAGGAGATGGAGCTAAAATCATTTTAAAATTTCTGTGTAACTTACTCCTGAAATTGCCAGGACAAGTCACTTCTGACTCCCAAATTAGAAGTGCAGAATTCTTCGGAGTGCAATACTTCCGGACAAATCGAATACTTCTTCTAGTTAGATTATTTATGAGAAAAAATTCCGCATTGCGGGGGTCTTCTACCTGAACTATATCTCTGCGTTGATTTAGAAGGTTGTTCCAAGGATTCGAATTATCAATTTTTAGTGATGAGTCTCCGCAAGGGTCAAGTATAAAGATCCTCATATCGAACGAATCAATCTTGCTGCCCCGTAAATCAAACCTTTTGCTGAGATATCTCCTACCTTAGTATTTCCTCGAAATCCTCGTAACAGAGACTTGAGAAATACAATGATGATTGAAGCGATGTAACCTGAGTAGTTGAAGCACAAATCAGTCGTTACGAGTCTAAAGCGATTCAGCACCCAATCAGCACCATGTTTCATCTGACTCGGTCGCTCACTGCTTTCAAGGAGGTGTTGAAAGACTACTCTTGTATCAACTGCCAACTCGTAGTGATGGGAAACTCTATGTGAAAAAATAGCATCTTCGAAGAGTGATTGGCGAGTGAAGTCCGCTTCAAACCAGGTTTGTGATTGCCGTAGTGAACTAATTCTCCAGAGTGAGCAACCAATAAGCCAAGTAGTAGACTTGATTGAGTTGAGATTTCTTACTGGTCGATTAATTACAAATTTGTCAATGGTACCTTGGGATCTATAAAAGTATTCATCAACATAAATTGAGCTTCGCTCCAAATCTAGTTTCTTACTTCTAAAATTTTCCTGTGATATTCCTGAAACTCCAGCGAGAGAATAATCGTGAATCAAGTGGTAAGAAAGTTCTTGGAGGTAAGTTTCATTAATTCGTATATCGTCATCAATAAAACTCACATATTTGCATTCTTGATAATGTTCTAGGATTTCCCTGAGTCCAAGGTTACGTTGATAAGCGGCTGACTTTAGTTTTGATCGTATATATACGACTTGACTGACAGTCGATAGGGTTTCTTTTAAGTCGTCTGAGTCTGATGAATCTACAACAATGATTATCGTTGGAACTAAGGTTTGAAAATGAAGGTCATCAATAATTGATTGTACGTGCTTTGGACGATTACAAGTTGGCACTACGACCGCAATCTGCGGATTCAAGCTTGCAGTGTCACGAGTCATTGACCGAGTTTAATCCCTACCCCACCTCTATGAAGGCACAATTGCGAGAATAGGTCAATCATTTCAAGTTAGGTCAAAATGCACCTCTCCGTAGGGATATTATGGCGCAATGCGAGTAATTGTTACTGGTGCTGCCGGCTTCCTTGGTTCTCACCTGTGCGAAAAACTACTTTCAAAAGGCTTTGAAGTTGTCGGCATTGATAATTTTTACACTGGAGTCAAGTCAAACTTGGACAAATGTCTTGAAAGCAAGAATTTTGAGTTGATTCGACACGATATTACTTTTCCAATTTACCTCGAGTGCGATGCCATTTTCAATCTTGCATGTCCTGCTTCTCCAATTCATTATCAAAGAGATCCAGTTCAAACTCTGAAGACAAGCGTTCATGGTTCGATAAATATGCTTGGCTTAGCAAAGCGCACCAAATCAAAAATACTCCAAGCATCGACAAGCGAAGTTTATGGCGATCCTAAAGTTCATCCTCAGCCTGAGTCTTATTGGGGTAATGTAAATCCGTTGGGCCCTCGTGCGTGCTATGACGAAGGAAAAAGGGCTGCTGAAACGCTATTCCTCGACTATCACAGACAGTATGGCGTTGACATAAAGATTGTCCGAATTTTCAACACGTACGGCCCTCGAATGGCGATCGAAGATGGAAGAGTTGTTAGTAATTTCATTGTCAGAGCTTTGAAAAATCAACCCATTACAATTGCAGGAGATGGTTCTCAAACTAGATCGTTTTGCTACGTCGATGATCTCATTACGGGAATGATAGATTTTTTTGAGGAGCCTAACGAAATTGGTCCAATGAATCTCGGCACACCTCACGAATTTACTATTTCAGAATTAGCTAATCAGATTCTTGAATTAACTGAATCAAAGTCTGAAGTCATTTACATTCCTCTTCCCGAGGATGATCCAAAGCAGCGAAAGCCTGACTTAAGTCTAGCTCAAAAGACTATTTCATGGCAGCCCACAATTTCCCATCTGGAAGGTCTGCAGAAAACTATTCGTTACTTCCAAGACAAGATTAAATGAAAATTGTTCATATCATCACTCGTTTTAACGTTGGTGGCACCGCCACTTGGCTGACGAATCTATCTAATTCTCTAATTAATTCTGGAAATGAGTCATTTCTGCTTGCGGGCCATGTCCTTAAAGATGAAATTGAGGATGCAAATTTACTCGAAATTAATGGAATTAGGATAAGAAGTCTTAGACAATCCATTTCGCCATTTCCGGCATTTCTATCTTTTTTGCAAATTCGAAGATGCATTAAGGTGCTCAATCCTGACCTTGTCAACACACATACCTCTATCGCAGGAGTCATTGGGAGAATAGCTTGCCTATCACTACTCAAAAAGAGGCCAACTATTGTTCATACTGTTCATGGACATTTACTAACTGGCTATTTCAAAAGTCGAAAACGAGCCATAGTTATAGGTGTTGAAAGAATCCTTGGACGCTATAGTGATTTGATTCTATTTTCTGGCGAGCGAGTTAGATCAGAATTCGTTAATGCTACAAAAATCTCACCTTCGAAAACCGCCCTGGTTTCACCTGGGTTAGCATTTCCTTCGAGTATTCCGACTAAATCTAGGCAAAAAGGAAAAGTTATTGTTGGATGGCTTGGAAGATTTGTTCCAGTTAAGGATCCAGCTTTGGCGGTTGAAGTAGCACGCATCATGCCAAATATTGAATTCAAATTTGGTGGAGATGGTCCTCTACTTGAAGAATGTAAGAAATATGCGCCTTCAAATTGCTCTTTTATAGGTTGGACATCTCCTGATCATTTCTGGCAAGGATGCAATATTGCTCTCTTGACTTCCAAGAATGAAGCGCAGCCAATTTCGATCATCGAGGCCGGGCTTTTGAAAATACCTGCTGTCATAACTCCAGCTGGATCAGCGATCGAAGTCGTAAGTGATCGGGTTACAGGTCTAGTTGTTGAACCTGACGTAAGAGAATTAAGCAAAGCTATTTCTGAGCTATTGGGGAACAGGAAACTTTTGAAGTCTTTGGGCCAAAATGCTCAACTAAGCTATAAAATAAAGTACTCCCTGGAAAAACAACTTGCAGATCACATAACGGCGTATAAATACGCTATTTCATTACGGTAGAAGATGAGGGAATTATTTCATTGATTCCAATTACAGCAATTCTTCCCGTTCGCAACGCAGCTTCTTGGCTCCCCAAGACATTTCCCTCTGTCTTAGCCAATCTTGAAATTGTTGATGAATTAATCGTGATTGATGACGGTTCGATTGACTCTTCAATGGACATCATTAACGGGCTTGCGTCTCATCGCGACCTAAAACTTCTGCAAGGAAGTGGTGGAGGGATAGTTCAGGCACTGAATCTTGGTCTTGAACACGCGAGTCATGATTGGATTGCTCGCTTTGACGCAGATGATTTCTACCCCAGTGAAAGAATTAAGGTTCAGAGAACACAACTAACTCAAGGCCTTGGAGCGATTTTTTGTGATTATGAAATTTTTCTTAGCGGGGAGAAATCTCTCGGAATTATTCCATCTCCGGTATTTGATTTTGCAACTCGCCTTTCTTTACTAAGGTCACAACGAACGGCCCATCCTTCGGTACTTTTCAATAAGTCAATAGCACTTGGCGTAGGTGGATACCTCGAACAAGAATTTCCCGCCGAGGACTTAGGACTATGGCTGCGGATTTCAAATTTCGGAAGACTTGAGTCAGTGCCATTTCTCGGTCTAAATTATAACTTAAACAATACTTCAATTTCTTCCACTAGATACGGTGAAGCTAAAGATAAATCTATTAAATTAGTCAAGAATGCCCTTGATGCAAACTTCTTGGTTGATTTCAATATCGACGAAGTCGCTGGCACTCTCGAAAGTTACAAAAGTTTTACTCTGAGTAAGCAAAGAAGACTTTTACACATTTACGATTTGATAAACACCGAATTCTTTGTTCGTCGAACTTCGATTGAGCAGAAATCCATAGTTAAATTAGTCTTACATGAAATTTCTAAGCCTAATTTCTTTATTCCAGGCTCGCAATTGATTGTTGAGAAGATCAGGCGAAAAATTGCAAGATGGAATTAGACCACCATTACTTTTTCTAGATTTCGGTAATTTCCGGTTAAATCAATGGTAACTCGTGATCTACTGATGGCTTGACTTAGCAAATCGTCTCTTGTGTCATGAACAATTACGAGAATTCCCTTCTCTAAAATGGATGTTCTTATTTCCCCGTTCCATTCTTCTATTTTTCTGTCGAACCAATTAACGGGTATTGATTTTCTTCGAAGTTCTTCGATTAGGTGAATAGATGGCGACTCTCGGAGATCGGATATACCGCTCTTGTAGCTCAGACCCCAAACCAACACATGCTCATTTTGTAGGCAATGACGAACTACCATCTCAGCAATGAATTTAGTTCTTTCTTCATTCAACTTGTGGCTCAACTTGATAATGTCCAGGTTCGCACCTTGATTCTCTGCGTACCAAGCTAAATACATGGGATCAATTGGGATGCAATGACCTCCTACTCCAAGTCCCGGATTAAATCTAGAAAAACCATATGGTTTGCTTTCTGCGGCATCCAAAACTTCATGAATATTGAGTCCAATTTTAGTACTAAAATTTGCAAGCTCATTGACGAGTGCAATGTTGACTAATCGATAGGAATTTTCAATTAACTTTGATAATTCGGCGATTTCAGGTGAGGAAACTGGGATTATTTTTTCGCAGAACTTACTATAGAACTCGGATGTTTTATTGAGTGCGACATCACTCAGCCCTCCAATGACTCGGGGGGTATTGCGGAAGTTCCATTTCTGATTCCCTGGGTCAACTCTTTCTGGTGCGACTGCCAACAGCAAAGGTTTTGTGCCTCGTATTTCCTTAACCAGAGGTTCGATGACACTGCGAACAGTCCCGGGAAAACTAGTTGACTCATTGATTAAGAGTGAGCCTTCTTTCATTATTCTTGCCAATTCTCGACAAGCAGATATCAAAGAATGTAAATCTGGAACTCCATTATTATCCAGTGGAGTCGGTACGCAAATGACAACAACATCACAATCAGCGAGAAGCGAATAGTCTGTAGAAATATGGAGGCGACCTGAACTCAATGCCGCATGAATTTGATGATCCTGGACATCGTCAATTGGGCTTGATCCCGACTTTAGAAGTTCTACCTTCCGAGCGGCAACGTCAACCCCATAGACCTCATAATTAACTTCCCATGCCGCTAAAGCAAGCGGGAGACCTACATAGCCAAGTCCAACAATGCCAACTTTGCTGATGTTGTTCTTCTTTAGAACTCTCTCCATCACTCGCGAAACCTATCAATTCCACCCCATAAAAAGCCTTCAGGGGCCCCAGATTGTGATCCAGAGCCCCTGAAGGGGTACTTCTATCTAACGAAGGTTAGTGGGCTTACGCCTTTACCTTCTTAGCAATCTTGGCAACTGTGTTAGCCAAGGTTGTGATCTGTGCCTTGAGGGCAGCCATCAAAGTAGCAACCTGAGTTGCAAGTTCTTCGACAGCAGCTGTTGCGGCATCAGCAGCATCGCGAGCTTCTTCAGCAGCGACAGTAGCTGCATCTGCTGCTTCAGCAGCGAGGTTTGCAGCATCGGTAGCAGCGTTAGCAGCATCGATTGCTTCAGCAGCGGCATCGCTTGCAGCTTCAGCAGCAGTAACTGCAGCTGAGGTGCCTGAGATGGTTACTGCTGTGGTGAATCCAGTTGCAGCTGATTTTGCTGGCATTGCAGTTCCATCGCCACGTGTTGCAGCAGTAGATGCATCGCCCATTGTTGACTTAACAGTCAATGTTCCAGTTCCAGCAGCGGATGCGCCAAGTGTGATAGCAACTTTGCCGTTGGCATCAGTTGTTCCACTTGAAGCTTGAACGCCGTTGATCTTGGTAACTCCACCAGTACCGGTATAGGTAACTGTGACTGCCTGATCTTCAACTGGGTTGCCATAACGGTCAACAACAGTTGCTGTGACAACAGGTTCTTCACCTGGAGCCATTGCAACAGTTGCCTTATCAATGGAGTAGGTGCGTGCTGAACCTGCTACGCATGTGAAGGTCGATGTTGCTGACTTGCCACCTGAGGTGAAGGTCAGAGTCTCATCGCCTGCAGTCTTGCAGTATGCAACGAAGGTAACTGTTCCTGCTGTACCTGTGTAAACAACGCCTGTTCCAGTGTTGTAGCTCTTACTAAAGCCACTCACTGCTACTGGGTAACCAGATAGAGCTGCTGATGCAGAGTCACGTACTGTGACAGTAAATGTCACAGATGCATCTGCTGCTACATCATCAGTTGCGTTATTTGTCACAGTGACGCTACCTGCTGTGAGAGCAGAAACGTATGTGTAGGTAGTTGATGCAGAAAGGTAAGAACCAGTGTTGCCATAGGTAACTTCAGCTTTAACAACATCGGTTGCATAGGTTGTCAACGACTTGGTCGAATCTGCATCCGTCCAAGTAAAGGTTGACTTACCAGAGCTATTGGTTGTCGCAGTTGTCGCAGTTGCAGTGTTACGTGACCCTGTATTGGTCCAGAGAACAGTTGCTCCTGAAAGGAGTGAACCGAACTGATCCTTCACAGTGACTTCTGCAGAACCGGTTCCGCCTGCTGCAATCTTCTTTGAAGACTCTGTGTTGGTCAGAGTGACAGAGCCACGTCCGGTACCAACTTGTGGAGCTTCATAGCTAAAGGTTGCAGTGCGAGTGACGTTGTCATCAAATGACCATGTGACCTTGAAGCCTTGACCTGCAGCTGGTGCAGTCGTAGTAAAGGTAACAGTAGTGATGGTGTCGCCACCAGATGGTGTAACGGTGTATGTACCTGCAGTAATTCCTGTTGGTACTGGCACGTTTGTTACAGCAGCTACGGTGTAGCTAAATGCGCCGTTAGCACTCAATTGCCAGGTTAACGGAATTGAAGTACGAGCAGTGCTGACCTGGAAGGTTGTGGATGCAGAGGATGCAGATCCTGTTGAGCCATTACCTGCTGGGTAGGCTGCAGATGGAGCCACAAGTGAAGCACCTGTTGTTGCATAGGCGCCACCGGTGACAATTCCAAAGCCTGCCGCTGTTACAGCTGCAGTTGAGCCAAAGCCATAATACTTACCGTAAACAGCTTCAACTGAAGTCAAGGTAAATGTTGTGGCAGACGATGCACCTGTACCGGTAACCGAAACTGTTGCGGTTGCAGCAGCGCTATTACGCACGTTGAGTGTGTATGCGCCGGTTGCGGTTGCCGATTCATTACTTGTGCTACGAGAGTTTGTGAATGTGGGCAATGCATCTGCATG
>Ga0129336_10001012_pt1 | contig 16720 bp, 27 predicted proteins | sample CPB6_02_DNA_FD_96878 | JGI IMG/M metagenome (GOLD analysis project Ga0129336, IMG submission 96878) | Freshwater to marine salinity gradient microbial communities from Chesapeake Bay, USA - CPBay_Sum_0.6_0.2_DNA | ecosystem: Environmental > Aquatic > Marine > Coastal | place: USA: Chesapeake...
ATGTAATCTCATACTACTATCATCTTTATGATATGTCAGGCATGTCTTTGGTTTCATTCTCATTAGTCTTGCTCTACCAATATAGCTTCTATGCTGGAACCAGACATGTTCTTCTAGCTCTTTCAGTACTTCTACTAAGTATAGGTCTTTGAAGATTGAAATGTATTCATTCCAGCTCTTATCATTATCGAATACTTCTCCCTTCTGATATAAGCTACCCGACCCATATGTAATCCCCAGCATATCATCAATATTATGAGGTTTTCTTAGGTTGATCTGGTCTCTTTGATATACAGAGTATAGTTCTTTTGCTTCATATGCTAACTTCTCTGCATTGAAACTGATACTAGTCTCTTTGATATATCCTGCTGCCAATGGAATTACGTTATTCATCTTACCGGCCAATGCTTATTGAATCTCTCATAATAGAACGTTAAGTCCTCTTTCTCATCATCATAATACTCACCAACATAATCAGACTTAACCCTTGAATGTACATTCTCTAGTAATGTAACCAAAGTAATATCGTCTCTGCTATACCCAAACTCATATAACACATTCAACATCCACTTCCAATTACCACCCCTGATAATTCCTGCCTCTACCATAACGATATTCCTTGGCATTACAGTATTATCCCTTAGCCACATTAATTGATCCCTCATCTTTAACCTATAATAATCTGGCTCTTCATCAGGATATGTTACATCCACAGGAATAATTGGAATTATTTCACCCCTCACAGACCATGCATGCGATAAATGCATTGCCACAGTAGCAGAATAATCTGGCGAAGCCATAATTAATGCAGTATGATGCGGATGAATATCTCTATTATCAACAATTGTCAATAGTTTATTAATTAATTCAGCTTCTTTCTCTCTACTAATAAACTTTAATGGCCTCTGACTCATATAAACTCCTAGAATATATTGGCAAACCCTCAATTAATTAAGGGCTTGCACACTACACTCTATCCGTGCTTTGCATCCTCATTCGTAGGCGCCAACGATACAAGAGGCGTCAACGCTAGAATAATTGCTAGCTTGAATAATGTACTACCAGATACAATCCTTGCAATTGCTGCATTAAAATCCATTGCATTACCACCAAGCAACGGAGGCATCAACACAAATGCAATAACTACAAAGAAAAATGCATCCACAGGCAGACTCAATAGATTGGAAACAAACGTCCTCAACCACGAACCATGATCCCTTTCCCACATCCATTGATAAATCCATGTGTTCACATACTGCGAAATCATCGTTGCAATCTCAGACCCAATAACAATACCCAACGACATCTTGAACATTGCATCGAAATTAACACTAGGCCTGAACGATGGAGATGGCAGGAACGTCATAGCATACATGAACGCTGCTACAGCAAGATTAATTACTACTCCATAAAGAATAATCTTAGTAACAAACTCTTTACCAGCCATCTTGTGCAACATGTCTCGCACAACAAATACTACAGCAAACAATAATGCACCAGCCGGCGTTACCACAAAACCAAAATCAAGAAACTTGACAGCAGCAAAATCAGCGACAGTCATCGTCATAATTAAAATAGACGACAATACTGCAACCCACATTGCATTTGCCTTGTTAAACGTTAAATTACTCATTTTTCCTCCTAAGATGGATATTTTGCTTGTTCAAATAACCTCGTATATGATTGCTCTTCAATATCAATTAATTCTGCATCACATTGTAAAATAATGTTCTTGTACCCTCCATTGTCTCTACTCCAATAAATTGGACCTTTGGCGTCAATGTCTTCTCCAAGAAAAATAACTGTCCTTCCTACCATACCTCTATACCACATCATTAGGTCAGAACATTTAATTATCCTGATAGCCTTGGTCACAAGAGATCCTCCTGCACCATTACCCTCATCCACTTCCCATCAACCTTCAACCACAACCTATTATCCTTACCAACACTCATACTAACCTGATGCGTGGCCTTCATGTTAGTAGGCACAATCGAGAACGATCCAGGAGTTACTTTAGGCGGTTCAGGTTCACTATTATCACGTGCAAGAGTTAGATCCATTCCAGTATCTCGCGGTGCAAGATGAGAAATGTCCTCTAATTGAGGATATACTACTGCAGGAGCAGGCTGTTGTGTAGGTTGCGATACTGTATTGCTAATAGCTTTTGCTGCAGTGAACCCTCCTGCTGCACTACCAACAATCACTCCACCCAACCCAAAACCTTTAAGAAATGATCTACGTTTCAAGAAATCCATGATTTAATTAAACTCCACTTTTGTTGTAACCACGTTGGCTTTTTACTCAGAGTAATAGCACCAGTCTCTTCATTAACATCCCAGACTAACGTATCTCCGGTCTTCCAACCCAACTCTTCTAACATATCATCAGGTAAAGGAAGAACCAAGTCCTCCCCATCCTGCTCAACATATGCTGTCCACTTTTTCATCAGTAAAACCCTACGCCTCTACGAGGCTTCTTCATTGATTGAGACTGCTTGTTAAACACTTCTGCAATCGAATACTGTCCACTGTCATTACGATCAAACTCAACATCCAACCTCTTTGCAAGAGCGATAGCTTGTTCTGTATTTAACAGATTGAAATTAACAATATCAAAACAACGACCAGGACGAAGCAATGCGGGATCAATATCATGAATAGACGGTAGATTAGTTGAGAAGATCATCTTCTTGTTCTTCGTAGTGACAAGACCATCACCAACATTCAAGAACTTATGCATGACATCATTCCCATCATCACGACTACCAAGGAACGTGTCAGCATCTTCAATTACAAATACACCAGCCTCACCCTCAATAAATTGCGCAAATACGAAGTCCTTAGAGAGAATACCTGGATCATATGTCACAACTGCACTCTGCTTCGTATGCTGCAGTAGTCCACGAATAAACGTTGTTTTACCTGTTCCTGGAGGCCCAATCAACAAAAGAATAGATGCATCACTAGACGCATATCGATCATAGTAATCTGTCAAAGACTCACCACCGAGCCATGGATACATCTCTTCGCATGGGAAACGATCACCTCGTAGCGGAACCTCAATAGAGGCTCCATCGCTGTTGTAAATCCATTCGATACTGTTATGGACTACCTCATACCTGTTTTGCAAGACCTTAGTCCACTGCTCAACAAACCATGGCTCACCATGCATATTGAATTCGATGGTCGTTGAATGAATCTCATAACTCAAATATGAATTACACTTATCATCAATTAAGAATCCTCTACGCTCATTGAACTTATGCACACGGAGAGCAAAATTCTTCATAAAGGCAAGCCAGTCACTAGACGTGGCAAGCACCGTTATCTTATTGTGATCTGTTACTTGCTTATCTTCATTACGATCTGCCTGAATGTTACATGCAATGTAATCGTATAAGTCTGAAGCACCAATAAAAACGTCAGAAGTCATATTATTCCTATTAATTTCAGTTGCATCATAAACCCATGCCCTCATTAATCTTTCTTTACGCCTAACTCTACCACGAGATTTCCGTCTGTATGGTGCAGGTTTGAACTGCCCATTCATCAGCTCACGAAGACTGGTGTACATAATGTTAGACATAGTTCAGAAAGGAGCTTCTTCATATTCCTGAGGCACAGGCGGTAGAGGAGCAAGTTGTTTACGTGTCATGAAGTTCCAGTGTGGGAATGGCCAACCTTCTTCAACATGACGAACCCAGACAACATTACCATCATCACGATCAATAATAACTTTATGACCATCAAATGTCATAGCTTCCTGACCACACAATAGGCGTTCATTTTTGCGAAACTTTGTCTTCATAAAACATTACTCCCCCAATAAGATTAATATGCTTGTGCGTATGTTGTAATATTGCTCCATACGAACTTCCAGCATCACCAGGATGACTTGGTACATACACGTTAACATTATTAAATGTTTTACGTATTTTATCACAAACCAATGTGTTATAGGCAACACCACCAGTAAATATGATATCCGGTGGCTGTCTTTCTTCTTCTGGCATCATACGGGAAAGTAAATTAATAATAAACGATTCAATAACCTTTTGCGTTGTTGATGCAATCCATAATTGCTCTGTTGGATCCTTAATGATCTCTTCTGGGTGTTTGTGAATATCGGAATTGCATATAAAGTAAGGTTCTTCCTCAGGACTCATTGACATATCAACCATATCTGTAACAATGGGATAATCAAAACAAACTGATCTTCTACTCATTTCCATTAGTTTGTTTTCATCACGATTAGGAACCATTCCTATCATTGCTGTGTGGTAGCTGTAGAACAAACCTAAAGAGTTCGGATACTTTAGTTGAAATAGAGGCGTTGTATGGAGATGACCATTGTATGCTCGATACACAGCAAGTGATTCAAGCTCTCCTATTGCATCAGCAACAAGCACCACAGCGTTCTTACGTCCAGATGTATAGAAAGCTGCAGCTGCATGAGACAGATGATGATTACCCATAATAGGTTTAACTGGTAATACTAGCTTGGGTTGCTTTATGCGTGACCAGTCTCCAATCTTCAACTTTCGCCACAAGTCGCGCCATTTATTCTCGTGCAAATAAATCTTGTCGGGAACACCATATGCATCCCTGAGAAGATCAATATCCTTATTTGATATGTCTTTTGAATGATATCTTCGTGCAAATACGACTCTGTCATCATACATTACAACAGCAGAGGCATCGTGATGCCCATAACTAAGACCCCAATAAATCATAATAAAGTACCTGTTTTAATTCAGTGATGGGTGTGTGTTAATTAAATGTTTGAACCAGAAGGCATGACCTTCTTCATTAGGGTGTGTGTCATGGCCTGGCATAAGGATCATACCTCTTTTCATCGTTTCTTCCTGAAAACAAAGACCATCCTTGGCCCAACCTCTATAGTTTCGATTATATTCCTCTGTAAGAACGGAATCTATGAGATGTGTGTTTTTGATACCGGTATGCTTAAGTCTCACATTAGGAAAATAAGCTGGATAATGAGTAACGTTTTGTTTGTGGATCACTTTGATATTATGACTACGACAGAAACTGTGCACATAATTAAATGCATGAATGAGTTTATAGTATCCATATGAAGGATCCCACATATTATCAGCAGTGAAAGAACTTATCTCCTTCAAGTGAGGATCGGGGTCACCTGTTCTGTGATTTCTTAGGTTCACCATGCTAGACATGATACGTCCTATCCTTTTGTTAAAATACTCAAACCTTTCTGTTGAAGTCCATCCTATCAGAAGAATTAATTCCTCAGGCTTATATTTTCGTAACGCTCTATTAATACCAACTATAGCCAGTGAGGCTATAGCTTCATTACTTGCTCCTGCCATAGATGCATCATAAAGGTCGATGCCCATATGATTTGCAACAAGTCGAGCATATCTTTTGTCTCGATCAGGTAAATTAAATCCATAAGCATATGAACAACCAGCTGATATCAAACACTTGTACATGATCTTAGTATATAAATGGGTCTTGCTTTTTCATTTTTCGTCTAATCCACCACATACGCATGCTGTGGATCCACAATTTTATTTTAACCATAATTAACTCTCATGCTTACATCTTTCCATATAATTTGATTTGTTCGTATATCTATATTGAAAACCTCACCACCATGAATCGACTTGTATATTTCTGCACATTCTTCAATATAAAAGTAAAGTCGAGCACCCGTACTTGTTATCAATACAAACTGCATGATAGCTCCTAAACGTTTGCGTGATAGTTATTAAAGAATTCCTTCACAGGTTTAACATAATTAATTGTATGATCAATAAATGGTTGAAGACCATCTTCGTCGGTTGCAATTAATATACAGATCTGAGGACACCACAAACCTGTGCGTTCATATAACATTATAGCATATGTAGTGCATTGATAAAAGTAGTTTAAAATCCATTCTCTCGGCTTAGCTTTCTTTGCTGTCTTGAAGTCACAGACAGTACGGATACCATGTATACGAGCAATCAAATCACAACGACCTGCAGTTCTTAATTCATCCGAGTAAAGTGCAATCTCATTAGCATATACTTCATCACACCATTCATCGAGGTATTTCTGTATATGCTTAAATGATGCTAGATTAGCAGGCATGGCATCACGTGCATAGTCCTTTTCATTGAGGAGGTATTTCTCTGCGATACTATGCACAGAAGTACCTCGTCCCGAGGCTTGTGTTGTTATTTTATGAGCTTCTTCAATACCAACTCGTAGACGCCACTCTTCAATAGCGTCTTTGTTCATTGTAGAAAGGACAGTTGTTACAGAAGGATACTTGTTGTTATTGGGCGTTACATAGAAACGCCTACCGTTCACATACTCAGTGTGAAGATCAGGTAAAACAATTGGCTTGGAAAGATCAAAGAACTTTGTCCGAGCCAATTGAGTAAACGTTCTATTTTTTAGTTCAGCAAATGATTGAACCACTTGACATACCTCACTCCTCGACTGCCATAATCAAGGCTTTAACAAAATCAGATCTCACAATGTCCTCTTTGAGGAAATTAGTTTGATGGAACCATGTAGGCATTTTCTGCACAACACCCATAAACCACTCAAAAGAACTCTTTTCTCTGCGACCATCTAGGTCTGTTTGCTTAGTATCACCACATACTATAATCCTTGAATCCTTGCCTGTGCGTGTAAGAACACTATACAACTCATGTGATGTCATTGATTGAAACTCATCAATTATAATTACACAATTCTCAAGCGTAATACCTCTCACATACGAGGTTGTAATGAACTCAACCATATTCTTTTTAACAAGAATGTCCCATGCTGTACCATTCTCACAAAGATCATTAAATATCTGTTTATATGGAATAGTGTATATTTCAGACTTCTCTTGTAGAGAACCAGGCAGATGTCCCATATCACGAGTCGGTACAGCACTACGTACAACAACAATCTTACCTACCTGCCGCTGCAAAAGAGTATTTAATGCAAGATAAGACGCAATATAGCTTTTACCTGTCCCTGCCGAACCTGTTGCTACTACATTAGCGCCCCTTGCATAAGCCTCCATCATATCTGTCTGTGCCCACGTCATTGGTTCGATGTGTTTTATTGATAACATATCTTTTGTCTGTGGGATTCTTTTCTTACGTTCCTTTTTGTGAGGAACGAACTGACTATCGTTGGCATATGCAAGTTTAACGTTCAATTGTAATTCTCCTTGTCAGAACGTGTTTATAGTACTGCGCGTAATGCGCTGGTCGTGCTTACTCCTTATCTCTTTTAATACATCACGGAACCCTGCATCCGGTTTACTCGTAGTACCAGAGTAGTTGAATGAGGGAGCTTGGATGACCTGCTTGATATCGACATTCTCTGCTAGGAATTGTTCCTTAGCAGAGATTGACATAAACCTATCAAACGTTTCGTTGGTCTTTTCGTTAAAGAAAGTATATGTTGGCATTACTTCTTTTTTGATTTGCGGATGACAGCTCTCGATGCTTCTTGCTGAATAGGATGCAACTGCTTGGGTGCACGAGGCTTACGAGGTTTCTTTTCTTTGAACTCAACAACAGGAACGGCTGGTGGTTCAACGGGTGCGCTCGTTGGAAATGGCCACTTCTCTGCTGGCTTGAGAGGTGCTGGTTGAGGTGCAACAGCTTCTACTTTGACCTCTGGAATACTCACCGTTACTGTTGCTTTTGCAGGCTCAGTAACCGTAATTGTATTTTCAGTAGGTAACTGTACTTCAACTGGCTTTGGTAAAGCAGCTTTCTCGTTTGCTGCGCGTACAGGACCATCAAGAGGATGAGGTTTGTCTGTATCTTTTGGTTTAAAAAGATTCTTTAAAAAACTAAACATGATTGCTCCTTAAAAGTCGTCAATGGTTGCTAATTTATTATAATCTTTAGCTCTAAGAGCTCTATCCAAATTCTTTAACATCTTTTGATTCTGCATCTTCTTCTTAACTCTGAACTGATGTCGAGTGTTCTCTTCACCTTCATACAACGAAGGACCAGATTTCTTTTGCTTTTTGGACACTTTTACTCTTACTCCTTTTCTTTAATTAGTCCTGGAAAGGCTTGATTGACAATCTTAACTGTGATCCCTTTGTATGGGAGCTTTTTGTCTTTGACACTACAAATCAGTTTTGCATCTTCGGGAAACAGTCCTTCAAGGAATTGAATAAACAACGTTTCCCGTTTGATGTGATGCATGTCAGGATACCCACCACCTTCAATAAAATTACTCAACTTACGAAAGTCTCTGTAGAGATTACCTTCTTGGTCAAGATGCTCTGTTGGTTTGAAGGGTGGCACGCCATGTGGAAGAATAAACTTTACACGTGGATCAAGAGCATACTGTAGCACAACACGAAGCGCTAGAGTGTCGTGCTGAGCAAGATATTGTGCTCTCTGATTGACTGGATATTCGGAACAGGCTTTAAGAATTTGTGATATGGCTAGTCGCATTAAAAATCACCAATAGACTCCATGAGGAGCTTCATTTTATGCTGGATAAAATAGTTAAACATCTTATCACGAGGTTTGTTGGCTTGCGCTTCATACTCTGCAAGGATAGAGTCTTTTATCCGTTCAGGAATAAAAGTAAGATCAATCAACATTCGATTACGGTCCCAATTACGTCTAATTTCATTAGGTAGATCTTCCCATTCAGTATTCAACAACTCTTCAATCTTCGTCTCACGAAGAGGCTTCTGTCGCATTCCTTCTATAATGCAGTTGTCAGGCGATAGTACATTCGGAATCCCGTCCCCTCTGTCACCCGAAAGAATCAAATGATGAATAAACTTTTCCGGATTGTTAGAAGTGATATCTTTCTTACGAATAGGATCGTACTGCGTAACATTACCCCACTGCTGCAGCTGTACAAAATCCTTATCACCACTCAAGATAAGGATCTTGTCCTCATTATTTAGTTCTGAACCGAATTTCATTACAAGAGTGCCAATAACATCATCTGCCTCGGCACCCTCGACTTGTATAACTCTGTATGGAAAATTGTCTTTCAGCTCGTTTTTAACTTGATTAAGAGTGTCGAACAGCACGGCCCAATCAATGTTAGACTTCTCACGGTCAGCTTTTCGATTGCCTTTATATGGAGCAAAGTAATCACGACGCCAGTACTTCTTATCATCGCAAGCAATAACAAGCTCACCATAGTCTGAAAACTTTACTTTAAGAGAACGAATGGTATTGATTACCATATGACGAACAAGATCAGGTTGAATAGCATCTGTGTGCTGTCCAACCTGCATCATAATGTTCGAAATCATTACTTGTGATAGGTCAAGAAGGATCATGATTGTAGGTTAAAGAGTTAGTGATATGTTATGTTAACCTATAAACGTTCGAATGTCAACCTACTCTATAATGAAATACTTCGCCACTCGACAGCTTTCTGCTTTCTACATCGGGGAAAGCTCTCTTGAGACTGTTAAGCAGATCAGTCCACATAGAAACGATCCGTGGCCACGAGTAACGTAGATTAGCATAACTACTTTGTATTCCAGTAACGTTTGCTATTGCAGGATCATTACGATTCTCAATAATATTTTCAAGATGTGTGTAGAGGATCTGAGCGTGTGCATTTGCATCCTCGTGCCACTGGTACATCATAGTTGTTCCACCTGCAGTCTCAAACAGAGCTGCATAGTTGGGATGCAAGCAGATACATTTAGCACTCATAGCTTCCATTAGACTCAAACATGATGTCTCGGCCCAGATTGAAGGGTATGCGAACACATGAGCCTGCGCAACAGCCTTACGGACTTCATCATTGGAGACTGTACCATGGTAATTGATCTGATTATGATTACGACAAACTTCAAACAGTTGTTCGTACTGTGTATCACGTTGTTCCCAACCATAGATCTTGAAGCTGGAATACACATCGAGCTCAATAAAGTCATACTTCTCAGCTAGCTTGGTAAACACTGGAACAAGTAGTTCTAATCCACGGTGAGGTGTGGTGTGGTAAACGATTTTGAACTTGTCTGTTGGTTTAACAATATCATTTTCAGCAATAGGTTCAATAGCGTTTTCAATAACAAGGAACTTACTAAAAGGAATTCTATAGTAAGCCGAAAACTGCTGCATCTGCCAGTTAGATACGCATATGAGTTGATGGAACTTCTCATGACCACCATTCTTGAGATGATCACATTCAGGATCACCAGGCAAATCATGGAGCCACAAAACACGAATCTTTGATTCGTCCAGCTCTCTTACTCGTGAAGGTATGATTTGAAAGTCTTCGACAAGTGTGGGATCAAGACGACTCTCAAGCCCTACTCTCATCAACTCTGTTCCACCTTTTGAGTTCTTTGACACTTCATTAATATCAAATCCCATACTGTATCCTTTTAAAATGCTTCCATGATGAATCAATAATGTCTTCTATGTTATACTTATACGTGAATCCATGCAGTGTAAACTTCGTTGGCTCTGCTACCAGATATGGAACATCACCAGGTCGTCGTTGACCCGTTTCGTATATAACGCTACACCCTGTCTGTTTATTAAACATATCGATCATTTCGAGAACGGACGTTCCTTGCTTTGATCCAAGGTTGTATGTGCCATAGATTTTGTTCTGAGCAGCGAAGCATTGCGCACGGCAGATGTCCAGTACATGAACATAGTCCCTAATGCAAGTACCATCAGGAGTGGGATAGTCATCACCATAAACAGTAACGGGACTATTATTAATCGCAGAAACACATATCCGTGAAATAAGGTGGGTGTCTTGATGTTCTTCGCCAAACTCATCGTACGCTCCTGCAACATTAAAGAAACGGAATGATGTGACATTTATACCGTAAAGGGAACAGTAATCGAGCATTCTCTCACATTGTAACTTGCTCCGACCATAATTACTTACAGGCTCTGCAAAATATGTCTCTTTCTTCGGTTCCAAGAATCCATTTAGCCTGTACACGGCTGCTGTGCTAGCAAATACAATATGACCTTTCCAATTACGGTCTATCAGCTTTTTAATGAATGCAATAGTCCGAGCGGTATTGTTCCAATAATACGTCATTGGATCTTCGGCATCAGGACCAACAGTACTTGTTGCTGCTAGATGAAATATTATAGAAACATTGGACCTAACAATCTGATCAATATATACATCATCATCAAAAGAACCGTGATACACCGATTTTGCGTACTTTGTCCATAAAGAATGATCGAGGTTGATATCACAGGCAAGGACGTCAAGTCCTTGCCCTGTTAACATTTTACGAAGAATGGATCCAATAAAGCCATGGGATCCAGTCACAGCTACTGTATTCATAATTAAACGTTGCGGTAGTTGTTTTCCGTTTGCTTAGCGACATCGGCTTCCGTTACGCGTTTGCGTAGTCCTGAACTACTAAACCGATGAGTCCGTTTGTTGAAGTAGAATTCAATACCCCGTTCAATACAATAATCACGGCCAGTAAAGTTTTTATCGATATATTCTTCACCAAGGATTCGTATATCAATAGGAAGCATTTGAATAAGGTCAACGAGATCTTGTTCTGTTTCATAAACAATAATCTCGTCAACATACTTAACAGCTTTGAGCTGAACATATCGTTCAACAATTGTTTGAACAGGTTTGTTCTTCTCTGTTCTATCAATGCTCGGATCAATTTGTAGTCCGCAAATAAGGTACTCGCAGACGCTCTTTGCTTCTTCAAGCATAAGAATATGACCAGCATGTAGTAGGTCAAATGTAGAGCATGTGAACCCTACCTTACGATTGTAAACATTTGTCATTCATCACCCACTTCAACACGAATTTGCTTAATTGAATCATAACGAAACGAGCGCCACGCTGATTTATCTAGATCCCACACAGCGCAAACGTCATTGTTCTTTTCTTTAACAAGATCTGTTTTCTTCTCATAAACAACAAGATCTTCTTCTCGAAGACTACAACGCATCTCACGTTTCGACCCATCGCTCTTAATGAACGTAACGTATATAGGTTGTACTTTCATCATCCCAGTTAGCCACTCACGGAACCTACGACGTTCTTTCTCACCAGAGAGAGTGTAGTAATTTTCGTTGATCATTTCAGGTTTGATTTCGGTCATAATAATCTCCAAACAAAAAAAGGGCCCTAAGGCCCTTAGTTTACACTAAATTAACATTTAGGCAAGGCCCAAACTAATAGCGCGGTAACCTGCTGCAACAACTCGAGGACCAGGACGACCAGTACGGTACTTAACTACCGTTTCACCGCGGCTGGTAACCGTTTGAACAGAATGCACAGGAAAACCATCTTCAAGGCGAAGTTGGCTAATAACCTTCGTAGGGGAAGCAATACGATAGAGGTTACGGATTTGCTTTGTGGTCAGAACAGCACCGTTATTAAACGCACGACGAAGTTTTTGCTTTTGAGTCATCATATAAAGTTCTCCTTTGGTTAAGAAACGCTTGTTAAGCAAGCCACGACATATTAATAAGTTTAAAAATATAAGTCAACAGGCCAAACAAAATTATTTTTTGATTGAGTATGCATCCTTAGCCAGTTTAAGAACTCGCGAAGGTATACCTGTTCTTACAACAAAGAATTTTTTGCCTTCAATTTCATCCTCTGAAAGAACATCACCAATAATGAGTTCATTATTAAATCGATTCTGAAGAGTAATGTTTTGTTTAACAATCTGTTGTCTTTTTTGAGTCTTCATGAAATAAACTTCCGTTTGATGTTATCAAAATACTGGCTGTTATGAGCTATAATTTTTTTAGTTTCTTGAAGGTATATGTTTAGCCAATTTTTATATTTGTTCCTCGCTTGTTTTGGCGTGATGCCTAGTATACTCAAATAATGCATATTTAACCACGGTTCACCAGCCTCTATGTTGTGTTTCTTTGTTCTACGGGTTATGTGCTGACGTAATTCAACGGCTTGAGGATGATTCATCGTAGGACTTTCCCAATAGTTCAAAGGTTTATCATCAAAAAATTTATAGCCATATTTTGCTGCTTCTAATTCAAAAATACTTTTTTCCTGTTCTTTTTTAGATCGTTTAGGGTCGTACAATATTAGTGAAGACCAATTCATATGTATGTGTCTTCGCTTTGAGTACCAATCTAACGTCTTCTCTAAATCCTTCGCAGTTTCACCAGGTAAGCCAACAATATTACAACAGTTGATCATTACGTTCTCTTTGGCCATATCAAAGTAAAAGTGATCAAGAAATTCTTTTGCATACTTTGCGCTGAATGCTTTGCCGACAGCCCGAGATGCTTCAGGATGAAAAGATTCAATTCCAAATGAACATCCAACTAAACCTGCATTCAAAAGACGCTGCGTAGTTTTTTGATATCTGTGTGCAAGATCCAGACGAATGTAACCCATTAAATTAACTCTAAAAGGAAGCGACTCTAACATTTCACAAAATTGAATAACGCGTTCGTCATTATCATTAAAAGTATCGTCTGCTAACCAATAATGTGTTGTTTGATATTTCTCATAATTATCAGTTATCTCTTCTTTAATATTATCGAGCGGTCGTTCAAAAGTTCCAATTTTTTTACCAATATTTGCAAACTGACAGAACCTACATCTAAAAATACACCCTCGCGATGTTTCGAGAGGAACAGGCTCTTTTGGAACAACGTGATCGGATTCATGCCACTTAAAACTACATGAGGTTATATTCCAATCATAAGGCTTTCGTTGTATACCACTACGCTTAATGGAATCTAACAATCTTGGTAAGCTATTCTCCGCTTCACCGTGGAGCACATAATCAGCTTCAAATATATGTTCAAATGCAATAGCCTGTGAACCACCAACAATTACTTTGTTTTTGTATTTGTTTCTGAAGTGATCTAAAGCAAATAACAATTTGTATATTGCGCTATCCTCTTGAAGATTGCTGTTACGAAACGATTGTGGTGTAAAATTTCCATGCGGATAACCCAATAAGCTAGTAGATACACCAATGATCGTTTTCTGGTCAACGAATGGTTCACACAAAGATATAATATCTGATACAGAGATCATTTGAAGTTTCGACAGTACCCGTGAGCTGTACCCGTGTTTACGTGCTATCCACGCAATTTTTGAGGGGCCAAGCACTCGCATACCTAGGTGAGTGTGGAATTCGTACATGCTATGATTAATAGCGCGGACATCCTCTTTGACTCGTTTATATGAGTCGTGATAATCACCACCCCACGCAGAGTCAGCAGCTAGAATTAAGAAATCAACAGGCATTATAATTCCATTAGTTTACAAAAATAAGTTGATACAAAATTATCACGAAGGGCATTGAGGGTTGTGTTACCATATACAACATTACGAGAATTGTTTAATATATAATTTTGATCAATACCTAGCGACAACATCTCCATCGTACCCCAAGCAGTAACCCTACAATGCTTATCGAAGTAATCGTTCAACGGAGCAACACGTCTTGCAACATCGTGCTCTGTCATCCCATTAAGAATCCACATTGAACGACCTTTATGATTAACGAATTGATATCCATACTCTTCAGCATGTATATCGAAGTAGCTTATACCTTCACGTTCGTCTTCATTCCATATGCCTTTGTAGTTATTTCGAAACTTTTCTATACCTAACGTCGCATAATAGGCACTAAGATTATTTTCAACAGCCCATTCCCCGGCTCTTTGCCAATCGTCTGGTGTTTCATGAGGTAGTCCTGCTATCAAAGATATAAACACATTTATTTTGTCGCCCCATACATTTTTAGTAAGCTCAGGAACATACTCACGTGCATGTTTACCTGACCATGCTTTGCCAATTAGTGTTGACGCTTTCGGCGTCAAAGACTCTATACCAAAGTGTGTGGCAAGTAGTCCTGAGTCTTGTAAGAGCTTGGCTGTATGTGGAAAACGATGTATCAAGTCCACGCGCAAGTATGTCACATACTGGATTTTAAAAGGTAAGCTACTTACCATATCCGCCCATGCTTCGACCTTTTCTGGTGTGTCATTGAAAGTATCATCGGTTAGCATATAGTTTGTTGTACCAAAGTGATCATAGTTGTACAACATCTCATCTTTTATCAAGTTGATGTCTCGTACATAGGTGCCTTTCTTTTTACCTAGCATGGTAAAACGACAGAACTTACATTCAAAGATACATCCTCTTGCACATTCCAGCGGAAGGGATTCATTACGTTTGATAATAGATGATGAATGCCATCTATGTTGGCAGGTTTGAATATCCCAAGGTGCAGCAACCTTTCTAAAGAGGCCGGTATTCTTAATGTTGTTAATGATTTGAATGATTTTATTTTCGGCAAAACTTACTACAACATGGTCAAATTGATAGCCGTTTTTTTCAATAATCTTTGACCAGATGTGAGCTGAAGGTCCACCAATGATTGTTTTGTTTGTGCTAGTCATCTTTGGGCCAATCATATTGCGCATAAAATGAGCAATAGCTTTACATCCTCTACCATTGGCAAATGTAGAACTAATACCAATAATAGTTCTAGGCCCAACGAACTTGTTAATAATACTTACAAGTTGATCCTGTTTGAGGAAGTGAACAAAAGATATGACTTGGCAAGTATATCCACCTTCGCGAATTCGTTGTGCTATTTTGGAGGGTCCAAGGAAACGAGATGGATATGATGTACGGTCACCATTAAATGAAATGCCACCGTGCTTTTCATTAAGGTGAACATCGGTAGTAGTCTGCGTGATGTAGGACCACGCAGCCTCAAATATTACAACATCAACATAATTATTCATAATATGTGTTTTCTATGCACACGACATATAATCCAGTCGTTGTAATACCTTTCTGGTTCGTATAGAACATTATGTTCAAATTGGAATTTAGCTTCATAATATGAGCACTCACCTTTATTCTTACAGAGGCGAATGATTTCACGTGTGAACATATCTTCACCAAGACGTTTAACGTCTTCCTGAACTGCTTTAGAACTACCGAAGTATGTTTTCCAATCAGAAGGAGCCAAATACCTTTTTTTCTTGCCTTTTAATATCTTTGTCTTCTTAAACCAAAATAACTTTTTACCGATGTAAATTTTATTGTCAATGTTATTTGTTATTTTATACACAAATCCATAATCATTTTCGGAAGGTTCTTCAAAAACGGCTCCGTTAAGGAGCCAAGTCATCTCGGGTCAAGTTCGTCAAAAAGATCGTCTTCCATTTCTTCATCGTCTCCTTCAACCTCACTACCACAGTATGGACAAAAGCAGACTGATTCCTCTGTTTTGTATGGTGTGTGGACGATGAATTCAGCGTCACAGTTGTAACAGATAATTGGTCCATCTTGTTCGTCGTCAAGCATAAGCAACTCCTACCAGTTTTTAACTATATGTTTGTCGCTGTAGAAACACTCCTGAAGCATGTCATTCCACTCGACATTATATGTAGCTTTATCTCGTTCGCCCAAAACAGCGAACCCTCTCACTCGTTCATGACAACAGTAACAAGTACCACAATGATTGTTATTGAAATGATTTATAGTACATGAGTGAGTGTTAAACAGGACATCTTGTCGACTAAGAAGGTAAAAGATTTCGATCGTGTTTTGTTTTAAGAGGTCAATAAAAGGTAGGTAAACGTTTTCTGATCTAACAAGATCTTTCTGTGCTTGTGATAATATTTTTGTTGGAGCAAACATAAGTTTATTAGCTCCATTGAACCACCCATCGAAATCATGTTTTTGCTTAGCAAGCAGTCTCATGCGTTTATTCTCTGGGGGACTCA
>Ga0129336_10001015_pt1 | contig 16693 bp, 11 predicted proteins | sample CPB6_02_DNA_FD_96878 | JGI IMG/M metagenome (GOLD analysis project Ga0129336, IMG submission 96878) | Freshwater to marine salinity gradient microbial communities from Chesapeake Bay, USA - CPBay_Sum_0.6_0.2_DNA | ecosystem: Environmental > Aquatic > Marine > Coastal | place: USA: Chesapeake...
TCCCAGCCCAGCGTAATTGTTGCGTTTCCGCTGCCATCTGTAGTGAAACTGCCGCAAGCGCTAACGCTGTCATTCCCGCTATCGCCAAACCCGCCAGCGTCGTGCGCGAAGACGTAGGCGACGTAGGTGGCTCCGTTGACGTTTACAGTAGTGCTTTCATTCCAGAATGCCGATAACTTAAATGTGGTACTACTCCAGTACGGTGCTGTATCAAAACCAGATCCCCCTCCACTTGTTGCATTAAGTCTCAATGGAGCTGCGCTGTCCCCTACTGTATACTGAGTAGAGCTTATTCTTGCAGCTACATACCAATCACCTGTTGAGTCAGTTCTTTTTACAATTACTGCGCCAATAGTGCCATTTAGAGCATGTGATAGAGTTCTTCCTCCTGTTCCATCCCCTGTATAAGTCACCACATCAAAGAACTTCGCGGCCTTGCGGAAGGTCCAGGAGGCTGCTGGATAGTCGGGACCGTAGTAGTTTCCAGCGGTAAATCCAGTGGAATTAAATGAGACTACCCTATTTGTCCTTGTTAATTCTGCTCCGGTAGAATCACTATATAAAACCTTGTCGACACCTCGTACTGTATCTATGAGCTGGTGGGAGTCTGCAAAGGTACGCGATTTGTTCCATACAAGACCACCTTTACCAGCTAGATCAATACCGTTTGCGATTGTCTGATTACTGTTGCTACCCGTGTAGAGCCAAGTCGAGAACACATCCTCGACGTAGGTCTTCTCCGCTGCGCCGCCAGCACCAGCAGCGCCCATGATCAGTGCCCGTGTATTCGGATCCATGGCGCTATCAGTTGGTGTAGTTGATCAGGCTGGAAGCACGCCACCGGGTGCCACCGTCATCAGTGACGAACATAAACAGGTGCGTCTTGCCCGTGGTGAGCGTTGGCGCTGTCCCTGCAGGCCATTCCACACCGCTGAACCACGTCACCGTGCCGCTGGTGTGGGTCAGCTCCAAAGTGAAGGCATAAGCACGAGAGGCGGGAACGTTGCTCACCGTGAAGGTGCTGGCACCGTTGATCGTCTTGGTGAAGTAGTTACCAAGAGAGCAATCAATGTCCAATGCAGCTACGGCAGTAATGTTGCCCCGATAACTGCCGTTCACATAGGGAGAACCAGTAAAGGTCGGTGACGCCTGCGGTGCGTAGGTACTAGATGCTGTGGAAGTCGTCAGGTAACCACTAATAGATGCCCCTGCAGGGATCGTGACCGTACCAGTAAAAGTAGGGCTATTAAGAGGAGCCGCAGCAGCTGCCAAGTCATAAGCAGTCTTGACACTATTAGGTGTAGCAGCAGTAGTTGTGCTAGTGCTACTAGTACTGTTGGTTAGTTGCAAAATACCTGCAACACTCGTTGAACCAGCAGGAAGAGTGACGTTGTTAAGGTCTTGACGGGCAAGAGGAATACCACCAGCAGTTGCAGCGTCATGTACTACAAGTGTCTTTTTAGTAGTATCTACAGTGATTTCACGTAGAGCGCCAGTAAAAGTTGAATGCTCAGAAGTGGTGCCACCACGAAGTTGAAGTTGATCAGCCATTGTAAGAAAGAATTAAAGAGTACCAAGAGCAATAACACTACACCCAAGGCCACAGTTGTAAGCCTTGTTTCCACCATTTTCACCGGTAAAGTGGTCAGACACACAACCTGTACTTAAGTTGCCAAGATCAATAATTTTTGAACCTGGAGCACCAGCAATCAAGTTATAGAGATCAACAAAAGCCAGTGCCCCAGCATTGATAGCTTGGCTTGCAAGAACAATCGCATTGTTGGCAGTTGTTGAAGCAGCATTAGCGGTAGATACAGCAGCAGAAGCATTTGTGTTTGCAGTATTAACCGTTGATAGAGCATTAGTTGCATCAGCCGCTGCAGTATTAGCTGTTGTTACTGCATTACTGGCATTTGTACTAGCGGTAGTCGCTGTAGATGATGCAGCGTTAGCAGTTGTAACAGCATTATTTGCCGCAGTCAACGCTGTAGAAGCATTAGCAGCAGCACTATTAGCTGTAGTTACCGCATTACTAGCTGCTGTGCTTGCGGAATTAGCAGTGGTGACTGCATTGCTTGCGTTAGTACTAGCAGTATTAGCTGTAGCCACAGCAGCAGTTGCGTTGCTACTAGCGGTATTCGCTGTAGTTATCGCATTACTAGCATCAGTAGCAGCACTATTAGCTGTGGACAAAGCTGTAGACGCATTGCTACTAGCTGTATTAGCTGTCGTTACAGCAGAATTGGCTGCACTAAGAGCATTGCTAGCATTAGTCGATGCTGTATTAGCAGTGTTAACAGCAGCAGTAGCATTACTGGAAGCAGTGTTAGCTGTTGAGACGGCATTGCTTGCGTTGGTGCTAGCAGTGTTAGCTGTAGCTACTGCAGCACTAGCATTACTGGAAGCAGTGTTAGCTGTAGAAACAGCACCATTAGCAGTACTAATAGCAGTGTTGGAGTTTGTTAGTGCAGTATTAGCTGTTGTAGTAGCGACTGCAGATATGTTATTTGCCTCTTGTGTTACATAGAGGTTTTGAGTGAAGTTATTGTTTAAGTCTTGCGCCCTGATAGCGGATCCAGAATAGAATGTCGATACAAGGTCGCTATCATCTGTCTGACGATAAATTACAATAGCGGCTCCATTAGCTGGTGTGTTACCAGCAGTAAACAGAACTTGTCCACCACTCTTAGTGGTATAGTTTAAATTCTGTAAATTGTAATGTGTGCCTACTGTTTTAAGTACACCAGCTACTGTTACCTTGATATCAGTAGGTTCCAGCCATTTAAAAGTAAAAGAAAATGGGCCTAAATTAGACCCATCACCAGTGAATGTATTCTGTGTTGTTGCCATCTCTAAGGTTAGCGATACATTTGAGTAAGTCGTTCAATCTCAGCCTTACGACGATCAGCAGCACGTGCAGCATCATCAATACGACCCTGTTGCATGAGGTTTTTATTGGTAAGTGATTCTTGAATAGACCTCCACATCGGTTCATTCTCTTGCTGCATACGAAGTTCAGCAGCTTTCTGAGCTTGAATCATGATGTCATTCATCACTGAATAGACTTCACTTCGTGCTGCCTCTATCTCTTCAGATGGACGGCCTTGTACACGCATTGCACGGATACGATCAAGTTGATCGTTATACTTTTTGTTCTTGCTAAGTTTGTCGAATTGCTTCCACAGCTGCTGCTCACCGATGTACTTGTACAGTACTTCACGTTCCTGTGGGGTATACTCGTGATTACCAGTACTATCTTTGCGGATCATCTGGATACCATCCCAACCACTGTCAATCAACCATTGACGCCAAGGCTCAGTACCTTCACTGATCTTAACTGGATTAACAGCATTAAGGGCACGTAGTACTGGATTGTCGATATCGTTAAGTGGTTTGCCGGTGTAGATATCAATCTGTTCAGGGAGTTGACTAGAGAAGCCAGGCACCCTATTTTTGATATAACCTACTAGGTCATTATAGATATCTTTTTGGGAGCTAGTAATGGCATTAGAGACAACACCAAGTGCGCCAGACATAGGAATAGTAGATCGTACTTGATTAGCAAGATAACGCGAAATGGCGGTCTCATCACCGTTAGCAATAGCAACAATAGGCTCAAGGCCAGCAACCCAGGTCTTATTAACAAATGTGGCAGAAAGAGTCCACATTAGTTTCTTACCAAAGTCTTCGGTTAAAGTAGAACCAATATCACGAGAGTAATAAGCGAGGTCACCAACAAGAGTAAGAATCGTATCAAGAGGCTCATAGCCAGCATAGCTTACCCATTTACCAGCAACGTTAATAGTCTTAGGTTGCCAGTTAAAGTTATCACGCAGCTTCTTACGTTCACCAGCGTTAATTGGGCCGTTACCACGGATATTACCACCCAAGGCATAGCCCATCATGGATGTAGTAAGTAAAGCAGAAAAGGCAACACGGCCACGATACTCAGCCTCAAGACCCTTAAAGATTGCCATACCATTAGGCACACCATCATAGGCAATGTTATGGTCCATAAGAGCATCTTTGATCTTATCGATATCATCGCCAGCCATCAGTACCTTACTGTACTTATTCATACCTGGAAGTGTAGCAATTGGTGTATAGGACATAGCCATTTTAACACCATTAACACCTGTACTGGGGAACATAAAAAACCCTTTAAGAATAGGAAATTTATTAATACCACGAGTAATGGTAGTAGCTAACTCACTGTCCAAGTTAAGTGCAATTTCTCCAGCAGCATTTTTAGCAGCAGCATCAGTAAGATTACCAACAGCATCAAATGCCTCATCATAAGCTATCTTCTCTGCCTTAGCTAGTTGTTGGGCTAGTTCAGCGCCTTTATAACCAATACCAAATATCTCATCCCATGCTCTTGCACGAGCCATTTGAGAGGCTACAGTGCTCTGCACAAAGGAGTCAGCACTAATCATTGCATTGGTACCGTACTTAGCCCAACGCCAGTTACCAAGATCATACAAGAACCGAGCTGAGCGATATTGGAACAACTGCCCCCAGTTACCGTCTTTTTCCCAAACTGCTTCCATGTCAGCAAGGGCATCCCAAAGGTTAGGATTATAGTTAGTCACAAGGTCTTCACGCGCTAGTTCACGGAAGTCCATCGTTGCATCATTGCCCCATTTCCCATTATTCCAGGTACGCTTAAACGTATCCCAAGAAGCGCCAAGGGCTCGCTTATTAACAGTCCAGAATGAACCATAAACATAGGTTGCCTTACGAAGGTCATCAACAGTATTGCGCCCCATCAACATACCGATACCAGTGCCAAGATATGCATTACTAGTACGAAGTGTGAGCGACACAGTATTACCAGTAATAGCCTTGATAGCTGAAATACCAGACAATATGTTGTTATACATTACTGCCCAAGCACCTTGTGCAAAGGCATTAAGACCACCATCACTGTTGTAAATAAGACCCATAGGGCTTGTTTGTTTAGAAGCCCACTTCATCAACTTATCAAGAGTATCCACATCACCCTTAGACAATGCAAAGGCATCGATAAGTGGTTGTGCAGCATCAGGGCGTTCAGTGGCGATCTTACGGATCATATCCCGATAGCCTTGTGCTTGGAGGTTCTTCTCTTGTACTTTAAGGTCAAACTGTTCAGTAACTTGACGAATAGCAGCTTCCTTATCAGGTGACTCTTTGAGAAACTTCTGCCAACGATCTTGATTCTTAAGTGCCCAACCTGCGATATACTTGTTTAGGGCATACTCTTCCATAAGGAAGGCAAGCCGATCACCAAGCATTTCAGTAGTACGGCTAAGATCGGCAGTCTCAGGGAATGCCTTATAACCTTCGGCAATATCAGCTACCTCACGTCCTACGGTATCCATAACACGAGCTGATGTTTCAGTGACAACCTTACCAAGATACTTATCAGTAAGATCACGCATAGCAAATCCAATAGCTTCTGCCTGAACATCATTAACGTACTTAATAGCTCGTCCATCAAGCAAATGCTTTACATCGCGTGCATCAAGGAAGAGATTTTTGAGATCAGATACTTTATCAGTACCGATGATATCATTATAGATCTTCCAAGCTGCATCACTCATCTGAGCCTTGGTGTACCTAAAGCCTTCAACGACTGCATCGAAGTCACCAGTAGCACGAGTACCTTCAGCTAGGTCCTCGATGATATTACGGGAGACAGCGTTACCCTTACTGAGATCATAGTAAGCACGTTCAGATAGGATCGGAGCAGGAGTACCAGTAGTATCACCTAGTTTAATAGCAGTAGTATCCGCCATATTACGGGCAATGTTACCAGGAGGAATGCTGAGAGCAGCAGTAGAACCCTCAGGGAACATGTCAGGAGTGATCATAGGATCAACACCACCAGCCCCTTCAGGATCGTCCATAAAGCGCCCCTTACCTACTTCATCTACCTGACTATCACGGCTGATCTGTTGACGCTCTACAAACGATTCCAGAGGACTCTCCGTGAGATCTGATGCACCAGTTTCAGTGTATTGTTTGGTAAGCTTACCTGATTCACCATCTAGTGCTTTGATCTGGCTCTGTAGTTCACCAATGATATCAAGTTGTGCTCGGAGAGTATCTTGGTCAAGAGCTGGCGTAGCAGCTACCTGATCCAGTTGTTGCTGTAGCTCCATACGTTGTGTATCGATCTCAGACAATCGAGTAGCAGTAGGTGCATCAGCATTAACAAGAACCTCGGAGGACATGAACTCCTTAGCCGTTGTGTCGTTAGGTTTGAACCAATCCATTATTCCACGACCTGCAGCAGCAGAATAACCGATGATGTCACCAACGATACTAATACCAGCTGATTCATAGATATTCTTCTGTCTACGTACCTCAGGAGGATCACTATCCTTTACCACAAGGGCATCGGGGACAGGAAGCCACGGTGCAGCTTCTTTCACAATCGTCGTTACTGTATCTCCTTCAGATTGATCACTGATAGCATTGACAGCAACATCACCAGCAACGTTAATACCAAGAGCGGAGAGACCACGTGCAATGGGTCCACCAGCCATACCAGCAGTAGCAACACGTGAGGCAGCACCAACACCAATACTAGGGACAAGGATAGAAGACACTTCCCTTACCTTTTGAAAGGCAGGGTTCTTATACTTTGTCTTAGCATCCCATGCGTCATCAATCCATTCAGCACCAGGAATACGACCAATAGCATCCATACCGAAGTCGATAACACCCATACCAACAGAGCCAAGACCCTCAAGGGTACGTTGAGCATAGGTACCAATATCTTGTCCTAGGGTAGCATTTGGATCACCACTACCGTAGATAAAGCCACTACCTTTGTTGAGAGGCTTTTGTGGTTGGTTTTCTCCACCACCAGTAAGCTGTTGAACGGCTTGCTGCTGAGGGGACTTAACAGGTTGTACATTACCAGCTGCCTTATTCTCAGCCGGTGTAGCCTCCTTATACATTGTATTAGGAGCAGTCTTAGGGCTATAAGCTGGAGCTGCCTGTTGTAAAGCCTGCTCTTCAGCAAGTGCTTCATCTTCTAGGCGCTTCAGTTCTTCTTCGTCAACATAGGGGGATTGTGTCATACTGATTTACCATGCAAGAAACTGAAACGCCGTCCATCCGGCAGTTGAATAATTACCATTGATCCCCATCGGGTTTGTTGTTTTGATACAACACGTGCTCCATTACGTACAAATACTTGAGTGTTGTAGGCAGTTGGGTAATCAATACCATGAGACCCACGAGCTACATGTTGATCGAAGTCATCGCCACGTCCAGGAAGACGCTTACGTAACTCACCAACAGGAATAGTACCAAACTCTGGATCCTTCACAACAACAAAGTTATCCAAATCATGAACATTAAACCTAGCCCTAAACTCACTCTTTGGTGTATTAGGATTATCCTGTTGTTTTACGTCAAGGTGAGGTTGACCAGGAGAACCTAGGTCACTAGTAATGTAAGCAAGTGTAGGACGCATGAATGCTTGGTTACGTGCAGGAGCGATTTGATTGACTTTGTTTAGGACTGACATTGTGTAATCCTTAACACTAGGATAACCGCCTTGAGACTTAGTACTGTTGAAGTTATCAGCACTACCACTATACCAGATAGCAGCCGCTCTACGAATAGCGGTATCTCGGTCATAACCAGCAGCAAGTTGTGCTTGATAGTTCTCTCTGAGTTGAGCTGTTACTACCTGCCTTTGTGCAGCTGGATCAGCAAGGAACTGTTCAGGTGTCATCCTACGGCCAAGGTGTTTCTGGGTCCATGGTCCTACATTTTCTGGCATAACTTGACCCATGCCAAGAGCACCGGAATCAGGATTTACTTCACCGGGTCTGCCACCACTTTCCTTTCCTATGACAGCCTGAAGTAGAGCATTGAATGTCCCATCACCAGATGAATCAGATACTTGCATGGCATCAACATTGACGCCCATACGCTGCATCATCCTGGTCATCTTCTCACCAAAACCTGGATCGTTAGGTCGGAGGCTTTGAGCAATAGCCATTGCGGCTTGCCGTGGAGTACCAGTAGTATTACCAATCCTTTGCATCAGCTGTTTAGTAGCTTCAAGGGGTGACTGGGAACCAACACCTAAGCGATATACGTCGTTTTTAACACCAGAAGGTGAGTACCCCAAGTTGTTACTAACTGCCCACATAGCTGCCAACACATGTGGATTAGCAGCACCAGCAGCACTACCAAGAGCGACAATATCATAGTAGCCAGCATTGCCTGTACGTACAGTAGCAGGTGCGTTACCACTACCAATGATAGCCGTATTAAGACGATCTTGAGTAGTAGGTTGATCTAAAATACGACGCAGTGCAGGATCATTGATCTGGTTTAGTTGATCCCTGAATCCTGGCTTAATTCGTTGCTTAAGACCAGCTGCTGCAAGTTGAGCATTGAGGATCTGGGTAGGAGTCATCCCAGGCACTGCTCTAGACAAATCAGTGTAGATTTGTGGAATAGAGATAGGTTTACCGCTAGCAATGCGGTTATCAATGTCCTTAAGTAGAGCAGGGCTAGCCAGCACTTCAGTGTTGATTACATTGCTGTTAGCACGCACCTTCTTAACAACTTCAGACGTAGAAATTACATCAATAGCAGCAGGAGCACCAGGATGCTTACCAGGAGTGAATGCTGCATAGAAGGCTTGTGTCTTACCTGTAGCAGCCTCAGATGACCCAATAACAGCAAAGGCACCCTTCTTGGTTTCAATAGCAGTAAGAACATCCAGTCGTGCTTTACTAGCAGCAACAGCGGGTTCCATCGTCTTAGCATATTGCTTGAACTTCTGGTTATACAGCTTAAGTGCATAGTCAGAGGCACCTCTCATGCTGTAGTGAGCACTACGACTGGTACTATCGCCAATCAAGTTTTGCTTAAGAGCATCAGTAAGTTCAGCTTTGATGGTCTCTTGTTTAATACCAGAGTCAGAGCGTTGTTGATCTAACTGTTGAGCGCGTGTACGCCACGTCTCACGTACCTCAATAGGTACACCAGGTTGATCTACATCATCAGCACTAAGAGTACCTTGCTCATACTGTTCACGGAACTGCTTAGTCCAGAAGTCAGCGTTCTGTTGCTCAGTAGTAAAGGCTAAATATGCTTTAAGGCGATCAGTGTTGATACCTTTTGTTGCCGACTCTTTGATAATAGCTTGGAGAGTCTCCTCGTTGGGATTATTATTCTTTACCCAATCAAGAAGTTGATCCTCTTGACGCTTATTCTCACGACGCTCTTGAGCCTCAATAAGTTGGAACTCAGCCTCTTGGTCCTTTTGTCGTGCGTTAATTAGGTCATCAACATCACGAGGGAACCGCTCCTTCCAGCTGCCTTGGTCTGTTTGAGCTTCACCAAGAATACGTTCTACATCTGCATTTGAGTAGCGAGTCGTATCACTAAGCTCCTTGAATATCTCAGCTTTAGCTACTGCGTTACCGACAGGAGTTACACCATCCTCTCTATAGCTACGTGAAATAGCCCTAAATGCCTCTGTAAGGCTCTCTCCACTCTTTGTGCTTGACAACGCACTAAGGGCATCATCGCGCATCGTGGAGGACTTATTGACGACATCGGACTTCCTAGCAGCTTCCACATACGAATTATATGTTCCCCTCATTTTCATAAGGGCAGGTGCCATAAAGTCAGCACTCAATCCAAACACACCATTTTCCTTTAGGAAGTCACCAAAGATGCTCTGCATTGCTGCAGTACGATCAGCTGCAGTAACTGCTCCCATCTCATCCAATTTGGATTGAGCATAGTTGGGGAACTCAGCAGTGATGATCTCCATGTGAGCTTTAAGGCGACCGTAGTCACGCGCCTTATTACCGGTTAAAAGGCTAGTAACAACAGAGGGATCAGCTCCTCTAGCTTGGATTCCCTCAGCGATTTGATCTTGTGCTTCACCACTCTGTTTAAGTAGTGATTCAACATTAGCTACTGATTGCTGGCGTTGAGGTGATAGACCACCTGTGGCTACTTCCATGTAACCAGCTAGCATATCAGACTCATCCTTAGCCTTACGGTATTCCATAAGACCTTCGCTAAGCGTTGTGCTAAACTTAGCTAAACTTTCAAACGTAGCTTCTGCATTCTTACCACGTTGTAGTTCGCTTTGAATCAGTGTCTGAGCATTTTTACCGATAGCTTCCTGACGTTTCTCAGAAAGCTTCTTCTCCCACTGATAGTTTTGATCACGATCACGTGCTTCGATGTTAAGCTTACGCTCAAGACCTGCACCATACTCGTCTCTTACCTGCTTAATTTCCCTACGGTTTTCCTCCATACCACGTATGATACGGTTGTCGCGTTCTTGCATTCGAGCAAGACCTTCCGTAGGTACTTTAATAGGATCGAAACCTATACTCCGGGCGTACCCTCTGTAACTTACTTGATCCATTTATACTTAGCGGATTTACTTAAAAACCTAAATCTAGTGACATATTTCTAGCAAAGTTACTAGATCCAAGTGATCCAAGATTACTTGTGCTTGGTGTGTTACCTATATTAAAATTGTACTTACTTCCACTGCCAATAGCACCAGCAATACTACTTAGACCTTGAGTAGCTGCTCCCATCCATGCACCAGTAGATGATGCCATAGCACCTTTAACTGGTTTAGGACCGAAATCAAATTTCTTAGGTCTGCGTGGTTTAAGATACTCAGCACGCGGTGTAGTGAGAGGCTTAGGAGGTTCTGGAAGACGGTCAGGTTGAAGCATACGACTAGCTTGTGCTGCAAGATCAGCACCAAACTTATCATTAGCAATCTTACGCAGAGCAGCCCCTGTATCAGTATTAGCACTTAGTAGTGATTGAGCAAGGATAGCCTGGTTGCGTCCAAGAGACGCTAATTCAGCTTGTTCCATCTTTGCAGCACTTCTACCTTGTTGACCCTTAACTGCTGTTAGGCCTTCTGCTTGTAATGCTTTAATTACAATGTCTTGGTTTTGGTATAGCAGTTCATTTTTAGTTTCTTCCAACTTACGATATTCAGCTTCTTTGGCAGCAGATTGTGCCATTTGGTTGAAGGTAAGCTGTTGACCGTAGATCTGTTCAGACTTAGCATATTGCTTCATTTGAGAAGCGTATTCAAAGTCTTGGATCTTTAGGTTATAAAGCCAATCTTGAAGATTAGTGGCATCCTTAAAGGCGCCAAGTGTCTCTTCATTCTTTTCATTAAGGCGCCATTGCTTTGTGCTTTGACGCCAATCAGCCATGGTGCTACGTCTACCGTAACGCCAAGACTGCATATTATATTTATGCTGTTTTTCAATAGCTCTATTTTGAGCATCGGCTTCAGCTTGCCCAGCTAATCCACCAAAGACAGCGCTACCGATACCAAGAATTGCACTAAATGGATCCATTACTAACGCCTCCTATAGAATCCAGGTGCATATTGTCCTTCCCATTGCATAGACACAAGACTAACAGGGAACGGAGTATTTGATGTTACTTTCATTGTATAGTTGTCTGGCCTTTGATAGATAGGAACTTTATAAACATAAGCATCACGAAATGGTGATGTATTAGCTGTATAGAAATCAGCAATTTGAGCGCCACCAATACTGGACCACTCAGGTCTGCTGCGATCTTTAATACTGAAATAGATATCACCACCAAGTCCAGTATAGAAAGCCATGCGAGAAGTGGTGGTAATAGCAGTAAAATCTACACCTTGTTGACCCATAGAATAATAGTATCTAGGAAGTGTTAGCTCCATTTGATACTCATAGCCAACATAAATGTAGTTAGCCGTGACATCACCAGGTATGGTAAAGTAAGTACCACCACCATCAGTTGCAAGTGTAGCAATATTAGTATAGCCAGATTGAGTACCAGGACTACCTGCTTTAAGTAGACCAACGACAAACCTAATAACTTTGGTAGTGTTAAAATAAGTAGGAAGGTATACCTTAGTTACTGATGTAGTGTTACTGTATGTGGGTGCAGTTGGTGGTGTAGGTGATACCATGGTGTTATCAGTAACCTCACACCATGAGTCCAGATGGGGATCTACTGTATTACCAAGGCTGTTAATAAGTCCACCAGTACTTGGCGCAAGCACTAGCTTGTGCTGTGTTACAGTATAACCTTCAGTTCCACTGGTTAGTACATACAGAACATCACTTTGAATAGCTGTATGGATAACATTAGACGGCAGCAACCATTTGACCCATGAGGCCATTGCACGCTCGTCTCCTTGCTCGTAAAACCTATGTAGATACAAATACTTGGAAGTCCTACTAGAAGCGACCCACAGGCCATTCTGGGCACTTCCTACAGCGTCTGTGATTCCTTGAGGGATCCACTCTGGAACAATCTTAGTTGTTTCGCTAACAGAAGGGGATTCACGTTGTCCCCTTGTGAAGATCTCAAAAGCCCTAGACCAACTTTGGTTCCTACTTACATACAGTACTGTAGAGCCAAGATCAATAGGTTTTAGATATCTATCACATTCGTAGTTAGCGATAGTTCTAATAGTACAGTTAGCAGGAGTCCATGCACCATTCTCAGCTTCCATTAGAAACTGCTGGCTATCACTGAACAGCAGTAAACCTTGAGTAATGGGTACAACTGAACGAACAGTAGCAGGTTTAATGCTTGCACAACTTAGATCAATGGGATCAGCAGCAGTGATGGTAGTGGCAGATTTATGGTAGAAGTTGTAGTAATCTCCAGCTTGGGACATGGAGACATTATCTTCAGTTAGGAATCCAAGTCTATTATTAAAAAGGAACACATCTTGAATTGTGTTACCAACAAAGCTAGGATGACTGTTAGAGTTCTCATCACCAACCAACCTAGGCTCCCATAGCAGCGGAAGGCTGTTAATGGTCTCTGAGCCATCCAGGAAGGTAGCTCTAAACGTAAGTGGGTTAAGTCCAGTACGGATCAATGCAACAGGCATTGTAGCCTCATTTAGACCAGTACTTACATTAGGAGCAATAGTCTCTTCCCAATACCCCTTACCACTAGTACCGTCGTCAGCAACAAATGTCAAATAAAAGTCGTCTTGATTAGCTGAAGTGTTGTTAATTTTAACGACTTGTCCATGTTTAGCTTGCTCTGGTAGTCTTGTAAAACTATCTACAGAATCTTGAAATACACGTAGATCTTTTCCAGTAGTACCAGCATAAGCAGATATATCTGTATTAGAGCTGAACGTTAGGTAGATAGTATTGTCAACAATAGTCTTAGTTAGAAATCCAGCAGTAATAGCATTGGAGATGCCGGTCATTACTGTACCAACAGTTAGGTGACCAGAACCAGAGGAGGGCGAAGTGTAGGTATAAGTAGTAGCACCAATCTTTACTACATAATCGATACCATGTTCAACACCATAGACCACAAGAGTAGCCTGCCTTTTGGGATTCCAACTAGGAGCAGATTTAGCTGTTACAGTTTTCTCGCTATTGACAATATATGTAAAGTCATTAATAGTTAAAGTCTTAATGCTCCGATAATCAGTAGCAGTAAGGTAGCTTTGAATAGATGCTTGTTTACCACTAGGGTAAGTTACACTGGCACCTAGACCAGTCAGTATGTCCCAAACATTAATTACACCACTAGAGGTTACATTGGCAATGTATTTCTCTTGGTTGTCTCTAAACATACTGAACCAAGCTGCTGTGTCAGCTGTGTTAGCACTTAAACTTGCTAACTTACCTAGAAATTTACCTCCAGGTCGTTTAAGCATACCAAGAGTAATGTCTGGGTAGCAGTTAAGGGCATCCTTGACTTGACCCAACAACATCTTCTCATCAGCTTGCTGAGAAACACCACCAATGAAATTAGGAATACGTTGAGATACAGAAGTCATCGTGCAAGAGCCTTAAATGGTTTGTAGCTGCTATAGAAGCCATCGCCTTGTTTAAACCCAAACATCGTATAATCCCCTTCGTTACATTCATATTCAAGGCAATTAGACCTACGCCATGTTTCAAACGAAGCTAGTGCTTGAGTCAGATTAACGTCACCAACGAGTCGGATAGCACATCGTGTAGCAGCTCGTGATGTGATATAGTCTCTAAATACTTGAGGTAAATCAGCAAAGTCGTAATACCAAACTATATCTACATCATATGTTTTTGTCTTATCCCATACATCAGTATGGTTAATTTTATCATAAAGTCTACCGTTTCTAATGACAGTATCGTAGTTACTATTAGCAACAGTATCACTAAGATCAATCTGCAGCATACTACCAGTCATTGATAAGTAGCCATTAGTATCAGGAGTAAGAGGATACTCAACCTCTCGGTTGAATGTCCACCCCTCTGCCTGTACCTCCCGAGAGACTTGCATTAAGGTCTCGTAAGTAATTGCAACTTCCGGGTTGATTACAGCTTCGACAGTAGAACCATCTTCATACGTGATGGTCTGTGCCTCGATGGTGGTAACAGGCGCCTGACCAATAGACGCCAGAATTTCATTAACAGCTTGTAGCTCAGCCTGAGCGTTATTGGTATACGGCATAACAATGACGTTATATAGGAATTAAAAAAAAGGGACCCTCGAAAGGATCCCCGTATAGAACTAATTAAGCAGCAGTACGGCTGGCATCAAGTGCCGGAGAATCCGACTCAACACCAGTGTAAGCAAAGCGGAGGCTCTGAGTCTCCGAGAATACGCCAGAGGCGGTTGCCGTACCATGAGTACGGGATACCGAGCGACGAACAGCGTGGTTGTCAGAAACAGCCAGGTTGCCGTTGTCAGCATAGGTAGAAGCATATGCGCCAGTTACGGTGCGGGTAGCGAAGTTAACGTTACCAGCTACACCGCTACCACCAGCAGCAGTAGAAAGATTAGCCATTAGATAGTACCTCAGTTGGTATAAGAAACAGTGTTAACACGGAAGGTGGCAGCAGTAGTACCAGCAACCGACAGCACATCACCAACACGATAGCCATCACCACCAGCGGCTACAGTCTGCTCAGTAATAACACCATCAGCGGTAGTAACGCTAAGCGTACAACCAACACCGTTGATATTATCATCAGTAGTAGCCTTGGTGCCATTAGTGTGGCCGGTGCCCCCGCTGGTACGGGTTACGGTAACAACCGTACCACCTTCTCGACCAGGCTCAATAGGAGGGCGCATGTAGGCAGTTTCACTAGTAGTGACGCCTACACCATCATTAGGTGCGAATCCCATTAGATTACTCAGCGAGCCGACTGCAGCTCGATAGCAGCAGCGGGGTTCAGGGTACCGCAGCCCATAGCCAGACGACCAACGATCAGGTCACCCTGGTACATCACAGACACATCACCAGAGGTGGTCTGCACGGAGGGAGCAATAGCTTCCACAACACCAGCAGCATCTTTGTAGTAGATCAGGCCGCAGTGAGTTGCGAAGTTACCGGAGTAATCGTTGTTCTCACCACTGACGGTATTAACTTGACCGGCCAGGAAGGGCAGGTTGTTAGAACGCTTGATGGAGATACCAGCGATCTCATAGAGACCCTCACCGCTGTTCAGGTTGCCTTGGCTGTTACCATAGTCACGGTTGAGAATGTTCGAGTCGACCTGCGACACGAGTGCATAATACTGGCGAGGAGACAGTACAGCGGTACGACCTTGCTTGGGCAGGTTCTTCTCATCGAGAATAGAAGCGGCCTCAAAGAAGGCGTCAACCAGTGCTTGAGCATCATACTCTTTGTTCTGGCCAAGTTGGATCACAGAACCGCCGGGCTCAGGACCAGGAGCAGCAGTGATGGGGTGAGCTTCACGAGCAGCCTTAGCGATCTGACGGAAGATCTTCTTGTCATATGCCTCAGCGAGAGCATAACCAATCTTCTTAGCGATCTCAGAACGCAGGCTGTAGTGAGCAAGAGTCTCATCCAGATCATACACGAATGCACTAGAGATGAGAAGGTCGTCACAGACGATGGTCTTCTCTGCCACCGGAGGATCACCACTGCCCAGGATCGGTTCTCCGGGCTGGTGGTAGGATGCTTCCATACGACCCGTGAAAATGAACTGCATCGCCTTTCCATTTTTCAGGGTACGGCTCTGCACAGTGCCCTTAGCGATAGTCGCGCCTTCATAGGCTTTGAACATTTCGCCAGAGAACAGTTTCAGATAAGTTGCGTACTTGGTATCATAAGCAGTACCAAGAGCAAGGGGGGTCGAACTAGTGTTATTAATCCGACCTACAGGAGTTACAAGAGTGTTAGCCACAATAGTTTAAGAGAGAGTTGTTTACGTAGTCCTCTCTAAGCGCTTAGAATTTTTGTTGTCAATTTGTTGTCGTCTCTCCGACTGTCATGACTAAGGGTATCGGTCGTAACCGGCCTCAGCCAAAGAAAAGGAGGTCCTACTCTGAGGTGCCTCCAGTCCAGTTAGGGCCAAGCAGCAAGCGTACCAGCTTGCACCTTAACACCTTTAGGGCTCATCTCAACGAGCGTTTGATTAGCTTCACCATATGCAGTTGCAAAAGCAGCAGAACCTGCAGTAGGTGTTACATATTGAACAGTGACCGAAGATAGTTTCGGATCAAAGGGAGTAGCGCGTGCCATGATTAACCAATAATAGGTGCTGTATGTGTAGCAAGATCAAGCGGGAAGTTGTGAGCATTACGTTCATGCATCACTTCAAAACCAAGACCAGCTCGGTTAAGAATGTCAGCCCAAGTGTTAATCACTTTCCCTTCAGAGCTGACAAGGCTTTGGTTAAAGTTGAAA
>Ga0129336_10001019_pt1 | contig 16668 bp, 13 predicted proteins | sample CPB6_02_DNA_FD_96878 | JGI IMG/M metagenome (GOLD analysis project Ga0129336, IMG submission 96878) | Freshwater to marine salinity gradient microbial communities from Chesapeake Bay, USA - CPBay_Sum_0.6_0.2_DNA | ecosystem: Environmental > Aquatic > Marine > Coastal | place: USA: Chesapeake...
AGAGCCGATCGAATCGTGCTTGCCTCACCTTCATCCACGCACGAAACAAACAAGTCAATGAGTGCCATGAGCGAAACGGTACCTTCATCGGCCAGCCTGATGTAAGGGTGCCCAAATAGCGAAATACCTGCTCGGTACAATCGCTTATGGCCTTTGGCGCCGCCTACTCATGGTCTTGACTCCCCCGCAACCTGAGCTCGCCCACTTGGACGAGCACTACCAACGCATTTGTGCAGCGTTCGATCGCGGAGAACTGACTGCCGTCGACGCTCGAGCTCAAGTTGCGGAGTTACGTCACCTTGATGAATACGGCCGAGTGTGGACAATAGATCCCAAGCGCTCCGGCAAGCGCGCAGCTTTTCGCCACGACGGCAGTGACGAACCGGCAGCACTTGCTCCCACCACCCTGAACCCCGAACTTGCTCCCTTGGACATGCAGTACCAATTCATCTGCGCCGAGTTTGATCGCGGCGCAATCACCGCGGGCGAAGCCCGTGGACTGGTGAAAGCCCTTCGGCATGTCGACGCTGAAGGTCGAACATGGACGATTGACACAGAAAAGTCAGGAAAACACGCGGCATTCAAGATGGACGAGCCTGACGATTTTGCCGATACAGCAGAAGTATCTGAGGAACTCGAGGTCGTCGACGACTCCCGAATGAACTACACGGCGCCTCTGCGTCGACCCGTGAGCAAAGAGCAGTCACAGCGCACATTGAAAGTTGCGCTCGTGCTCGGGCTTGCAATCATCCTGTTGTTTGCTGGAATGCGGTACGTGATCGGTGCAACTTGGGGTTCGGTGTCGAGTGATTCAGCCAACACCAATGAGATCTTCATCCCCGAGGGCGCAGTGCAAACCGTGCCGTTCGAGACCGTCGTCACCACTCCACAATCTGGTCCACTCACCAAGATCGAGGCTTACGGAACTCGAGACGAAGTTCCCTTCAATGTGGACATTGAATTTGGTCGATCGGTGATGAATGAGCCCCTTATTGTCCATCGTCGTGGCACCGTTGGAGCGCCCCGAGTGGTCGTAGTGGGAACGATTCATGGCGACGAACCTGCAGGGCTTGAGGTGACCGCAATCCTGCGCACTATCCGTATCGAGGATCCCATCGATTTGTGGATCGTCGACAACTTGAACCCCGATGGCTCCAAAGCTGAAACTCGTCAGAATGCCAACCAGGTTGACCTGAATCGCAACTTCGCTCGTCGTTGGGAACCAGTCGGAAAGCTCGGCTACTGGCAGTACTCGGGTCCGAGTGCAGCAAGCGAACCAGAAACCAAGGCAATGTCACGACTCGGCGAACTCATCAATCCTCAATTCACCGTTTGGTACCACCAGGACTACTTCCGCATCACGCCCGGAAGTGGTCGTGAAGGAAATATCCGGGAGCGTTACGCCAACTTGGTGAACCTCCCACTCCTCACGATCACTGGTGGCAGCTACAGCGGTACCGCGAACATCTGGGCGAGGTCGGTCGATACCGATGACGGCGTCTCACTCACCGTGGAATTCGGGCCGTCTCCGTTGCGCCCCGGCGAAGCCGCGGCAAACGCGAGCGCCGTGTTCACGATCGTGCGTGAGTTCTACCTCAACCAGTAGCTAAACCCGGCGATTGGTCGTGCACGCAAGCGTGCGGTTCTTGCCGTCTTCGTAACAATGTCGGTTGGTGTCACGTACGTCGTACTTTTTCATCCAGTTGATCTCCGAATCCGCAATTGCGGGAATTGAGCACGGGTATGCGCCATCTTCAGGACACGGATTGTCGACGACACTTGCCACGATCCTCGAGAGATACCAACCGAGCGCGAGAGTTCCCTCGAGCTTCAAGTGGATTCCATCCTTTTCGAACCAGTCCGGGCTTGAGTAACTGAACAAGTTCCAATTGGCAATCGTGAGTTGCGGATAGTCACCGCTCTCAGCAATCTCTCGAAGTTGCTTGTTGAAGTCCGAATACACCGAACGCTCACCTCGCGACCCCGGAGCGGGGAACTTGAGTGACTCCTTCAGGCTCAGCATCACCAACTTTGCTCCGCGATATCGAGCCATGTCGGCCAACTCGCGAACCTCTGCCTCAAACTCAGTCGTCCAGCTGTGATATCCAGCCATCACCACCACCACATCGACTGGCTCGTTGTAGTTCTCAAGCACGGAGACGGCGCTCTCGGGAACTCGCTTTTCACGACCTTCACACGACTGAAGCGCAATCTTGCGACAACTCTCGACATCCAACGTGTAGTTGAACCCCTCAAGGCTTTGTTGACCATCCTCGAACCACCGAAGTGACGCCATGGTTGAGTCTCCAAGCAGAAGAACATTGACATCCTTTGGCTCAGGTGCTGGCAATGACACCACGGGCTCGCCATTTGCATCGAGTTCAGCAAGTTCTTCTGGCACAACAAAGCGTTGTGCTCGAGCATCGATACGGGGAGCAACACCAAAGAGCACCGCAGTCAAGGAAAACACGGCTAGTACCGAGCCAAGCCCAACCGTCACGCTGCGCATGGAACGAAGCGACAACCAATCATTGACACGAACTGGGTGCTCGATCGCCGTGTACGTAAGACCGGAGAGCGCCGTAGTAAATGCGATGAGAAGTACCCAACCAAGAAATGTCGGTGTACCGAATTTGGCTTCGACAAGTACGAAGATCGGCCAATGCCACAAATACAACGAGTAGCTCCACGCCCCGACATGCTGAAGGGGTCGTGCCCTCAACACCACTTCAGGGCCGAATCGAGTGCCACCTGCAACGAGCACGAGAAGTGCGCCGAGGACCGGAAGCAAAGCCGCATAACCGGGGAATGGAGTTGCATTACTGAAACCCACGGCCGAACCGACAATTGCAGCAATACCTACCCAACCAGCACCTGCTCGCAAATGTTCTGGGATTTCACGCACCCGTGACCCATAGAGAGCGAGCGCGGCGCCAACGAGAATCTCCCAAACCCGTGCTTGTGGCAAGTAATAGGCACCACCCGGATTGCTTGGCGTGAGCAGAATTCCCGTCACGAGCGATGCCAATAGCAACGCCACGACAATGCGACCAAGCAACTGGCGCCACTGCTTCTTTGAATAATGAATGACCGCGAAGATGACAAGCGGCCACACGAGGTAGAACTGCTCCTCCACCGCAAGCGACCAGTAGTGCTGCAGTGGCGAAGGTGGCGTGACGCCTAGCAAGTACTCGCTACTCGTGTAATACAGGACGATGTTGGTGGAGAATCCGATTGCACCGAGTGCCACCGTGGTGAGTTCGCGTACGCGCCCTGGCTCCAGCATGAAAACACCTGCCGCAACGGTGACGATCGTGACGAGGAGCGACATTGGCAATAGCCGCCGCATTCGACGGGCCCAAAAATTACGAAGGCTTACTTGGTCAAATCGGTCAGCTTCTTCCACAAGAAGGTTGGTGATGAGAAACCCTGAAATAACGAAGAACACGTCAACCCCGACGAAACCCCCCGAAACAAAGGTTGCGCCTGCGTGATAGAGCACCACCAACGCCACCGCGACGGCCCGAAGACCTTCGATGTCAGCGCGGCGTTTGGAAGGGGCCGAACTCATTGCCCATCATTTTGGCATTGATTGGTTGTGTGGTGCCTATGCAACATTGGCCACGAGCACACCCATGGCTGCAAACTGCAACACACCGGCCACCACGGTAAAGACATGCCACACCTCGTGATATCCAAAAATGTGTGGGACGAGTCGTGGCCTTTTCATGAAAAACAGCACTGCACCAACGGTGTAGGCAATACCTCCAAGCGCAAAGAGTAAAAGGCTCGTGAGGCCCGCCCGGTGGTATACCCACGGCAACACACCGAGTACGGCCCAACCAATGACGAGATACATCGCAGCTGCCGTCTTGCGCGCCTTACGCACGAACTTGAGTCCAATGCCAATTGCCGCGGCCGTCCAGATCGCAATCAGAAATGGCACACCCAATTCGCTGGGCAATGCCAGCAAGCTCACCGGCGTGTACGTGCCTGCAATCAATACGTAGACCATGGCGTGATCGAGTTGCTGCATGGTGTGCTGAGCCCGATACGACTTGGTGAAAAGGTGATACGAGGCCGAAGTGGAAAACAATGCGAGTAGTGAAGCCACATAGACAAGCACTGACGTCCGCGCGATGCCACTTGGCGTGAAGACCGTAAGGATGACACCTGCCGGAATCGCACAAGCAAAAGCGACGGCGTGAATTCGCCCACGCCACCGCGGACGCCACTGACCGCTTGCATGATGGAAGACCGGTGCTCGAGCCATCTTCCTCCTTATGAGTGGGACACTACCTCGGTGCCATACCTACGATGCGATTGAATTGCACGGAATGAAATAAACAGCGCTGGTAGGACAAGAACAAAGTTCGATGCCGCGAGCATGGGATCGTCAATCATCAACGAGTAAATGCCCCACGAAATCGTCGTGAGCGCAAGCAGCGCATTACCCGATGCCGAAACACCTTTCAAGTGGGATTGCCTTGCGGCTTTCCACACTTGGGGAACAATGCCGACGCTACCGACGACCCCCGCAACGCCAGCCAATGTATTCAGACTCAGCTCTTGCATAATCAACGAAAATCCATAGACACACACCACGATGGTGACGAGAATCTTTATGGGAAGAACTTTGAGCCTCACCATCTGAACGAGCACAACACCAATACCAATTACCACCATGCCATTACCCGTCGAGACCAAAGGCTTTGACGAGACAATCCCATAAACGACCCACATACTTGCCCCAGAGAAGCCCTGCACCTGGCTCAAAACCGAGATCCCCTCGACCGTGTTTCGCCTGACCACTCGCCATGCCTGTGGGATCGTGAAGGTAAAGGAAAGTGCGACACACCATGCACTGAACACATCCCGAAAATCCACGCGGCAACACTACGGCTCCGTCGTGGGACACGAGGCGTTCTCTCGTTAGCGTGATCTGCAATGCAGTGCACGTTTGCCGTCACCCTCTCCACGAAAAGATGGACGAACGAGACTAAGACGCACTGTGTAGAGGCCATCACTGGTTGGCTCGGAAAGAACTTTCCCGCCGATCGCCTGCCTGCCAACATTCGAGTTCGCGTTCGTCCCCTTGGAGATGACGATGTATACCGAGCCGAGGTGATGAACACCCAGCCAAGTGGGATGGATTCCATCCTGATCACACTCGCCGCACTTTCCGGCCAACTGGTGTTCGACCTACGCGAACGCTTTGTACCTTCTGCTAACTCGGTGATCCCACGACGGAAAGCTGCGCTTCCTCCAAAGCCTGTGCTCGGACTAGTAGCCGCAATGTCTCAATTACTTGAGGTGTATGACGCTGAGCGTCGCGTTGACGGCAAGGTGCGCCAAGTTAATGCGGAACTCGAAGGTCAGGCTTTGGCCGCCGATTTCCGCGATGCACCTGCTCGACGACTACCGATCATTGCCGAGTTCGTGAAAGGTCGAGATCCGAGCACCACCATCACTGGTTCACTCGCTGGCGACTTGGTGGGCGTCGCCAGCGTCGCACATATTCATGATGAGAAGGCGCTCAACGCCTTCAACGATTACTGCGGATCGTCAGTGCTTTCCATGAATTACATCACCGTGTTGTGGCCAAGGGGTGTGCAACCTTTCACCCTGCACACCTCACAGCCATCGAAAGAGCAAATTCTCGGGCCAATCCTTGACGCTGCGGCGACTCAAACCGAACCGGTAGTGCAATTGCTTGGTCGTCCAACGCCACGAGTGGTCGAGCCCACCCCGCGCACCATTGTGGTGACAGCATCCACACCGAATACCGAGGAATTAGATCAGTTGCGTCAACAGAATGACGAACAACGCCTGCACATCGACTTACTCGATCAGGAGTTGGAGGAAGCCGAGCTAGAGCGGGACGAATTGGCCGAAACTGTTGAGGCACGCGATCAAGAAGTGTCTCTTCTGCGCAGCACGCTCGCCGACCTCGCAATCGAATTGCACGATCTTGACACTGAACTCGCGCGTGTTGCGCCCGAGCGATCGATGCGCAACGTGCTTGAGGCGGTAGTGCGTGCAAAGAACGAGTGTCGCAACTTGACCTTTGCTCACAGCGCCCTAGAAACTGCCGACAAGTTGCAGGGGCCGATGCCCCGCAAGGTCTTCTCAATTCTCAAAGCGTTGGACACCGCAGTGGGCGAATGGCGCTCAGACCGCTTCCCTCTCGCCGGTTTGCGCTCGTATCTACGCGATGAACTGGGACTCGACTACGTGGCGGGCATCAGCGACAATGCCGAACAGAAATTTGGTGCCAACTACACCATCACACACAACGGCAAGACGATCGTGCTCGGCCCCCACGTTCGCCACGGACGAGGTCGTACTTTGCTGCGCATCTACCTCCACGTCGATGAAGCCACGAAATCCATGCTCGTGGGCAAGGTGACGCGGCACCTCGAGGACAGCACATCCTAAGAACGGGCTTACTGAAGCTCTACTTCAGCTCCGAGTTTCCTGAGCTCGAGCTGAATTGTTTCCGCACTCAAACGATCCCAGGATTCAGCCAAGACGGCCGGCGAATTATCGATAGCAACTTTGATATCTCCCAATTTGAGTTGCATCATCGACTTAATAGCTCCAGCTAATGCGATCCTCTGGCTCGTCAGAGCTGGGACGGATACCAGTACAACCCTGACGAGTTCATCATTAACCCGCATGTCCTCCGCTTGTTCGCCTATTGCGATCAAGTATTCATCAGGGTGCTTTACCTTCTTCGGCAGGATTCTTCGATATTCATTTAGAACATCACGAAACAACTCAAGTTCGTCATCAGATTCCGCAACTGCAATGTCGACTTCAGTCAATGTTCGCTTACAATTTGCAATCACTTCTTCAAAAATCGATTCATAAATTGTTGTAGCCTTTTCATCCAATCTCTTTTCGGGAGTTTGACAGCCAGCATCAAGTAACGCCATCGCTATCCAAACATCCTCAATGTTTGGCAACTCAGCAATCCATACTTTCGATCCCGACTTCGGAGCGATCAGTATTTGCCGCCCCTTTGAACTGAAGTCAACAATCTTTTTGAAGTCGGTTGTCTTTGTGAACATTTTCCCAGCAAATGAAACCCCCAAATTGCTGATCAAAAACTTTCCTCTATCAATAATCGTAAGTTCGTCAGGCGCCGGATAACTGACCGATGTTGAAGAACTAAAACCACTCGAACTTCCCCCTCCAACGCGAACTCCGCGATAACCGACACTTCCACCAGATGACGTTCCTGTGTAGGTGGACTCTCTATGCGTTACACGAGCTCCTTTACGAACTTCGATCAATACGCAGCCACCCGTGGAATAGATACTCCCCGGATTCTCCGAGTTGAATAGAGAACGATCAATACTGATCATTTGTTGTTCAAATCGAATCCGAGCATTTTTCATCGCCGCGTTCTTGATGAACTCATTCTGAAAGGACTCTTTTGTAATTTGAATTTTCTTCTTCCACTTGAATTTGTAGGAGAACCAGCTGATTGATGGTCCACTGCTCTCTATCGCCTCGGAACGGTTGTCGACCTCATTGCGGTCTTCGTCCAGTTTCAGAACTCGATCGCCTCTAAATTCGGATTGTGCCTCGACGTTGGACAACGAGTTTCTTTCAGTACTTGATTTGTCATTACGTTCGATAATTGCCTCGAGATCAAGACGAGGCTGAAATTGACGCAATTTCTCGATCAATTTTATGAAACCTTTTTCGCTTGAACGCTCTGTCAATTGACCACACCGAACTATTCGACCGTCTCTAGATTTGCCCTTAATCCATTTTGTTGACATCAGAAGTGACTTGATTTCCAATTCAACAAGATGTGACCAAAGCACGAATTCAGCAATTTTCTCCGAGTCACTTTTTGAGTTGATGAGAATCAGCCGCGCATTGGTCGCGATCGCAAAGTCCACCATTGGACCACGCACACGATTCACCGCTGCAACTCCAAGAATCTGCTCGTCCGCTATAAGAATCGCTTGAAGACTCAACTCAATTCTGGACTGAGCACGTCGAGCTTTTTTGCTCCAAACCAATTCTGCGGACTGATCTGTTCTACTCTCTTGCCCCTCTGTCGCCTCGGCTAAACCGTTAGTGGGACTCTTTTCGTAGTTCATTAGATCCTTTGATTCGGGATCAACAGTCACGGAGATTTCAGTATCAGGTTGCTCATCGGCTTTGTCTCCCTCTGTCGGGGTCAGAAAGGCAACCAACATGTTTCCCAGCCAAAAGACTGCCAAGGTAAACGGGCTGTCCAACATCGCCGAAACGACGAGTGATAACAAGTTGAAACCTGCTATCAAGCGACTAAAACGCGACTTGCGGAGAGAACTCACGAATGTCGGCAGAAGAGCGCCAAAGGTCGAAATCGAGAGAACCAACCAAAGAATTACAACTGGTCGGCGATACCAAGGTTTCTTCACTTTGATTTTCTCTTTGGACACCTACGCGATAGTAGAGCCCAATACGTTCTGTTGTTTATCTCAGAATTGCATGCAAAAGGGTCCTCGCCCCCTTAGCTGTGCGAACGGTCATTTCCTGAGAAGGATCGAGTCCAGTCCAATAGGGTGACGGCATGACATCTGCCGTCTACAACCTCTCCGATCAGTACATCGAAAAGCAGGCCGAACTAGACCCGGGTACTGCCACCTACCTCGGAATTCCCGGCCACGACCACGAGATGACCGATTTCAGCCCTGCTGGACACGAAGCCCGCGCTCAACTCGATCGTGACACGCTCACCGCGCTGAACGGACTCGACATTTCGAGCGACGCGGATCGTCTTGCGGCCGGTGTTCTGCGGGAATCGCTTGAGCTCGGCGTGCAGGAGTACGCGGCGGGTGAGCATCTCCGCTCCATCCGGGTGATTGCTGGCGACGTGGACGCTGCGCGATCGATCTTCGACCTCATGCCCACTGAAACCGCAACTCACTGGTCGACGATTGCCGAACGAATGTCTGCAGTCCCCCAGGCGTTCGCAGGAATGCGCGAGTCATGGAGTCTCGGAGCGTCGAAGAATGTCGTGGCACCAAAGCGCCAAGCACTCGCGGTTGCCGCTCAACTCGAAACATGGGCTGGAACCCCAAGTGCGCCCGGGTTTTTCACCATGTTCGTCGAACAAGCCGCGTCCGTTTCCGGGGCGCCTATCGAGAAGTTGCGCGAAGTGGCGAAACGAGCATCCACTGCGCTAGCCGAGACCGCCAATTTTCTGCGCAAGGAATACGCGGCGAAGGCCGACCCGAGAGATGGTGTCGGCCCCGATCGACATGCGCTTGCTCGCCGCCGCTACCTCGGTATGTCGATCGACGCAAAGGATGCCTACGAATGGGGATGGCAGGAAACCAAGCGACTCGATGCTGAAATCGCTCGCGTATCGGGTGAAATCAAACCCGGTGCCACAGCTGCCGAAGTACGCCACCTGCTCGACACCGATCCAGCCCGCGCCATTCAGGGCGAGGACAACTTGCGCAATTGGCTTCAGGAAATCATGGACGAAGCGCGCGACTTTCTCATCTCGAACAAGCACTTCGACATTCCCCGTGAAATCCACACCTGCGAAGCGATGATTTCTCCACCTGGTGGTGCGGCAGCGATGTATTACACCGGCCCGAGCGAAGACCTCAGCCGTCCCGGCCGCACCTGGTATCCGGCCAACGGACGCACGGTGTTTCCAAAGTGGAGCGAGCCGACCACCGCGTACCACGAGGGAGTCCCTGGGCATCACCTACAGGTGGCCACGGCGACGATCAACTCATCGAAATTGTCAAGGTTCCAGCGCAACACGTTCGTCTCTGGTCATGGTGAGGGTTGGGCTCTCTACGCCGAGCGCCTCATGGACGAATTCGGCTTCTTCAAGAACAACGAATACCGACTTGGCTACCTATATGCGCAGGCATTCCGGGCAGCACGCGTCGTGATCGACACGGGCGTGCACTGCGGCTTGCCAATCCCACAGGATTCGAACTGGCACCCGGGCGAACACTGGACACCCGAGTTGATGCTTGAGTTCCTCACCGCCCGATCATCGAGCGATGCTGAATTCAATCGTTCAGAAATTGACCGTTACCTCGGCTGGCCGGCACAAGCGATCTCCTACAAGCTTGGCGAACGAGTGTGGCTTGATCTCCGTGATCAGGCGAAGCAGAAGCACGGCACGAAGTTCGATCTGCGCGCGTGGCACGCACATGGGCTCAACCTTGGCAACCTCGGTCTCGACCTGTTGAAGTCCGAGATGTCAAGGTTCTGACCAAACGCTAGGACACCACCACCACTTGGGTGCCGGGCCTTACCCACCGGTAGATGAACATCGCATCCTCGGTGGATGAGCGCAGACACCCGCTTCCCTGAGGGGTGCCGAGTTGCGCCTCGGTCTGCATCGGTTTCCCATTCCTCATTGGAATTTCGTGGAAGCCGATGTTGATGCCGTTCAAGCCCTTGGCAAAACGGGTCATGAACCGAAACGTGACACCCGGCTCAAGTGGGCTGAACGACTCAGAGGACTGACTGAACACGCGATAGGTGCCCTTGGCCGGGCGATCGCGCTTCCCCGACACCAGGAAAGTGCGGATGATCTGCTCGTCCCTGCTCACCACCCAAACACGTTGGCGAGCGATCGAATACACCACCCGTCGGCCTTCGCCTGACTTCATTGGCAAGGTGAGGACGTCCGACATGAACGCTTGGCTGTCCGATGGACCGGCATACGCACATGTCGTGGCTGCTGGGCCAACCAAGAGGAGCGCAAGAGCGACAACAAGGCCTCGACGGAACATCTCCGATATTTTATTGGCGCAGTTCATGTCCCACTCGTCAGGCGAGGATGGCGCGTGTTGATGACGTGCCGATTCGAGTGGCTCCTGCTTCGATCATCGCCACCGCCGAATCCCACGTGCGAATGCCGCCACTCGCCTTCACGCCAATGCTCTGTCCAACCGTCTGACGCATGAGCCTCACGGCATCGAGCGAAGCACCACCCGAGTGGTGAAATCCGGTACTCGTCTTCACGAACTGTGCCCCACCGCGCACTGCGGCGTTACAAGCACGAACGATCTCATCGTTGGTGAGAGCAGCGGATTCGATGATCACTTTCAGCAGTCCTGACGTGCTGGCTCGCACAGTGGCTACCTCATGTTCAAGTTCGCCCCACCCACCTTCCTTCACAAAGTAGAAATTGATCACCATGTCGATCTCGAGAGCGCCCTGTTCACAAGCGCGCTTTGCCTCGAGAGCTTTTGCTTCAGCCAGATGGGCACCGCTGGGAAAGCCCACCACACTGGCGATCGGCAATCTTCCCGCCACCTCGTTCACGGCTACCGCCACCATGGTGGGCGATACACACACGGCGGCCACCGAAAACTCGAGCGCATCGGCGCAGGTCATCCGAATGTCATCCGCAGTTGCTTCGGGCGCGAGGTGCGTGTGATCAATCATTGCTGCAACCTGCGCCTTGTCAAGCGACATTCCTGCAGGTTACGGCAGGGGCGCGATCGGCATCCAAGCGAGTAGTTTCATTTGCGCAATGGCCACCCTGCGATTCAGTTTCGGCACGATGGGCTCGGGAAAGAGCACCTTGGCGCTGCAGATTCACCACAACATGACGTCGCGTGGCGTGCGCGGATTGTTGGTGACCAAGCTCGATCGTGAAGGCACGAAAGTGACCAGCCGACTCGGCGTTTCCGCGCCGGCGATCGAGATGTCCCCGGAACTCGACCTGTTCGAACTGGCACAGGACCGAATGCCAATTTCGTTCATCGTGTGCGACGAAGCCCAGTTCTACACGATCGACCAGTGCAACCAACTTGCGCGCGTGGTGGATGAACTTGACATCGATGTCTACGCATTCGGTTTGATCACTGACTTCCGCGGAATTCTTTTTGATGGCACCAAGCGACTACTGGAGATTGCCGACCAGCGCACTGAGATGCAGGTGGAGGCGCGGTGTTGGTGTGGCCGACGAGCCAACAACAATGCGCGACTCGTCAACGGTCGGATTGTCTACGAAGGTGAAACCGTCGTCGTTGGCGACACCGACAAGGCAAAGAGCGAACCTCTCTTTGGCGACGAAGTTCGCTACGAGCTGCTCTGCCGTCGCCACTACCTCGCCGGAGAACTCGGCTGATTCACACTCCGCGAGCGGCCAATCAAGGCGAATAGCAAAGCTACGACGGCGACACCGATCGCATTGCCCACGTAGTCCGCGAGTTGTCGTGAACGAATCTCAGTGAATGCTGGTTGCAGCGTCTCCACCAGAGCGCTCCAGAAGAACAAAGCAACGAGTACAGCCCACCATTTGGCACGAAACGCCCACACAAAGACGAGGCTCGTGGCTGCCCACACGAGCACATGCAGATCGACATCATTGCCAGGACGAGAATCGAGCACCGATTCCGTAACGCCCTCGTTCACTCGCAGGAAGAATTCGATTGTTGATTGCCACCACTCGATGACCGTGTCCGACCACATGAATGCCGTGACTACAGCAAGCAGCGTGAAAGCGAGAATGCGGCGATTCACGCGACGCGAATGGCGCGCTTAACCGGACGATCCCAGCCAGGCTGGCCTGTGGACTTCGGGCTCGGCCAGAGGCCCGGACCCATCTCCACCATTCCGTGGTGCGCGCCATAAGCACCAAGCAAGTTGAGGAATGGGGCTGCGTCGAATGCCTCTGCACCGCGCACACCCGTTCCCTTCCAACTTCCTGTGCTTAACAGCTCGAGTGCCACCACCGGACAAATGGCTGTCTGCCACAGCACCGCTTGCGAACCCCACTCGCGCATCGTCGTCTCATTGTCGGCAACGTGATACAGGTACAACTCGCGAGGCTGACCGTCGTACGTTCCCTTCACCCAGGTACCGGCACATGTCTTGCCGTGCATGACATGGCCGAGCTTGGCGGGGTTTGGCAACACGGCAGCAAGCACGTCTCGTGGGGCCACGCTCACATCGCCCACCTTGATGCGCTCCTTCGAATCCAAGCCGAGGTAGGCAAATGTCTTCAGCCAGTCGATGAATTCGGCGCCGAGGCTGTACTTGAAAGTGACGCGCTTGCAGTCGATCTCACGCGGAATGAGGAGCACCTCTTCGTGCTCTACGTTCACGCACTCACTGGGGCCGATGCCTGCGGGAAAGTGGAAAACCTCGGGCTCGCTGAAGCAATCGGTGGTGTACAAACCATGCTCTGCATCCCACACGATCGGAGGATTCAAGGTTTCCTCGATCGTGGTCCAGATGGAAAACGTCGGCGCGAAATCGAGCCCATCGATCGACAGGTTCGAGCCATCACGTACCCCGATCTCATCGATCGTGTCGAAGAGGTTGTCGGCTGCGTAACGAGCAAAGACGTCTGAGAGGCCCGGCTCGACACCCATGCCAACGAGAGCCAAGATGCCTCGATCCCGCCAAGCTTGATCGGCGTCGAGCTGCGCCTTGCCGAGCGGTACTCCCACCTCCTCGTACGGGTTCGTGGGATGTGGCTCGCTCAAGTTCATGGCCATGTCGATGTAGTTGACATGGCTCTCGAAGCATGCCTCGAAGATCGGTTCATTGAGCCGAGGGTCACACGCATTGACGACCACATCGGCCTTGACGTCGGCAATCAGAGTCTTGATTGACTCCTTGTCCCGGGCATCAACCTGCCGAGCGACGAACTTCGATCGATCATCGAGTTGCTTGAGGGCATCCTCGGCTCGCGACGCCGAGATGTCGGCGAGAATGAATGAATTAAAGAACGAGCGGGTCTCGGCAATGGACGCCATGGAGGCTCCAACACCCCCCGCCCCTATCACCAAGATGTTCATTGTCTGTCGTCCCTGTCACTTCCCTGCGCTGTGCAATTGGATTTTCACAACGTTTCGGAGTGCCGTCAGGCTACCAACAGATTTTGATTTTCGGCTTTCCGTGTAAGGACAAGGACTAAAACACGTTCAACAAATCGACGACGAATACAAGTGTTTCGCCACCTTTGATCACACCACCTGCACCACGACTGCCATAACCCATCTCGGGAGGAATGGTGAGAGTACGACGACCACCGACTTTCATACCGGCAACACCTTCGTCCCAACCTTGAATCACTTGTCCCGCACCGAGACGAAAATCGAATGGTTCGTTGCGATCCCACGAAGCATCGAATTGGCTACCGGTACTCCACGCCACACCCACATAGTGAACCGAGACGTTGCGACCCTTGGTGGCCTCGTCACCCGTGCCCACTACGTCATCAACGATGAGGAGCTGGTGGGGAGGGTTTTCGCTTGGGATAGTCACAGAAGGCTTGTTTTCAGGCATCTGAGCACCTTACCAACGGCACTTGAGTACCTGTGACGAGAGCGCCACCCGCGACACGCTGATGATGTGGGCCTGTTCGTTGGGCGAAGAGGCATGTCGTTGACGCACAGCAATCGAACGACTCGACTGCTCGTCGCACAATTCACCAGTCCGATCATCTTGATCCTCGTTGGTGCAACGGCTCTTTCGATAGTTCTCGGCCAAGTGACCGACGCGACGATCATCCTGACCATTGTTTTGGCGAGCGGGCTCATTGGCTTCTGGCAAGAACGCAACGCGAGCAAAGCCGTCGATGCGCTGTTGCAACGAATCGAAGTGCAAGTTGAAGTCATCCGCAATGGTGTGGTGACGAGCATTCCACTTACGAGCGTGATTGTGAACGACATCGTGGTGCTGAATGCGGGAGATATCGTTCCGGCTGATTGCCTCATGCTTGAGTCCAAAAGCTTGTTGGTTGATGAATCTGCGCTCACTGGCGAATCATTTCCCGTTGAAAAGGATCCTGCGGGAGACTCATCTCGACTTTTCTTTGGCACGCACGTAACGAGCGGTTCCGGGACCGCCAGAGTGACGGCGATTGGCGAGGACACTCAATACGGATCGCTGATCGCTGAGCTGGAATCGCGGGACGTGACCACTCGTTTTGAACGGGGTATCTCCGCATTCGGCATGTTGCTCGTGCGAGCCATGGCGGTGCTGGTAACGGTAATTTTCGTCGCCAATGTTCTGCTCGAGCGGCCGCTCGTGGAGTCACTGTTGTTCTCACTCGCCCTCGCGGTAGGTCTCACGCCACAACTCCTTCCCGCGATTGTTGCCGTGAGCCTCGCCACTGGAGCACGGCAAATGGCGAACCAACGGGTGATTGTGAAGCGACTCGATGCGATCGAGGACTTCGGCACAATGACCATTCTGTGTACCGACAAGACGGGCACTCTCACCGTTGGTGGAGCCCGATTGGATGCAGCACTCGATCTGCGGGGAAACCCAAGCGCCGAAGTGTTGCACCTTGCTCGATTGAACGCTGGCCTGCAACAGGGGTTTCCGAACCCATTGGATGAGGCAATCCTTGCTGGTGCACCAATAGTGAACGCCGCACAATGCCTTGATGAGGTGCCCTACGACTTCACGCGACGACGATTGTCGGTCTTAGTGCACAGCGATGTGCCATTCCTCGTGACGAAGGGGGCATACCGAGCCGTCCTCGAGGTCTCAAGCCACGTTTTTATCGACGGTGAGCCAGTGGTAATCGCAGATGTCCACGAAACGGTAGAAGCACTATTCCAACGACTGAGTGCGGAGGGATACCGCGTGCTTGGACTGGCCACACGGGTGATGCCCGGGCGAACAACCGCGCTGGTAGATGACGAAACGGAAATGACATTGTGTGGGTTACTCGCTTTTGCTGACCCTCCGAAACCTGGTGCCGCCGAGGCAGTCGGTGAGCTTGCGGCACTCGGCGTAAAGGTGAAGATGATCACCGGCGACAACCACCTTGCAGCGCGGCACATCGCCGCAGCTGTCGGTCTCGATGCGCACGATGTGGTCACTGGCACGATGATCGCCGAGTTGGGCGATGCCGAACTCTCACGTCGTATCGCCGATGTCGAGGTTTTCGCTGAGGTGAGTCCCCTCGACAAAGAAAGGATTGTGCGCGCATTGCGGTCGCTCGATGCAACCGTTGGCTATCTCGGAGACGGCATCAACGACAGCGCGGCTCTTCATGCCGCAGATGTAGGTATCTCCGTGGACACGGCAGTGGACGTGGCAAAACAGGCCGCCGTGATGGTGCTGCTTGACAAGAGCCTTGCTGTCGTAGCCGATGGCGTGCGACTCGGTAGGCGCACATTTGCCAACACCATGAAGTACGTGCGCGTGACGACGAGTGCCAACTTCGGCAACATGCTGTCGTTGGCGGCAGTATCCGTGGTGCTGCCGTTCTTGCCGCTACTCCCCCGTCAGATCCTGCTGCTCAATTTTCTGTCCGACATACCTGGCACCACGATCGCCGTGGACGAGGTTGATCCCGAGCGACTGGAGCATCCGCGCCGATGGAACATCGCCTCGATCCGCAAGTTCATGATCATCTTCGGATTGGTGAGCAGCGTTTTCGACATCCTCACATTCATCGTGCTGCGTAAGGTATTTGACGCTTCAGAAGAGCTCTTCCGTAGTGGGTGGTTTGTCGAATCCACTGCAACCGAGCTCGTAATCATGTTGGTACTACGCACCAAGCGCCCGTTCTTCCGCAGCAAACCGGGCAAGCCACTGCTTTGGACGAGTGTGCTCGTGGCAGTAGTGACGGTGGCATTGCCCTATTCGCCGTTGGCAGGTGTACTCGGAATGACGGGCCTTCCATTCAAGTTGGTACTCGCACTCGTC
>Ga0129336_10001020_pt1 | contig 16666 bp, 16 predicted proteins | sample CPB6_02_DNA_FD_96878 | JGI IMG/M metagenome (GOLD analysis project Ga0129336, IMG submission 96878) | Freshwater to marine salinity gradient microbial communities from Chesapeake Bay, USA - CPBay_Sum_0.6_0.2_DNA | ecosystem: Environmental > Aquatic > Marine > Coastal | place: USA: Chesapeake...
ACCAGACTTCATGGTCGGCCCAGCAGTGCCAGCAAACTTGTTACCGTTAAGGCTAATCTGACCTGACAGCAAAGCAGAAACAGCAAGATCGCCAAATATGTTGCCGTTAATTACCGCCGTGGCGTTTGTTGCACGCAACCATTGAGAAGCTGGATATTCAGTCGTGGATGGCGCAAAGTTGCACCCAAGAATGTTAAGCCCGTCCACGTTATCCATATTGATTCCGGAGCTGGAAGGCGAAACGGCAATGGGGTTAAAAACAGTGTTAGTAAAATTGACTGTTTCCCTTGTGCGGCTTCCACCGTGGTACACCATGTTTTCGGAAAAGTCGTAGAACACACAGTCATTGAAATGCGTAATGCTTCCACCGAACGTGTTTCCAAGTTCTGTGCGCGTATCGTCCGACCACCAGCCCCTCTGCGCCCCACTCAAAACGCAGTTGTTTAGCGTAATGAACTCGTCATAGGTTGAGCGCAGGCAGGCGATAGCAGTCGTCAACCGAGTGGGGCCAGTGATGCCATAGGTGCCAAGGTAGACGCGATTCATGGTCACGCCCGGGCAGTCCAAAATATCAACAACAGAACCAGTAAACGCAGACGTTTCATAGCAGATGTCCATGTCTTCGATGGTCAATCCGCGTCCACCGTTTCTGTATGTTTGAATGCCAAACCCAGCAGATGTGCCTGAGACCAAAAGAGTCGTAGACCCCTTGACTGCGTTGTTTGTTCTGCGGCTTCCAGAGCCTTTAAGGATCAATCCAAGGTCCTGATAGATTTTCAGTTGATCCGGAGTTATTTTGTATGCGCCAGGTGGGAAGTAAACCGTTCCAGATGAATAGACGGTGATAAGGTTTCCACCGATAGTGTCAAGAATGGTTACCGGGTTTGCCCGAAGCGATATGATGGCGTTCCATATTGCTGTCGTGTCGTCTGTTGCTCCATCGCCAACAGCGCCAAAGTCTTTGACGCTTACAAAGTCGCGCATCTTACTCTGTGCGGTGCGCTGAACAGCCCCAGCGCCAGCCTGAATGAACGTCACCAGATCCGATGACAGCAGCTCAGTCGCGTTGGCAGAACTGTAGACTACGCTGCCGTTCTTGTTCTGCACCTGGATCGAGTAGTCGCTGTTGGCGTACAGCCGCGCAGGCGTACCTGCTCTGGATGAAAAACCGTTGATGGTACGGACAGGCTGACCGGCTGGCAGCGTCAGGGCTGCATCCCAATAGACCACGATTGGATTGGTCAGCGGGTTGAGGCCAGCCGTACCGATCCAGATGTACCCATCCTCCAGCGGCTGGCCGTCGGTGTCAGGAAAGACCGGGAACGGCGGGTTGATCGAAAGTGCGGACATGGTGATTCCTCAATCGGTTTCCATCAGTCTAGTCTATTTGCCTTCCAGCGCGGCGTTGATGCGCGCTCTGGTCTTGCGATCCTTGACGTACTTAGACGCCTCGCGCAATGCCGTCATGGCAGGCGCAGGGATTCCAGTCAGTCCAAAGGTTGCCACGCTATCAAGCGCCACCTGCAAGGCCGACGCGGTATTTGACGTATTGATTGCGCCAGGCGGTGCCGTGTAGATGACGCTGGCAATGTCTGCCAAGTCGCGCAACGTCTGCGCCTGCTTCTTGCCATAGAGCGATTCCAGCTTGCCGCGGCGGTCCATCGCTTGGATGGTGCGCTGTAGCTTGTCAGGCGATACCAAAGGATTGCCGCGGGAATCGGTCTGGCTTGGCGAGAGCGATTTGTTTTTGATGTACTCAAGCCCATAAGCCTTGAGGTCTTGCCATGCGCGTTTGCCATCAGCGCCAGAACGAAGCAGCGTACTACGGGTTTTGTTCATTTCCTCCAGCGGCGAGGCAACGATGATCTTGTCGAACACGTCCTCATAAGCCACTCGGCGGTCATCGCTGCCAGGCTTGGTCGAGAGCAGTCTGGCCGTGAGGCTCGCGTTCTCAAACTCATCAGCAAACTGGCGACGCAGGCGTCGAGCCTGCTTGTAGGCTTCGCCTCCAGCGCCTTCGGTGGCATCATCAATGGCAGACGTGAAGCGCTTGGCGAACAGGGCCTCGCGTGGGTTGGTCCAGTCCGTTGATTCGTTGACGAACTGGCGCAGTATCTCTGAGTTGTTGATGCTGACGGTCCCCGGCAGGATGTTGCCGTTCTCGTCCTCAATGATGGCACCAAGGCGGCGAGCCTCGTTGCGTATAGCGCGAATGTTGGGCGACACGCCTTCATAGCGCGTCAGGTCGGCAGCGCGTTGCGCTAGTGCGTCCATGGAAACAGGCGCTTCCATATCGCCAGTGGCGCGGGCTTTCTCGTAAGCCTGTCGAATTTGGCGACGTTTCACCTCGGCTCGATTGACCAGCGCCTTATCCACGCCCATGCCAAGCTCGCGAGGTTCCACATTGATAGGCTCAAGGCGATCAACCATCGCGTCGAAGTTGCCAAGCAGCGTCTGTGTTTGGTTCTCTACGCGCTCACGCAGCGGCTGGCCTTGCTCGTACTTGGCCATTTCCTTTTCGAACTTGAGCTGGTTGAAGTCGCGAGTGGCCTGACCCGTGGTGAGTTTTGAAGGCCCTTCGAACGGCACAGGAAGCGCCTCAGCCGTAGCCCGGCGCTGCATGGCGGCAGGCGTCTCGGCAGCACCAGCGGCCCGGCCCTGTGGCGTAGGCTCGGTGATTACACGCCGGCCCATCTCGCCAATTTCACGCACACCACGACCTACCTCGGCCACGTCGCGGCCAATCGCTCGCGCTTCCTCGGCAGTGGCAACAGCAGCCCGGCCTGCGGCTTCACGGCCAGCAGTAACAGCCTGACGGCCAGCAGCGCCAGCCAGTCGGCCGGCCATGCCAAGCTCGGCGGCCATTGGAACAAAGGGCGGAATAGCCTCTGCCGCCCGGCCAACAGCCTGTACCATTTGCTGGCCGGCGGCTGTTTTCGGCATGATCAACGGGCGCTGCGCCTGTTCCATGGCCGTCTCTTGGATCATCTGAGCGGCCTGTGGCGTGCCGAACTCACCGCGCAGGATCGCGGCAGCAGACGCGCCAAGCGCACCACCAGCCTGCGCCGCCATCGAGGGCAATGCCGATCCCATCGTGAGGAGCGTTTCACCAAGGCCAACAGCCCGCTCGCCCATCGTAGGCTCAGGCCGTGGCGCTGCGGCTGGCGGCTGGACTACACGGCCGCGCTCGTCAAGAACTGGCACATCGGTGGCGGCGGCTTGCGTCTGCAACTGCTCGCGGTAAAGCTGCTGGGCAGCAGCCATAACCTGTGCCTCGGACGCGCCCTCTGGCCCTTCGATTTCCAGAACGGTCTGGCCGTCAGGTGCCATTACCTCATAGATGACGTTTGCCATTGTTACCTCGGGGCCGGGCGAGTTCTTAATAGTGTGAAACCTGTCGCTGGAGCCTCAGCCGCGGGTCGCGCTGGCATTCCAGCGCCTGCACCGCCAAACGCTGCGGGAACCGTTGCCATCGTCTCACCGCCAGCGGCCGCTGGTGCCATGCCGCCAGCAGGCATTCCACCAGCAGGCGTTGCACCAGCTTGGCCTGGGAACATAAAGCGCTTTCTGGACTGCTCGGCATACTTGGCGTTGATGTCTCCGGCCACTCGTTTTTTGAAGTCGACGAAAGACTCGCCCGGCTTCACCTGATAGTTGCCAACCTCCATTGCACCTCTGGCGCGTTGCAGCGAGCCGTTTTTCGAAAGCCAGTCGGCTTTCCCGTACTCCAGCTCGCCCTCAATGCGGCGCAGCTTTTCAACGCCTCTCAGGTAGGATTCCATGCGCTCAGGGCTGGCCGTTGCCTTCAGGTAGCCCTCGGCAACCGTGGAGATGTCGCGGTCAGTGGCTGGGCCTGGCGGGAGGTTTCTGACGATCTCTGAGTTTTGTATGCGCGTGAACTCTTTGCGAATATCGTTAACCTCATCCTCTCCAACTCCAAGGCTATCCGCCAGCCACTGGTCAGCAGTTGCGAACACGCCTTCAGTGCCAAACGAGTTGGCGGCGATGCGATCCGCAAGCGATGCCATTTGATCGGCAGATGTCAGCGCTGAACCAGCGGCAATGACAGCAGCATCAGCATCTTTTCTGACAGCATCAGGGATGGTCCCGAGTTCTTTTTGCAGTTTTGCAATGTTGAAAACGGCCTGATCTGTATCAAGTTTTAGACGCGAAGTTCTATCGGCAATTTGGCTTGAAAGATTGTTTATTTCTGCCTGTGTTTTGCCAAGGTTGGCCTGTTGAACTTGATTGGCGTATTTCGCTTCGACTTGCGCTTTTAAGGCCTCAGCAGATGCTTTGGCTGCTTCAGCATCTGCCTTTTTTTGTGCCATCTTGGCTTCTGTAATGCCTTTCCATTTTTGGAAATCAGCGCCAGCACCAAATGCGGAAAGAACCCCTATGGTTGCTTTTGGGTTTTCATCAAGGCCTTTCAAAACCCTTTCATACATATCAGTCGGCTTGCCGGCGTTTTTAAGCGCTTGAATCTGCTCCATCGTCAATCTTTTTGCGATGTCAACATTTCCAGATTCAACTGCAAGCGTAGCATCCACGGCGTAGTCAAACTCGCGCTTGTTTTCTTCCTCGCCGTAGATGTTCTTTGCCGCCTGAATTTTGTCGGCAAATTCCGGGTACTTAGCCACCAATTCCATCGAGCCCTGCATCGAAGGATTTTTCAGCATATTGGCAAAGTCTGTTTTGAACTGCTCGTTACGCTCGCGTTGACGAAGCGCCTCAGCCGTCTGGCCAAGCGCTAGACCCGTCTGGTACGAGGATAGAAAGCTCTTGCCCAAATCAACCTGGGGCAATTGTCCGAGATAGTTATACGGTGCTGGCATGGTCTACCCCTTAAAATAAGCCGCCACTGACCGCGCCAACGGTGAGGCCGCCAATGTTCATGAGGTCACTAAACGCCTGACGCGGTATGCCACCAATTGCAAGCTCACCGCCAGCACGCGCTGCCCCATCCTCTCCGAGTAGGCCGGCGATGCTTTCGCCAGTGCGTAGCGCGCCAGTCGCTTGACCAGCAGCGGCAGACTGCCCAATCTGAGCGAGGTTTGTGGCCGTCTGCGATCCCAGCTGCGTGAAGCCGCCCAGTCGCTTGTACTGTTGGCCTATAAGCTCTGACAGCATCTGCGGCCGGAACTGGGCCAGCGCCTCTTGGATGTTGCCACCACGGAGACCGCCTGTGGCCGATGCGCGCTGAAGCAACGCCCGCTCGCCCTGCTCGACAAGCCCCTTGAACTCAGGACTTGCAGCAATTTGGTCGATGGCCACACGCTGGGCCTCTGGCCCTCGCAAGCCCGCCAGAGCCTGCTGAGCCTCCAGTGCCGGCTGGCCTGCGCCGACGTATGGGATGAGCTGCTGCATCGAGGCCACGCCGGCCTGCTGGTACGGCGAGAGCCTGTCCATCGCAATATCAAACTGTCGGCGCTGCTCCTCGATGCCGGCCATTGCCGCTTCGGATTGTATTTCGCCGGCCTTTTCAGCAGATTCAGCGGCTTGAGTTGCGCCGGTTATACCGCCAACTACGTCGCCAATAACATCCCCAACGCCACTAAATACGTCACTCAAAAAGCCCATATAGGCTGCCTCCATCTAGCATTTGCTGTCTGGGCGAGGCGCTGGCGGCTCAAATTTCTCAGCTTGAGCAAGTCTTGCACACGTCGCCCGTTTTGTCAGGTCACAACCCGAGCGCTTACACGCGTGGTCAGCGCGTTGTTGGCGCTGGCAATGGTCGAAATGAAATCGCCAGGGTTCAGCACCTGCCCGATCATCTCAGGGCACAGGTAGGTTTCGTCGGGTTGGACGGTCTTGTTGTCGATGATGAGGTTGTCAGTGCCTGCCGTTCCACCCACCGTCACGAGGTTGACCGAGAAGGTCCGGGCCACCGCGTCGTTGTTGGTCACGGTGAACTTGTCCAGAATGGTCCGGGCTGAGGTACTGGTGTATTGAGTAGTCTGGACGTTCTCAAGCTCTTTCGAGATGATCGCCTGCACGGTTACGGTCATTGTACGCCCTCGATGTTATTCGCGACTGTCAGGATTATAGATGGTATGCCGGGATGCGGCGCGGCGGCGGCTGTGGCTTCCAGTCGAACGCCAAGGTCCGTGACCGAAAACACCAGCTCCACATAGTCGCCGGCCTTGAGGTCAAAAAAGAAGTTGAGCGAGACAAATATCTCGGCATTGTTGCCCTTGATCCGCACTTGGCTGGCTGAGTCTGTAACATCCACGCCGTTGAGCCTGAACCACAGATAGAATTCCTCGTCCGTCGCCACGGTCGAGTCAAGCTGGATGGAAGTCTGAAAGTTGTAGATGCCCTCGGTATCAACATAGACCCGGCTTGTCACCACGCTGTCAACGTAGACGCCTTGGCTCAATTGCGTTGAGTTATAGGTGATCAGCTTTGCCGTATTGATGGCAGTGGCGGTCTGTATCGTGGTGTCGTAGAACGCCCCGTACCGCGCCCGCTTGAACTCACGCGGAGGCGGTGCCAGCGCCAGCAGCTCCACGGCCTGCGTGAGTGCTGAGATGGCGTCCAGCGCCTGAACGTTTCTGGCCTCCAGCACTGCCGCCGTGACGGCCGTGTCTTGCTCCAGAGCCGCGATAGACCCGATGGCCTGCGTTCCCTTGGCCTCGGCAATAGCGCAGCATAGCGCGGCATCCTGCGCCAGTTGGGCGATGGCTTGCAGCGCCTGCGTGGCCCGATCCTCAGCAGCGCCGGCATTAATTGCCGCCGTCTGTGCAATCTCGGCCAGCGACTGGAGCGCCTGTATCGCCTTGTTGTCAGCCTGCCCGGCGAGGATCGTCAGGTCGTCAATGGTTGACGGCGTGATTGGTTCAACGGTGGCAAACAGGTTTTCGAAGGCCCGGATCATTTGATGGTCGGGCAGGAACTCCGCGAGCTGTTCGCGGGTCAATTTCAGCGGTGGCGTGTACTTTGAGCCGGCCATCAGTATGCCAACGGCTCTAGAGCCGCCTCTAGCCTGATGAACGCCACATGGGCATCGCTGTCACCGCGGAACCGCTGCATACGCATATTCCGCATGGAACCCTGCCGGAACCACACCAGCCGCTTGTTGGTCTGGCCAATGCTGCCAACCCGGATGCTGTGCTCCTGACTCCACGTCAGGCCATCGAGCGAATAGCTTGTGGCGATAAACGGGTCTTGCCCCAGCGCCACGCGGCCAGGCAGCGCCACCAGCTCCAACTGGTTGATGATGACCGCTCGACCCTCGTTGTAGATGATGATCGTGCCGAACTCCCAGCGCACTTTCTGCCCCCAGTGACTGCCGATGGTGTCCGCGGTGCGGCCGATGGTCGTGGACAGCGGGTCCTCGACGTTCCATCGGTCATAACACCAGACGTAGTTCTGAGCGCGGAATCTCGCGATGCCCTGCACAGCCGTGACCATGACGAACCAAATGTTTTGACCAAGCGCCTCGGATGCCGCCGCGTCGAACACCAGCGTGCGATCCGGCAGGTGAAACATCAGATGCTTGTGCGAGCGGTCGTTGCGGGCCTCAAGCAGGCAGCCGGCCAGCGTGGATTCGCTGTAGTCCAGCAGGATTTCGTCGATTTCCTGTGTGCTGATCTTTTCGGTGTTGGCGTTCGCGCCGAGGTAGATGCCGGGCGCTTCGTTGCGCCCACTGCCAACAAAGGCCACTGTATCGTTGAACACGCAGCAGGTATGCGTACCGATTGAGCCTTTCTGAATCTGCGCGCCATCGACTGGTTGGAACGGGAACTGGAGAGCCGAGCCAGTGTTCTCGAAAATCTCGATGGTGTAGCGGTTGACCGCGTTCACCTCGTTTCGCAGCTTGATCAAGGCATTGACCGGATCGGGATCAAGCTCGCTCGATGCATAGGCCAGCGGCAGGACGTTCAGCGGGTTCAGGATGTCGGTGACAATCAGGAACTGGCCGTCTGTTGTCATGAAATAGCCGTCGACCCAAATAACATCTATGACTGTGCCGAGGTTTGGGTCAGTCACCTGCGTGAGCGCTGCGCCATCCCAGTAGAACAGGTTGCCGCCAGATGCGATTGCAAGGCGGTCGAACGAGTAGGTCATGCTGACATAACCTGATCCGCCAACGTCGCCCAGAACGGAAACGGTGCCGTCCTGCGCGATCTTGACGAGCTTGGTGCCCATGACGCGGTACAGCTCATCATTCCACTGGATACCGCCACGCCCAATGCCAGTCCCTGTGCCGTAACTCACCAGCCCGTCAGTCGGGCGCAGGAACTCCGTCGACACGCCTGACTGCTTCGGCACCGGCATCATGTTGACCGGGTAACTGGTTCTCAGGTCCGGGCCGTTGTCGCTGTAGATGCCGGATACGATAGGTATTTGGGCCATGGGTCACCTGTATCGGGCTGTTTTCTTTGCAATCTTCTTGGGCTGCTTCGACACCTGCTTGCCGGCCTTGGTGGCCTCGCGCTTGGCCCGCGTCGTGGCAGCATACTCCTGCGGACTCAGCGCCTCGCGGGCAGCCTTCGGCAAGTATCGCTCGCCGGTAGCCTTCGGGCCTTGCGTCGATGGCTTGCCAGACTTTGTTCCCCACTCCTCACCAGTCCATTTGGAGAGTGACTTTTGAGCCTTTGTCTTGCCGCCCGTGTATCCACCGCCAGCCTTCTCATACTCCTGCGCCACAAGTTGCGCCTTGCGGGCAGACCATTGGCCAGCCTTGCCGCCTTTGGTCCCGGCCATGATGCGCTTCTTGATGCGATCTCGCAGTGCGGTGTCGGTGTAGGCCATGGCTTACTCGGGGCAGTTCCAGCGTTTCAGGGATGCGGCCTTGCGTGTTGGCCGCCCTTTCTCGTCCTTCATCGGGCCAGGCATCCCCATCATGCGTGCGCAAAATGATTCCCGCCGCGCCTTGTCCTTCTTGGTCTTAGGATTCGGCGCTGGCGGCTTCAGGTTGCTGCCCGTCTCGCGGTTGTACTTCGCCCGCCCCTTGGCAGTCAGGCCCGCGCCTTTGGAGACGGGAAGTTTCTCACCGCGTCCGACCGAGAGCGAAGGGCCTTTTTTCTTTTTGGCTGCCATGGTTTTTGCCTCAAACCTCGTCAATCGAAGCGATCCAATTAACTGGGCGCGTTGCTGTCGTAGCCCAATTAGTGAGATCACCAGAGTCAATTCTCAACGTGTAAGCTATAGATGACAACGCATCAAACGCAGGTATCGCCATCCTGTTACTGACATAACCACCGACAGCGCTTGCTTGAGCAGAAGGAGTGCGAGGATATGGATACTTGAATGATTGCGACGAATCTACAGTGAAAAACGTGCCACTCGTAGCCGTCAGTGTTCTGGTTCCGGTTTGCTTTTGGCAACGGTGTGGGAAGTTCGCATAATGGTTTCCGTTAGGATTGTGCAAATATGTTCCAGCAGGGAAACCAGTAATTCGATCGACCACAATGAATTCAGACGCAGCAGTCCCACTGGTTTTGGCCGTGTACAAAACTTGTCCAAAGCTGGTTGTGGATAGCGCGGTGATGCCGTCAATATCAAAATTGACGTATTGCACACAACCTTGGTTTTTGAAAAGAACAAAGCTGGTACTTGCTCCAGCGTTCGGTGCAAAAACTCTGCAATTCTTAACGACAAACGTGGTGCGTTCTGTTGTGTCAGCCGTTACAGCAGCATTGTTTCCGCCGATGTCGATGATGCCTCGGGTGTTTGTGAATGGATCACCACTCACCAGAAGATCACAGTTTTCAAGTGTGAAATAACCACCTTTTATTTCGGCCGAGTACACGCACACGTATTGCAAAATGTCACCGATTACGCAGTTGACGTATCGGTTATTTTTGCCTTGCCAAGTAGCGCCGCCGTAGATTCGGCAATTCTCATAAACGCTATCTTCCGTGTTGCCGTGGAAGTCGGCAGAGAACACACCAGAGTTGATGTCGTTCTTTGTCGTCAGGCTGGTGAATCGCAGATTTCGGCAAGGCACAGCACCAACATCTGCCGCGCCCCCGGTGGTAATGGCATGGCGGCGAGCGTAGTAGTTGCCACCGATCACTTCAACGTCTTGCGAGTTGGTGATCACCAAAGCATAGTCATCGCCGCCGTCGCCTTTGTTGAACAGGTTGAGATTGATGGCGGTCGGCTTGTAGCAACGGTCGAATGCAACAACCCAGTTGTTCTCCAGATACCCACTGACATTTTCAATCAACGGACGGTTGCACAAAGAAATGGTGATCAATGACTCAACGGTGGTTCCGATGATTCGGAAGTTGCGCAGAGACACTGTTGGGCTGTTTAGCTTATACAAGTCAACAGCCGCAGCCACATAGCCGTCATACAAAGCGTTTGTGATGCTTACAGTGGCGCCGCTCACGCCATCGACCTCGCACCATTCCCCGGCACGATAGTTGAAACGAAACCCAGAATACGAATAGTCTGTTGGGTTGTAGATCACAAATACGTCAGACACACTCAACGATGGCTGGCTTAGAAACACAACACTTTGGTCATTTTTAAATGCGTTCGAGGAAAGGTCTGGCAACGCCGTAAATGACCCAGAAACAGACAGTGCTTTGCCTGTGCCGCCAGTCACGGTTCCTCTGAAATCAAGCACCGTAGTGTCGCCATCGCCCTCGATGATGAGATCGCCAGTTGTTGCGATTTCACGGCTCAACTTGTACGTTCCAGCAGGAACGTAAAGCGTTTGACCTGTTGCCGCAACAGCAGCAATTGCATCCTCAAACGCATTGGTATCGTCAGTAACACCATCGCCTACAGCACCAAAGTCCTTGACGCTTACGGTATCTTGCAACTTGCTCTCAACCGTCCTAGGCACAGCGCCAGCGCCTGCCTGAACAAAGATAACATCGGCAGCGAATATGTTGCCGGCGTTCAGCAGCGACACCGGAACAGTGTCGGTGCCGTTCACGTTGGTGACTTTGATCGAGTAGTCTACAGCGTTGACGTAGATGCGCGAGCGCACGCCGTTGTTGCTGGGATAGCCGCCAATCGTGCGGATAGGCTGGGCAGCCACCTGCGTGTAAGCCGCGTCCCAGTACACCGTTTGCGGGTTGGCAACAGGATCGAGGCCAGCGGTGCCGATGTAGACATAGCCGTTTTCCAGCGGCTTGCCGTCAACGTCGAGGAAAGAACTGATGGGAAATTGCGCTGTGTAGGCCATGATTCGATCCCCTTAACCAATGCGATACCAGGAGTTTGACGCCTGGTAGTATCTGAATTTGACGAAGCCACCCGCTGCAATGCTGGTCACGGTGCCATAGATTTGCGCTGCGCCGTTGATGGCGATGGTCAGCGCGTTGATCTGCTGCGTGCTGGTGATCAACACGTCTGTGCCATCAGGCGTGGCCGTGTTCAGCGGCAGCGTGACAGTACCAGCCGCAAGGCCGCCCGCAGGCTGAATCAGAATCCACTGCGCCTGTGACACCGGAGCCGGGATGGCGTAGTTAAAACCTGTCCCCGGCGTGATGAACGTGGTCGCAACCGTAGGCGCGGCGAACGTCTGCTGGAAGTATTGCAGCAGCGCCGAGATCGGCAGGCGGCGAGCATCGCCGTTGTTCGGCGTGTAGACCGGCAACTGGTCGCCGGAGCTAACCTGATTGAGTAGCGGGAGCTGATTGATATACGGCATGGCGCGGCCTCAGTTGTTGTAATTGAGCCAGCCGTCTGGGCCAGCGTCCACCGGATCGACCGGGCGTTGTACGAATGGCTGGTCGATGTTCCACGGCTTGTTGCCGGCACCGACGGGCAGCGTATCTGGGAATTGTTGCTCTGGCGGCACAGCGGCGCGGGAGAGCAGCGTGTTATAGCTTTCTCTGGCGGTCATCTTGGTCTCGCCCATGACGGCGCGGCCGTAGCTTGGCGCGAGCTTCACAGCGAGGTTGCAGATGATGGCCTCGTTGGCGCTGTCTGGCACCAGAGACTGCTCGTTCAGGTTGGAGTCCTGCGGGCTTCCCGGCAGCGGGTAGCCGAGGCGTATGCCCTTGGCGTTCCACTCGGCCATCATCGCATCGAGACGACGCATCGCGCTCTCAAGCTGCTGCGGCTGAAGGTCGAACGTGTACGAGGCCAGCCCGATTTCCTCGAAGGCAGCCTCAATAAATTGTCTTTTGCTCCACCCCATATCAACCCTCCAGCGCTTCGGTGATGCGCTTCAGCAGGAGCTTGTCGCTTGTGCGCCCATCGAACTTGATACCCAGCTCGCGGGCCTTGGCTTCCATCTCTGCGCGGGTCGGTGGCGCGTCATCAGGCTCGTCGGCCTGCTCGACTTGGTCATCAGTATCGACCACCGCGGGCGTATCCGCAATGGCGGGAGCCGCAACAATGGCGGCCGTCTGTGGGGCTGGAACTTCAGGGCGTGCACTTCCCTTTACAGCGGCCACAGCGGCCTCAAGGGTAGAATGCCAACCTCTGGCGAGGCTGTTGGCCAGTGAGCGCTTGTCAAACACCTCAAGCACGCTGTAGGTCGTCCCCGACTTGAGCCGGATCTTGCCTGGTACTTTGTAGAGTGTGTGCTTTGCGCCCATAGGTCACATTCCTTTTTTGGTCTTTTTCGGAGCAGGTTTCGGAGCCTTGGAAGGCTTGCCGGCTTTCATTGCAGCCTCGCGGGCCACGTTGAGAGCGATGGCCACGGCTTGCTTCTTGGGGCGGCCGGCCTTTTCTTCCATCTTGATGTTCTTGCCGATAGTGTCTCGGCTGTAGCCTTTTTTGAGCGGCATGGTTATCCCCTAAAAGGAGCGAGGGGCCGAAGCCCCCCGCGCTTTAGCCTTACGGCTGGCCGAAGATCAGAATACCGGACATTTCTGGTTGCTTGTTCACAACGCCGAACAGAGTGTCGAGACGGTATTTGATGTTCATGTTGTTGATGTCGTAGAACTTCTGCATCACCAGCTCGATGCCCTGATCGGTCGTTCCGCGCATGACAGCCACGCCAGCGTCAGCAGGTACTGCATAACGGCCAGGCAGGATTTCAAGCGCATCGCGTTGCCAGAACGGGTTGATCGTGGTGGCGTTGACGTTAAGCCAGGTAATGTTTGCGGCAGCCAATGGCGCAACAATTACGTTCTGGTATTGCAGTTCTGCGTCGCTGCCGCCTTGAGCGGAAACGATTGCAGGGCTGATAACCATCTGCGTGGCGTTAGTTACGCTAATTACCCGGAACGTCTTATCGCGGCCAGTGGACTGCTTGGTGATGTGATGCACAGCTTCCACGTCTTCGATCGTGAAGCAATCGCCAGCTACAATGCCAGCCGTGTTGGAAACGGTGACAGTCTGGAAACGGTTGTCTACGTTCGACAGTTCGCCGGTAACAGCCGTGGAGGTCGCTTGGGGCACCCAGTAGTTGCCAGCGGCTGCTTGCGTGTCAATGGTGGTAACGCCACCAGCAGCGGCGGTCAGACGGTTGGCGTAGTCCATCTTGAACGTCTCGAAGCCAGCAACCATACCGACGAAGCTGCGCTCGTAGGCGTTGTTGGACTTGTTGCCGTTGAAGGAGCGAGCGCCAGTGCCTGCGCCGGTAGCGATGTTGCCAGCCAGACCGTTGTAATCACGGCTGGAGAGCGCGAGGCTACGGTCGAAGTTGGGAACGCCTTGCTCGTTCATCAGAGCGTCAGCTTGGGCTACGTCATCGTAGTCGCCAGCGCCGCCAGTGATGGGAACAACGAGCGTGCCTTGCGAGGATGCTACGTTCAGCATGGCGACGTTGATGTCGGAAGCCAGCTTCTGCTTGGCGCTCTCGCCCAGGCGTTGCTCTTGCAGAGCGTCGCGCAGTTCTTGAGCGTTCATGATCCACGGCACCGAACGGCTGAAGCCGATGGTGGCAGGAACAGAAAGCTGCGTGTAATCAACGAAGTTAGCCGTCATGTCAGTGCCGGAAAAGCTCTGGCTGATGTACGGCTGCGGACGCCAGATGACGTTGTTAGTACGGGCCATCATCGTCTGGTCAGTGTTGTAGACCGATACGTTCTTGCTCAGAACAAGCAGGTCGTTAAAGCCTTCGAGGATGTCTTCAAACGCTACGCGTTCTTCTTTGGAAAATGAGTTTGCCATGATCGGCTCCTAAAATTGATTCAGCGTTTTGCCTTTTGCTGGCGCTTGTAGGCCATGACTTTCGAGAAGTCACCAGTCCTTTCCGCATCAGCCCGCAGGCGTTCAAGGGTTGAGTCCACAGCGCCTGACACTGGTCCAGTTCCCCGGACTGTTTTTTCTGGCGGCGTGGCCGCTTTACGGTTTTGAACTTTCAATTGAGTCTCCAGTTTTGCCACCGCAAATGCGAATTTCACAGGGTCTTTTATCGAAGCCAGTTCCTTCGCCTTGCTTGGGTTCTTGCCGAGTGCGTATACGAGTAGCGCCGGGTTGTCGGCACCTTGAAGCAGAACGCCCTGCTGCGTGACGCTGAAAGTCTCAGAGACTGTCGCCTCTGCATCTTCAAAGTCCCGCACCTTGAGGTCGGCTTTCGCCTTACCGTAGCCGTCCAGCTTCGCCTGCCATGCCTGATTAGCTTCAGCCTCTGCCGCACGAGCGCGGGCTTCTGCTTCATCAGCGCGTCGTTTCCTTTCAAACCACGCGGCAAGCTCGTTCTCGTACTTCTCAGCATCGTAGTCGTACTCCTCAAGGGTTGGCTTCTTCCCAACAGCGATGGGCCTCTCGGCCGGCTGGCTGACGGACTTCAACTTCTCCTCAAGCTCGCGCTTTTCACGCTGCAACTGGCGATGCTGTTTCCGCAACTCGCGCACCCATTCAGGCGCTTGAGCGTGCTCCTCCGGAGGCGGCGCTTCCTCCCCGATCGTGACCAGCACCTCATCTTCTTCAACCTCGGGCGGGCTGGCGGTAGCTTCTGCTTCGTCGCCTATCTGCTCGGGTTGCTCGATTTCGATCTCTGGTACTTCGACCTCTGCCGTTTCTTCTGTCATATAGACCCCATTGTACTCAGCCCAGAACGGCGGGCCGGATGCCGTGATTCCCAGCAGGCTGGCGGCACTCGCCGCAGGAACAGCCTGTCAAGGGTTGAAAGCAGTATAGTGCAAAACTTTGTCAAGCCAACTATTCGCCAAGCTCCTTGAAGGGCGACAGCCCCTTGTCCAGCCGCTGCTTGGCGTGCTTGATGGCCTTTTGGACGATCGGCTCAGGGATTGGCTTCCGATTTGGGATGATGTCCGAGAGCATCAGGCTCACCTCCTCCTGATTGAGCGTCGGCACCAGCGTCGGGAAGTCCACCATCTGATCTCCGACCTTCACGGCTTGGCTTTGCATCGAGTATTCGGTGGCGACATTGCCGTCTGAGAGCGGCAACACGCCGAGCCAGCCCTCGCCCTTAGGCGTCCCATCGGGCCGATAACCAAAACGCGGCTGCGGCCTTTCCTCGCCCTCCTGCATACGGCTGGCACCGTATAGGCCAGCGCCAGTTGCACCAGCAACGCCCGCCAGTAGGCGAGGATCGGCAGCGCCGAGCAGGTCAGACTCGTAGCGCTTGGCCGGGTCAAAGGCTGCGAAACGGGAACGGATGTTGGCTGGATCAAATACAGCGTACACATCTGTTTGCGGATTGCCGCCTACATATGGCCCTGGGTCATATGTTCTTAAAAAGGTCGCAGAATCCTTTTTCTGTTTTTTGGCCGCTTTTAAAATGTCATTGTATGTTTCGTCCCTGTATCCTTTGCCTTGATAATCTTTTACTTTAGATTTACCAAGGTTTAGAAGTAACGGCATTATTTGCCCACTTCCTTCACTCATTCCGTATTTTTCCAACACTGCCCACTGCGATGCAGTATCTGGCGCCTCATTAAACTCTTTGAATGCCTGTTTATTCTTTACAAGTTTTTCATAAACAGGAGGAACATCTTTTCCGGCAAAAGGATAAACATGTTCTAAATTTGCATAAGTGCCTGCAAGTTCAGGATTTGCTGTTGAAAAGTGAGCTTTTTGTGCAGACTTGGCGCCAGTTTTTGCGCCGAGCATTTGATTTGAAAATGATGGAAAACTTCTGTTAGTCCCGTGAAATGCTGGCGTATCAAACCCCATCGCCTTCGCCCGATCCATCGCCGTATTGTCAGGAGGCAGGCCGAGGCCGCCCTCGCTGACGGGCTTGGCAGCATTTGCCTGTGCGATACGCATGGCCTCGTCGCGTGGGGCTTGGCGCATGGCACGTCCAACCACTGGCACCGCCATAGCGCCGAGTCTCGCTACGTCCATCGGGTCAGGCGTTACAACATTCGCCAGAAACTCAGCGGCTGGACGCCGAGCGCTGGAAATCAGCCCGGCTTCTTCCATCTGCTTGCCGATGTACTCTGAGCCTCCCACCACCTGCTCGGCCGGGACGTTGTAGCCAAACGGCCGCATGGCCATGGTGGCGATGTCGACTGGCGCGCCAAGCACTCCAGCCACGCCGCGTGTGAACGTCTCGCCAAGGCCTCGGACAACATCCTCTCGGAACTTCGGGTCTTTCGCGGCTTTGAGCAGGTCGGCCATTTACAGCACCTCGGGCGGTCTGGTCGGCAGGGATACTGGCGGCTGCGTGGCTTGCTGTGCCGCCATTTGTCCAATAATAGCGGCGTTGGAAAGCGCCTGTTCGTTGGCGTCCATGTCGACCTTCGCCAGTGTCTCGATGGTCTTGGCGCGGATAAGCTCCGAGTCTGCCACGGTCCTGACGGTATCGGCGCGAGCGCGTGCGGCCTTGGCGATG
>Ga0129336_10001021_pt1 | contig 16666 bp, 8 predicted proteins | sample CPB6_02_DNA_FD_96878 | JGI IMG/M metagenome (GOLD analysis project Ga0129336, IMG submission 96878) | Freshwater to marine salinity gradient microbial communities from Chesapeake Bay, USA - CPBay_Sum_0.6_0.2_DNA | ecosystem: Environmental > Aquatic > Marine > Coastal | place: USA: Chesapeake Bay...
CAGGTGGAACTGGCGGAACTGGCGGAACTGGCGGAACTGGCGGAACTGGCGGAACTGGCGGAACTGGCGGAACTGGCGGAACTGGCGGAACTGGCGGAACTGGCGGAACTGGGGCTGGGACTGGGACTGGGACTGGGACTGGGACTGGGACTGGGACTGGAACTACACCTGCACCTGCACCTGCACCTGCACCTGCACCAGCGACCCCATCAGCGTTTGATATCTTCAGTTTGCTGGCATCTTTAGGTATGCTAGGGGGTGGCGCACAACAGCGCCAACAACAGGCACCGCCTCCTTATACCGGTGCGGATATCGGGGAGATCACCCCGTTCGAAGAGTTCTTCACGCCGTACAGCGACTACTTCTACCAACCGCCTGAACCCCAGACGCAAACCCAAACTAACCGGGATACAAGACGAGGCTGATATGGATATTTGGGACCTTATAAGCAGTACAGGCGAAGGCGGCGCGGATCAAAGCTGGTGGGATACTTTTAATTTTGACGATATCGATTATGGGGAGTGGAGCAAAGTCTTAAGCGACCTTCCTGATAGCTGGTGGACTTCGATTGGTGTAGACCCTACTGACATTACTTCTGTAGGCGGCTCTGGGTCTAGCTATGGGACTGGAGAAGGACTTCCTGGTGAAGAAGCCGCTGCAGGTAGTCAGGGTGGCTCAGGTGGTACTGGCAATGTCTTAACCGGTGTCGGTGGCTCTGGGTCTAGTGATGGGACTGGGGTTGGAGCACCCGGCGAAGAAGCAGCTGCAGGTAGTCAAGGTGGCTCAGGTGGTACTGGCAATATATTGCCCAAAGATAACGTCACAAACATCCTAAAAAAGATATTTGTAAATGACGATGGCGGTATTAACCCGCTTGGCATTCTTGGTGCTACTGCCCTTTTACCAAAACTGTTTGGCGATAGCAAATCAAGCACGCCAGCCCCCTCGGGCTATCAAGGCGGCGTTCCTAAGTACACAGCGGTTCGTGAGCGCGTAGCGGGTACTACTGATCCTGAACGTCGTCCTGGTTCAGGCGGGCGTCGTTATTTCTCAGACATTTCCTATGCGCCTAAGACGGGCGTCGCTGCTGATGCTGAGAAAGATGCCGCTGCGCTTGCTGCTGCAAAGACCGCCGCCCAAGAACAAGCTGCAGGACTTGCAACCCTCAACACTTCCAACCCGGCATACGAGAAGCGCCCAGCTTCTGTGCTTCCGCCAAAAACTACTGATACTACAAAGCCAGTAACCACCCCACCCCTAGCAGCTTCAGGAGTTGCCCAACTCCTACCGGTCATGGAGCCCAAGCTGATTGAGCAGTATATGGCGGATAAGGCGTTTGTCGGACCTCGGCAGCAAACTGAACCTGCGTCCGCAGTTCCAGACCTTTCAATCCCCATCACAGCCGCTCGTGGTGGGCTTATGAACCTTGCTCGTGGACGCTACTTGAACGGTTCAAGCGATGGGATGGCAGACAAGATTCCCGCTACAATCGAAGACAAGCAACCTGCACGTCTAAGCCATGGGGAGTTTGTGGTGCCCGCTGATGTCGTAAGCCACTTAGGTAACGGCAACTCTGAGGCTGGTGCGCAGCGTCTGTACTCCATGATGGACAAGATTCGCAAAGCCCGCACGGGTACCACCAAGCAGGGCAAACAGATCAACCCGAACAAATATCTTCCTGCGTGAGGCAGCTATGTACAGATTCCAAGCCGGTGGTGAAGTTGATCCCCTTACAGGCAAGCAAACAAGCACTGAGTCTTCCCTATCCACGTGGGCGGGGGATTATGTCACCGACATGCTGGGGCGCGGGCAAGCAGTTGCTAAGACGCCTTACGAAGCCTACACCGGACCGCTGACTGCAGGTCCGTCTGAACTCCAGACCAAAGCGTTTGAAGGGATTGCGGGGCTTTCGATTCCGACTGCAGACCAGACCTCATACACGCCCGGCACGTTTACAGCAGAGTCCGCACAAAGTTACATGAACCCATATCTGATGGCGGCGCTTCAGCCTCAGATTGACGAAGCTCGTAGACAGGCTGAGATTGATCGGGTTATGCAGGCTGGGCGTCTGGGTCGTGCAGGTGCGTATGGTGGCGGTCGTCAAGCCATCATGGAGTCTGAGCTTACTCGTAATCTTGCTTCTAACCTTTCGGGTATCACAGGTCGTGGGTATCAGACTGCGTATGACAAAGCGATGGATCAGTTCAATACCGAGCAGAATCGGCAAATGCAGGCTGCAGGGCAGGCCCAACGGTATGGACTTGAAGCTTTAGGCGCTCAGACAAGTGCGGGCGCAATGCAACGTGGTATCGATCAAGAAGGTGTTGCAGCCGACATCAAGCAATTTGAAGAAGAGCGCGACTATCCATACAAGCAAATTCAATTTGAGCAATCGTTGCTCAAAGGCTTGCCGCTTCAGTCTGCAACTTATGGGTATCAACCGCCGTCAGGTATCTCCGAATTTATGGGCACCAGCGCAGGCATCCTGCGGTTCCTAAAAGAAATTGGCATCATCAAGTAAGGGTGTCTAACATGATCGACCAAGAAGTCCAGCGTCGGATGGACGCATACCGTGGCAACCCCCAGATGCTGATGCAGCGCTACCAGCAAAGCCAACAACTTATTGACCTGCTTGCGCTTCAGAAGATTAAGTCTGAGAAAGAAGCCGCTGCCCGCGAAATGCAGATGCAGATGGCGCAGAGCCAACCCGGTGGATTGCCGACCGTTGCTGAGCAACGTGAGAAAGAGGTGATGGACCTCACGAAACAAGAGCTGGCGCAGCAGGTGGGTGGTACGTTCCAGCAGCAAGCACAGGCTAAACAAGCTGCGATGCAGAAGCTGATGGGCGGGCTTACTCAAGCGCCCGGTGCCGGTAACGCGATGCAACCTCAAGCAATGGCAGCGGGTGGGATTGTGGCGTTCCAAGCAGGCGGTACGCCCGAGGATCAGATTCCGCTTGAGATGACTGATGAATCGCCCGTAGACTCGCGTGACCGCGAGCGTGGGATTTTAGATTTGCTGCGTCGGCTTGGTGCCCGTGATGCGCAGTTGAAGCGCAGTATAGAAGACGAGTTTATGCGCCGTCGAGCGCAGCGTGAAGGACGTGAAGTACCTTTAGCAGCCGAGCCTGCACGTGAGCCTGCGCGGCCTGGGCTTGCACAAGTGTTAGAAGAAGCTCGTCCCAGTCGTGGGTTGCCAGATTATTTTGAGCAAGTACGTCGCTCTATGCCGCAGCCTGAAGCTGCGCGGCCAAGTCCTGAAGATGTTATGGCACAAATGGCCGGTGGGATGCGAGCGGCGCGCAGTGCTCCGCCTCGGGAAGAAAGACAAGCTCCTGCTGTGGGCGGTCTAGGTGACTTAGCGCGAGCAGCGGTACCGAGTGTGCAGATGGCTCCGACGACGGTGGAGCCTAGTGAGTTTGAAAGGCAAGTCCGCCAAGGGCTTCTTACGCAAATGGGGCGTGACCCCGAAGCGCGTGCAGCGGCTTTGGCTAAGAAGTATCCTGGTATGCGGCCTGAAGATCGTGAGGCCCGCGAACGTGCGATCCGCGAAGCCGAAGCACGGATGGCTAAAGAATTTGACCCCAGTAGCCAACGCTTGAACTCGCTGATTGAGTTCTTGGCAGGTGGTGCTGGTCGGTCTACGTTAGGTAGTGTGGGTGCAGGTGCTGCTCGTGCAGCCTCTCGATATGAAGCTCAGCAAACTGCTGCCCAACGCGAACGCGCTAAAGAAATTGAAGGCATGCGCGAGATGCTGCGTAAGCAGGGTGAGGACGTGGAACGTGGGCGGTTCACATCCGAGTTGGAAGGACTTAGAGCTTTTGAACCGTCGGCACGGTCTGCGCTTGAGGCGGGTGCTGGGGTGTTAGGCCGGGATATTGCTGCGCGGGCGTCTGCGCTTGAGACTGAAGCCCGTCAAGTTGCTAATGCGTTAGCGCGACAACAGATGGATGACACCCGTAAGGAACGTTCGTATAGCTCGCTTATGCAGAGACGCGCAGCACTAATTAACGATATTAGTGAAAGCATCGACAAGCAGTACGATATGCAGCTCAAGTTGGCGACCGCCAATCCTAATAACCCAAAGAGTGCTGAAACACTTCGTATGGTTGAGATGGCTAAGCGTGAAGCAATTCGTACTTCGCCTGCCTTGCAAGAGACTGCGGCTATCATGAATCGTCTCGCTAAGGATTTGGGTATGGCGACCGTCACGCCCCAGCAAACGCAGGCTGCACCGGTAAACACGCAAGGCTTCAACCTTACAGGTGTACGGCCCTCGAAGTAGGAATCACCATGCCTATCTATACCGTTGAAGGTCCGGACAAGCGTACGTACGACATTGAAGGCCCCGAGGGGGCTACGCTTGAGCAACTGGTTGCAGTCATACAGCAGCAAGGTCCTGCCTTTATTGCTCAGCAACCTAAACCTTCGACGCTTATGGGCGAACTGCGCCGTGGTGCGGAGCAGCTTATCTCTTCAACCCGCACGGGTCTTGGCGGCATGTTTGGTTCCCCCGAGGAAGCTGCAGCTGCAGGCATTGAACGTGGGCGTGAGATCAGTGAACGTGCTGGTGAGGGTCCGTCATTTGAGCGTTTACAACGCGTGTACCAAGAGCAAGGAGTGCTCCCTGCCGCAAAACAGGCGGTCTCTGATCTTCCTCAAGCGCTTGCTGGTCAAGGTGCCAATATTGCTGCGGTTCTTGCGGGCGGCAAACTGGGTGCTATGGCGGGCTCGGCAGTTGCGCCGGGGATAGGTACGATTGCGGGTGGTGTACTTGGTTCTGCCGCTGCTGTTGCGCCACAACTCTTTGGTACAAACATCGAGCGGCAGGTTGCTGAACAACGCGAGCGTGGCGAGACTCCCAAAGTTGATGTAGCTAACGCTGCGCTAGCCACGGCTGCACAGACGGGCCTTGAGATCGGTGGTACGGCTGCGGTCTTTGGCAAATCCGTTATAAAGGGTGTGCTTGGTATCGCAGATGACGCTGCGCTTGCTGCGTCTAAAAACAAAGACACACTCCTTAAGATGGCTCAGTCCACCATTAAGGGTGGTGTAGCGCGTGGCGCAGCTATCGAGATGCCGGTAGAGCTTAGCCAGAGTATTATCGAACGTGCTCAAGCGGGACTTGACCTCACGAGCCCCGACGCCATGAAAGAGTATGGCGAAGCGCTTTACCTAGCAGGCTTAGTAGGTGGTCCGCTGGGCGGTGCTGGACGGGTTATGGACCGTAGCTCGGCGCGACGTGCGCTAGCTGCTGAACAACCTCCAACTCCTGAAGCTGCACCAGCACTACCTCCAGAAGCGCCAACCGAACCCGGTGCGCAGGGTGAGTTGTTCCCGACTGCTGCACCTGCCGTTGAACCTGCTACCCCTACACGAGAAGAGGACACCGAGCGCCTGCGTTCCTTGCGTGAAGAATTTGATCGCTTGCAGCGTGAAAATGAGCGCCTACGTGCTGCACCTGAAGCGGACCAAGCCACTGCACGGGCCGAAGCGGAAAAGCTAGCCCCACAGCTTGAATCGTTGCAAGCCGAGATTAAAGAAGTCAGCAAACGTCTGCCGCCTGAAGATATCAAGCGCCCTGGCCCCGTGCCGGTCACACCCGTTGAAGGGCAGTATGAGTTGGCGTTTGATGACCGCATCCGTACGCAAGACTTGCCAAACTACGGTATTCCCGCGATTGGTGGTACGCCTGCACAGATTGGTGTACGTGGATGGATGCAGGATAACGTCGTTGGTAAGACGGTCCCGCAGATTGAGCGGTTGGTTAAACAGCAGCCTGAGCTTGTCCGTGGTGAGGGGTTACGCGCTCGTGCGTTGCGTGAGATGATCACTCCCCAACCTGCGGCCTTCAAGGAGCCCGTTCGTGAACCCAGACCAGAAACACCTAGTCCAGTTGCCGAGCAGCCAGAGCTTGACTTTGGAGGAGCTGAGCCAAGCGTGGCAGGTCCTGTCGAGCCTCAACGACGGCCTCGAAGAGTACGAGCTACCGAGCAACCTGCAGCATCTGAGCGACTGGGATTGGAACCTGCTGGGGCTGTTGCTGAACCGGGAGATGTGGTTGCGCAAGAACAACCCGCTGCACTGATCGAACCTACACCAACCCCGGTCGCAGAAGCTTGGGAAGAGTTTAAACCAGACGGTGCCCCGGCGTTTGATGCGCTATCGCCGTCCATGCAGGCAGATTGGCAAGCTCGATACACTGAGCGCCCTGAACGTCTTACGATGCAGGACGCAGATGAAGTGTTAGCTGCTGCGCCTGTTGAAGCTCCTGCACGGTTTGTGGAACCGACAGACATTGAAAAATATGAAAAGCCAAATGCCGTTTTAGATTTTGGGGGTTATCGATTTTCATTTGTTAGCTTAGGTGGTGTCCCCGAAGTATTAGTGAAGTATAAGGACGGTAGAGACGGTAAGGTTGTTCGCAATGACGGTGATAAACGAAATGGTGTCTTATATGAAAACTCACCTGAGTGGGCGCAGGTTGAGGTCCCCCCTACGTTGCAGGCCGCACTTACTCAATACTCAAAATCCAGAAACGATGCCGAATTACAAGCCGCCGAAAAAGCAGTAGAAGACGCTGTAAACGATATAAACAAACAAACAAAGGCAGAGCAGACCAAACCCCGCAAAGAGCGTCGCGCTAAGAAGCAGGCAAAACCCACTCCGGCACCGGCGGCTGAATCAACCAAAGAGCAAACTCTTGATGAAACAAAAGCCATCGAAACAACGGTCAAACAAGCTATTGAAGATAAGCTAAATGACTTTTTGGTTGGGGATCAAGTTCGTTTTGGCAATACGCCGGGTGTGGTAATCGGGCTTGAAGGTGACTACGTTCGTTTTCGCCCCGACTCTGCTCGTTCACCCAAAGCATATCAGCGCGTACCAAAGACATCGCTTACGATGGTTGCACGGCCCGATACAACCAGTGAGGTCTCGTATTCAAAAGAACAGGACAACAAGTTTGGCGAGGAAGCTGGCCAACTAAACGCCAACAAAGGGAACTTAATCCAGTTGCTTGGTTCAAATATGTACGCAGCTAACCTTGCAGACGTTGCTGTTAAAGAGCTTCTGCAGAATGCGTTTGATGCGGTCAAAGGTGCGGTGTCTAGTCTTAAAGCGCCTGCGCTTTATAAAACTGGCTCCATAGAAATTAGCATCGACTCTGATACGCGGACCATCTCCATCAAAGATAATGCTCGTGGTATGACGCCCGAGATTGTTCGAGAGGCTTTCTTTACTATTGCAGGATCAGAGAAGTCTGACTTGCCACCCAGCGAGCGTAGCGGTGGATTGGGGTTAGCTAAGATGGGTTTCATGTTGGGCTCTGAACGAATCCAACTTGACACCGTTCGAGATGGTGTGCGCGTAACTGTAGACGCTACTGCACAAGACATTGCTAATGATAACTTTAAAATTGTTAAGTCACCGGCTCCTAAAACGGATCACGGAACTACGGTTACGGTTAAGATTCCCGAAAATTACATTGAGCAAACTACTGGAGACCCTAAACCTATTTGGTTTCCGTATAGCTTAAGAAGCATTGGACCTTTAAACAAACCGTTGATCGGCCCTGTTAGTGTAGATTTAGTTTTTGACGGTGAAAAACAAACCCTTCCGGTGGGGGAAAACTTTCCCGCAGATAAGTATCAGTCGTTCAAAGCTAACTTTGATTGGGGGTCTGCGGACATTTACTTTGGCATAGAACGTAAAACCAAGTCGTATGCCACCAATCATCAAGTTTTATCCAGTGGTGTTTATCAGTTTGATGACAGGTTTCAACTGAACAACGAAAAGATTCCGTACGACATCATTGTTAATGTGAAGCCTAATGTCGGCGCTCGTCACCCCGATTACCCGTTTGAAAATAGTCGTGAGCGGTTCAAAGGGCGGTTGAAAAACGACATTGATTCATTAACGGCGTATCTTGGGCAGATTGCCCGTGGATATGAAGCGGCTGGGCTACAAGAGTCATTCAAGGGAATTGTCTCAATGCCTCGCGTAGAAGCTGGTGCCGACATTGCAGGAATGGCTGATAAGCTCAAGAAGAGTTTTGGCACTCAGGGCGCACAAGCTCCGGCAGAACTCAAGCCCTTACCCAAAGAAGTCACCATCACACCAACAGATGTGCGAGACACCAGAACTCAACAGGTTTTGGTGGACACCCAAAAAGCTGCAGAGAAAGAAAAAGAATCTACTTTCAAAGGCGAGAAGGTAAAGACTGCGACTGACTTCATGATTGACATGAAGCAAGACCCGAAGCTACCGATCTTTCATAACAATACTAACGTAGATTTTTTGGAGCTTGGCAGAGAGTACGGTGAACCGGAGAAGTTCTTTGCGGAACTCGGGACGCTAATGGTTGAGATGAAAGAGGATCTTGCCAAGAGTGGCATCTACGGCTACGAGAAGCTGTCACCTGACAACCTGTTCTTTGCTGGTGTCTCGATTGATAAGGACTACGGCGGCGTACACATCAAGGTTCCGTACAAGGCCGTCTTGGTCAATCCGTTCTATGACTGGGGTGCAAGAACCCTGTTTGGCGTTCGCCAAAACCTGCTGAACACCATGATTCATGAGATCGCGCATACAGGTTCAATGGATCACGGCGTCGCTCACAACGGCCAGATGATAAAGGTTGAGCAGTATCTTGCGGACGAGGGGCTGGTCGATTATTACCGGGACGCAATACTTGATTTGTTACGTCGCCACGAGTCAACATTCACTGCAATGAGGGATGCGTATGGACGATCTACAACGAAGAACACTGCAAAGTCTCTTGAGGATGTCCAGAAAGACACCGCCGCAGCATCAGCTAGAGGAGATCGAGGCCGGAGTGAGGACGAGATTAGGGCTGTATCAGCAGGAGAAGGACGCAGAAGGGGCAAGGGTGTACGAGCAACTGCTGCCAGTCGTGCTGAAGGCGAAGTCAGCCAAGGACCTAGAGGCGTTAGTGCAGTAACCCCCACCGAACAAGACATGCAAGCTGGGTTCTCGCCGCAACCCGGTGGAACTGCGCGGCAGATACAAGACATCACGATCGACCGCATCACCAAGTTCCGGCGCATGATGACGGATGCGGGTGCCACGGTCTTCAACGAGATTGCTAAGAACTTCAATAATGCTGTGACCACGGCGCTCAAGGACCCGCGTGTCGAGGCAGTCTATCGACAGGCCGAAGCGTCAGACCAACTGGTACCGGCTGTGTATCGACTGGGTGTCGTGCGTCGTGACAAAGGCACGAACCTGTGGAAAGCGGCTAAAGCTTCCGGTGTCAAGTCTGTCCAAGACATTACCGAAGAGCTCACGCAGTGGGGCGAAACCCAGGGCCTTAAGTTCGAAGCTTCGTGGAACCGCGCTGATGAGCTTTTACGGGCTGCACGAGAGCATGAGTTTCGTCGGCTCAACAAGACTCAAGAGAAGGGCCGTGACTTCCCCGTCAGCATGTCGGATGCCGACATCGACCGCCTATATGCAGAGTACCAGCAAGACAAAAAACTGCAGGCGATCAAAGATGATATGGACAAGCTGCGGTTTGACTTCATCGACCAGCTGGTTGCCGTGGGCCGCATCACCAAAGAGATGGGTGCAGATTGGAAGGCAGCCACCGCCTACGTGCCGTTTGATCGTGTCGAGGAGATGGACTCCAAGTTCCGACAGAAGCGCAGCGTCGGTCGCGGTATCGCACAGCTTGGCCAACTGCCTGAACTCGTGAATAAGCCGGGTACCAACCGCCCACCCAAGAATGTCTTGGAAAACTACATCGGGCTCATTGGGTGGATGACGCAAGAGGTTGTGCGCCAGGACGCTACCCTGCGTACGCTTCGCGCTTTGGAAGACATCGGGCAAGCTCAGTTCCGCACAACCCCACCGCCTGAGTCAGATCGCAAAGTTGCTACCTACGTTAACGGGGAAGAGCGATATTTTGTCGTTGCTTCGCCTTACCACGTCGCTGCATTCCGAAGTGATATCACACCGCTCCCAGGTATGTTTACGCTCATGGGGCAGTTCTCACGAGCCCTGCGGACGGCGATCACAGCAATCCCGACGTTTACTGCAACACAGCTTCCACAAGATATTCAACGTGCCATTATGGCCTCGGGTGTGCGCGACCACGTTGCGCTTACAGCTAAGACACTTGGCAACTTCAAAGACTTCGCTAAAGCTGCTGCACTTGGAAAACTTTCTGACGTTGCACCTGAACTGTCTGAGTTCGGTGTCGTGGGTGGTGTGGACTTTCACAAGTCCAATCCTGCGGAATCGTTCCTGCAAGATATCGGTAAGCGCAACCGTACGTTGCTCAAGTCGTCGAAGTTTGGTGAGCTATTGAACCGCTTGAATGGCGTAGCACTGGCCTCTGATATTGCGGTTCGTAAAGCCATCTACGATCAAACGATTGAAGAGACGCAAGGTGATCGGCAACTTGCGCTTGAGCGAGCACGAGAGATCATCAACTTCCGTAGGTTCGGTGCCGGTGACCCGCTCGGTATCCTGCATGTAGCAACGCAGACGATCCCCTTCTTCAACGCATACCTGCAAGGTACAGATGTTCTTTACCGTTCACTCACTGGTAAGGAAGCGCCCTCGGGGTTGAAGCGCAACGCGGCGCTCAAGCTGTATTGGACAAACGTCGGCTACCTGATGGCTGCGTCTACGCTCTATGCCATGCTGATGGCGGGCGATGAAGAGTACGAAAACATGGACCTGCGTGAACGTGACCGCACGTGGGTTATTGGTGGTGGGCTCGGTATCCCGGTCCCTGCTGAGATTGGCATACTCTTCAAGTCAATCCCTGAGCGTGTGCTGGAGGTCTACCGCAAGCACGGTACACCTGAAGAAGCTGTCGCTACTGAAGCACTGCTGGGTTGGTTCCGTGCAGCGTATGAAGAATATCTCGGTCGGCAAGTGCCGATCCCCGCAGCGGCTAAACCCTTGCTTGAGAATTTCACTAACTACTCGTTTCTTACTGGGCGTCCGTTGGAAGGCATATTCCAGCAGGGTCAGCTACCAAGTGAGCGTGTGACCACCCGTACTTCAGAGCTAGCGAAGCAAGTCGCACAGTTCACTGCCGCCACGACTGGCGTAGAAGTCTCTCCTATCGATATCGATAACGTCGTACGAGGATACCTCGGTACTACGGGTGCTTTGGTGCTAGCTGCTGCTGACCAAGCTATCAATCCTAACCGCGCGGATCGACCACTGCACCAGATCGTTGGGCTGTCTGCGTTTGCTTATGACCCCGTGGGTACGCGGCGCACGTCGGAGTTCTATGACCTGCGTGAGAAAGTTGTGCAGACACACAACTCGCTTAACCAGATGCTGAAGACGAACCCGGAACGGGCTTATGCGTTTGCTGAGAAAAACGCGCCGCTCTTGATGGCCTACAAGATGGTCAACAGCACACTGGAAGAGCTTGAGAAAACTCGGGCGATGAAGCGCTATCTGGATACCGACATGGCAGCACAGTCGATGACAGGCGAAGAGCGCTTGAAGATGAAGCAAGAGATCCAGCAGTACGAACAGAACCTCGTTGAGTGGGTGCGGGAAGCGAAGAACTCTCTGGGTATCTAAGGCATACGCCAGATACGGATACCCAGCTTCCCAAACTCACACCGCTGCTGTGCTACAAAGTTTAGACGAAGCGCTGACCGTACGCTGCGTAGTTGCTTGTTGACCAGTCCGAGATCAGCGCTTGTCTTGATGAACACCGAGTCACCGATGTTCATCGCCTCCCAATGAATCCAATACTTCACCCCGAACAGGTTCAGGCACCGTATCAGGTCCGGCAGGGGTTCGATCAGGTTGGGTGGCTTCACCAGCGTCGTCTCGAAGCTGGCTTGTAAAGTTGCTAGTTGTGACTCCAAGTTCTTCGGCAATGAAGCAGTATGACCGGGTGACTCCGGCTTCAAAACCAAGAATGGCTCCAGCTCCGATTCGCTTTGAGGTGGCGAGTCCTCCATGTTTCATCATCCCTCGTTCATTCCACTCCTTGATAGCCTGACGAAAGTCAACCTGCCGCTCAGTTAAAAACTCTCTAAGCACATTACCGGGTACCCACAGCTCACCCGTGTCGGGTTCGAATCGCATGCGAAGCTCCATGCGTGGTGTCTGTAGCGCAGCCGGTGGGATGCCATTGATCTTATTGACGTTGATGACCAGTGCGTTAGTCAAATTCTGGTTGATGAATGTTGAGAGCACATCATCCGTCACAGCACCGAAGTCCGATGCGGGCAGCAGAATTTCACGACGTATGGTGGCGACCTGTTCAACGGCGTAGCGGTACACCGGTGCGATCGGTATGCTGTGTAGGCTCAGTGTGCTAGCGATCATCCCACCTGCGATGATGCAGGACAGCACGTGTGAATAGAACCGATCAGACTGGTCTAGGTCAAGGTCTGCGTCCAGGCGCTTCTGAGTGTCGCTGATAAGCTTGCGAACACTCTCCATGTTGTTCATGACGTACTGGATAAAGATCGGACCTGCGAGTCCGTAGTTGTGCTGCAGCTCACTAAATACCGCATCTGTTGTTGCCTTCGGTATGTTCAGCGGGCGCAGTACACGCAGCTCAATCAAACGACGTAGCTCGCCATCGGCGGTGTTCTTGAGCCGGATGAGTTTGTCGTACAGCGATGAGTTGCTGGACATGATGAGGAACGTAGACCACGAGGCTGTGTTGACTCGCAGGCGGTTGCTCTGAGACTCCATGCGGTTCCTGCCACGACCTTGCGGGATGTCATAAACAAGCTCTGACAACGCCTCATCAGACATGTTGGTCACTTCATCCATCGTGGCGGCAATCGTGTTGAGCATGCCTAGCCACTGCATCTTGGCTAACGTCGTATCGTTCTTACGCATGAGCAACCCGTTGGGATGCCCGAAGATGCTGTTGACGACCATCTGCACAGTGGTCTTGCCGGTGCCCGACTTGTTGCTCATCAAGTTGATAGCAGCACCGCGAATCTCTACACCACCTACCAACTTCAACAGAGGAGCACCGAACCCAGCGAACACCGCCAACGCATGCGCTTCCATGCCGCTTTGAGAATAGAAGTTAACGATGTTCTTCCAGCTTTCCAAAGTGCCACGCGAAGTAAGAAGCGAAGAGACTTCACGCACTGCAGTAGATGATGGTGCGAGTGTGGCACCCGATGCTGTGTACTCAAGCTCACCCACTACAAACCCATCAAGGTCTTTGGTCCAGCCCATCTGATTGCGCGTACGGTTTGCAGCCCCACGCTGCTGCAGTTTCTTAAACGACGCGGCAAAATACGCCATGATGTCATCTACCTTTTTATTGACCACCGCCACGCCCTGCTTGAGCAGCGCGTCACGTAGCTTCTCTTTCACTAACAGAACATAAACCGGCACAATGATGCGCCGCACACCATCGTGGGGCGAGTGGATATTGATACCCACCATCTCACCGTCCCCTGTGCCGGAGTCGTCGTAGTCATAGAACCGGTCTGTTAGATAGAGGTCATAAGGGTAGATTTCAGTCTCGTGTGGGTCGCCATCCTCATCTTTGGTACGTTTAAACACACCGCCTGTCGTTGGGCGGAAATAGGGCGCAGGGTAGATTGGTATAGCAACGGTTACCGGTGTGTTGTTGGTCTCAGTATTCGTAGGCTCTGGCACAGCCTCAACAACATAAGTGTCATCTGTCACCGGCGCTTCTTCAATCTTGATGCCCAACTGTATAGGGCTTGTGATCTTATGAGCGCACCCCTCACATGCCGAGGGATTATTCATGCGGTACCACTCGCACGTCATGGGGCCAAGAGTTTTCTCAGCCTTAGCGATAGTGTCCTCGGGCGTGTACTCTGGGTGTGGCTTACTGAGCGTATGCACACTCTCTTCGGCGTCAACACAACGCCACGCAATCGATAGCGCCGCCCGCCACAGCGGCTCCGGCAGTGCTGCTGCCTCTTTAACAGCGTGTGCAATCTGAGCGCACCCCGTGCCCTTGAGGCTTCGACGTACTAAGCGAGCAAACGATGTAGGGGGGAAGTCGGCTTGCGCATGCTGCCGCGTGAAGTCATCCATGCCAAACTGTTTGGCTTCGCTAAGATCGATCTCAGGCTCAGGCAGTTGCGGCTCAATGTCCGACAGATCGAACGACCGCACGGTACCGAAGAGCTTCACCGCAAGGGGTGGTGTCGATTTGAAGTTATGTGTGTCCGGCATCCGCAGGACCCGTGCCGCATCAGCAGGTACGGCGGTATCGATCTCAAGGCCGTTATCCAAACACAACTTCTTAAAGCGCTTCGCAAGCTTGCGCCACTCACCGGCAGGTATAGCATCGTTCAACGGCCAATAGGCATGCAGCCCGCGCCCCGAGGATACAACGACCGGCAGTGGTATGTCTGCGTTAATACAGAACTTTTTCAGCGCGTCGTACGCATCAGCCTGCACTGCGTAGGGCTTACCTTCGCCGCAGTCAAGGTCAAGGAAAAACGCACGGAGATACGCAGCGTTCTCTGCGGAGCGCGTTGTAGGCTCGTTGAATGACGCTAACGCAAAGTATGCGTTTATGTTTGATCGATTGAGTTCGTCCCCACGTTCAATAACCTCCTCGATTGTGTTATGGAATGTTTGCTTGACCGCTTTGTCATTGATCCCTACAACGCAGTAAGGCCCAACGGGCGGCAGAATGGCTTCATAGAATTGTGTACTCACAGTGCCCCACGGTGATTGGCACACGGGTAAAAAGGCGGGGCAGCAGCCCGTGGTCTGCTGTGTCAGGGAGGGATCAGCCCCCTCAAGCCCCTGGGGTCGCTATACTACGCCAACAGTTCTGTAGCGTTCAAGTAGCACCTTGATCTGCGTCTCCATCGAACTACGCGGTTTGAAGCGCCCAGTGAACCATGAGTACACCGAGTGCCGCGCTACACCAAGGTCTTTAGCTACTTTAGTCGCTGGGATGTTGTGCTCAATGCAGAACAGCCCCAGCTGCACCCCTGGCAAGTTCGGGTCTGCGTTACGTATGGCAGTGACCATAACGTATGAGTATCCCCGTGCATCATTCTTCATCATCAGAACTCCACTGAGCCAGCACATCCTTCACGTCCTTGGGGGCCGCAGCAGGCTCAGCCTTTTTGCTCTCACGCTTGGCTGGTGCAGGCGCAGGTGCTTCGACCACTGCAGCCGTAGCTTCGGGCGTAAAGCTTTCAGGTAGTGCCGGTACGTTTGCCGCTACGTTGGTTGTGCTGAACTTCGTCTCAATCGCACGTTGGGCATCCTCAGTCTTGCCTTGCTGCCGAGACATCTCCCACTCGGGCTTCGTCAATGGACGCACTGCACGGAACTTCAACACCGGCACAGACTCACTGGTATCGAAGCGAGCTTCCGTCACAACGCCGCCCATGGGGATGCCGTGGCCTGACAAGAACTTTGCGTACGCTTGGAAAGGCATCTTCTCGCCCTCGGGCTTGCCGAAGTATGACTTCGACGGAAGCTTCAAGCGATACACGTTGCCTTGCATGTCACCCTCAAGCACCACAGCGGTGTTCAAAAAGAACCGGCATGCACGGGACTTGCCTTCACCAGAGCCTTCGATGTTCTGAGGACACGTGGCACATGCCGAGGACTGCGGGTTTTTGATCGACGCATCAGGTGTCTTGCTATCTGCAGACCAGCAGTCAGGTGCCGTGGCTTGGCCTTTGACATAGCTACCCGCGTAGTACGCACGAGATACGCTAGGGGCAGCGTTAACAACTACAAAGTTCATAGCGCGATCTTCGTTCTTGGCGATCTCCTCGCCACCCACGATCATGCGCCACACACCACCATCGATCGAGATTGACTTGCCTTGCGGGGTGCCAGCTAGACGGCGCGTGAAGTCGTCCTCATCAGAACGCAGATAGTCAGGCAGGGCAGCACCAGATTTGAATAGAGTGATCTCAGACATTTCAGTTTCCTTACTTGGTTGCACGACGAATAATGATGGAATACTTCGAATCAGCATTTAGACCTTGCGGTAGTTCTCCTGGGTTTTCAGTTAAGAATTGCTTCATGTGTGATTGATGGATTCGTTGCTCAAGCAGTTGGATCGCGTCGTGTTTTTTGATGAAGCCGTACATCGAGTCCCAGTCGTTGGTCCAGTACCGGGTCTTGACTGAACGGGAAAATGTGCCGTACACAGTCTTGCCACCATCTTGCCCGGTGGCTTTGCATATCTCTAAAAGAGCTTGTTCGATGGTCTCCATCTGCTCGTCGATCTCCCCCGCCTTCGCTTCGTACTCCCGCTTCAGTGCGTCCTTCGCGTCCCGCATCTTGATGTAGACGCTTACCAGTTTCGTTGCATCCATTATGTTCTCCTTTGTGAAGTGAGATAGTCATTTTACACTGTTGATCAACCATGTCAAGCAATTTCCTCTTCATAAAGCTGTACCAGCGCTTGGTGCATATCCAATTTCCCATCCAATAACGCGTAAATCCTTTTCTCCACAGGGCTCCCCTGCAGGCGTACAACCGTCACTGGGTTGCGCTGCCCCGCTCGGTGTGCTCGCGCATTACCTTGCATATACAGCTCCGCCGACGGCACTGGCCCCCACCACACCACGGTGTCTGCCTTGGTCAACGTCACACCATGCGCCGCAGCTTGAGGGATCAGTAGGATCACCTTGGGGTCCGTCTCAGTCTGGAACTGTTTGATGAACGTCGCCCGC
>Ga0129336_10001022_pt1 | contig 16659 bp, 46 predicted proteins | sample CPB6_02_DNA_FD_96878 | JGI IMG/M metagenome (GOLD analysis project Ga0129336, IMG submission 96878) | Freshwater to marine salinity gradient microbial communities from Chesapeake Bay, USA - CPBay_Sum_0.6_0.2_DNA | ecosystem: Environmental > Aquatic > Marine > Coastal | place: USA: Chesapeake...
AAAAGCTGGAAGATTCTGGTATTTCGACAAAGGGACTAGTTTATATCGCGAATAATACCCACATCATAACTGACTCTCACCTTACAGAAGACGGCGTCGAGACCCGAATTGGTACGACTCGAAGAGGCAATGGTCCAGCGTATCGCGATAAATACGACAGAAGAGGTGTTAGGGCATCAGAGATAACGGAACTAAAACCTTATTTGATCGATGTGTATGACGAGTTTTACGGAAGGGATGATTGTAGAATCCTGTTTGAGGGAGCGCAAGGATTTTATCTCGACGTAGACTGGGGAGATTATCCTTATGTTACGAGTAGTCATTGTACGATAGGATCTGCGATTATGAATGGGGTCCCGCCACAGAAGATTAGGCAGGTTTGGGGTGCTGCGAAGATTTACGAGACGTATGTTGGTTTGAAAAAGTTCGAACCAGAAGATTCAGTTTTCCAAAAAATTAGAGAATTAGGCGCTGAGTTCGGAGCGACCACAGGCCGACCGCGACAGTGTAACTGGTTAAATCTCGACAATCTTCAAAAAGCGATTCAAATAAATGGCGTTACCGATTTGGTAATATCTAAGATGGATGTACTTGCTCGTGCGGAACGATGGGCGTTATACCATCGTGGCGCTAAAATTGAATTTGGCAACGAAAAAGATATTGTCGAATATATCGTTGACGAATTGAATCCCATGTTGCGTATTCACTGGAGCTCTAATCCAAGTAGCATTTAATCTCGTAAAAATCCGTGTATCTTAATATTTAAGATTCACAGATGAATACAAAGAGAGTTGACAAACCTTGGGGTTACGAACTCATCTGGGCCGAGACAGATCGATACGTAGGAAAAATTATACATATCGAAAATGGTTTTTGTTTATCATTACAATACCATAATGTTAAAGACGAGACTGTAATGGTGCAGTCGGGTATTTTAACCTTAGAGCTCGGCCGTGATGATTCTAGAGAAGTCCTAAAGTTGAATCCAGGTGAATCAAGGCGCATTCCTGCCGGTACGATTCATAGGATGTTAGCTCTTAATGGTGCTGTCGATGTTATCGAAGTCTCAACCCCAGAGCTCGACGATGTTGTCAGGTTGGAGGATTATTACGGTCGTGTCTAAACCGTGACCCTTGTAAATCTTACAAACCTCGTATTAATATTGGCTCCCGCCGAAGAATAACAAAAAATCTTTAATGATTTTTTGGTTTGTATTCTTCTACTGGAAAGGAATATATAAGTCGCATGAATTTCATCAAATATATCACAATGATCCTGTTGTCTTTGGAACCTTCGTATTCTGATAAGGAAACGTGGGATCAAAGAACCGCAAGGATGGAACTTATTGCTACAGCGATTGATGACGCTGCGTCCAAGGCAACTTGCTCTGACAAGTACGATGTACCCAAGTGTGAAAAAACCTGGTCACAAGACAAGAAGAGTTTAGCTCTTCTTTTGGTCACTAAGGGATATTGGGAATCGAAGTTTGCAAAGAATGTACACGAAGGAAAGTGTCGCGTTTACGAGTGTGATGCATATCGGGTTAACGGAACAACCCGTCATCGAGCCAGGTCTCTTTGGCAGATCCAAAAGACCGGATTAGAAACACGCGAAGAATATGCTCAAATGAGCTCTTCTTCTCTCGAAGCGACAACGATGGCTGCGAATGTCGCAGTTCGTCATTTGGTTCTGGGAATGAATACATGTAAAACAATTCCTGGGACTATCGCGGTCTATGGCGGTGCAAAATCCTGTTACTGGAAAGGTGCCGCTCCCCGCGAAGCTTTTTATAGGCGAATTAATGCTATGTCTGAGGACCAAATCTTTGCCGCGGCAGACGCTCGCAAGGTGAAGCATCAATCAAAGTCCACTGGCGTAGTGTTCACTACAAACAAGAAGTGAAGAGTTCATTATGTTCCCCTTCGCCGAAGAATCCCTTCAGTGGAGGGGAACTAATTTTCCTGAACTATATGAGTGGTTAACCAGGCATTCGATAACTAAAAATTTAAAAATAAAAGTTATCCAGCCTGGTCAACCCAATTCTTCAATTGAAGTTGTCATAGACGATATTAGGTTAATTTTAAGCGTTGAAGATTGGATCGTTCGAACCAAAGAAGGCATCTATTTTGTAATAGAAGATGACGAATAAAAAGATTTAAAATTCTTTTTTACTATTCTGTATAATCTACTCAAATGAAAAAATGGTTTTTATTGCTCGCGGGAGCATTGACATTCGCTTGTGCTTCTCAACCTGAATCTTTTCCTTCACCAAGCGATGTTGATCTTATTACCAATAATCCTTCGCAACAGAATGACGATTGCGAAGAAAACGAAAAACGCGCTTGTCACGTCACTTTAGGACAACACGAAGGAGTCATTAGCTGTTTCGTCGGAGTACAAACTTGTATTAACGGTGAATGGACTCAATGCTCCGATGGCGAAGAAGTAGAAAAGATTCCCGCCGATGACGGTAAGCCGCTTTCTTTAACAGAAGAAAAAGTTTGCGATGACAATCCATGCGATCCACGGTGCAGCAAGTGGGTCGAAGATGGAAAATGGAAAGCGGACGGTACAGTATGCAAGTGGCCATGGAATTGGTCTGCAGATCCAGTAGGAAGCATCGACAAAGCCAACAAAGACGGCGCGGCAAAAGAACCATGTACACATGGTTCCCAGTGTCACCAAAACCAGAAGTGCCAAGATCCATCTCAAGGTTCATGTTCTCACGACATCTGTACCAAGGGTGTCGGATTAAAGAAGGGCTGCGAGACGAGTTGCGTCGATAAGATCTGCGATGAAAAACCGCAGTGTTGCGAAAAGAAGTACGACGGAACTTGTGAAGTTGAACCGTGTTTAACATACCAGAAGGGTCTCACAAAAGACTGCGACCCAAACGTCAAGAAGACGTGTGACTGGGACAAGACGTGCTGTCCTTATACCCAGATTGAGACGTGTAGTTACTGGGGAATTATTGGATATAAACAAGTTTGTGAGTGGATTGAGACGTACAAGTGTGGTTGGCGTCAATACTACCAGTGCGGATGGAGATGGAAGGAAGTCTACACCTGTGGCTGGCGTTGGAAAGAAGTTTACGTCTGCGGCTGGAGATGGAGAGAATTCTACATTTGTGGTTGGAGATGGCGTGAGTTCTACGTCTGCGGTTGGCGTTGGAGAGAAATCTACGTCTGTGGGTGGAGATGGAGACAGATCTATGTCTGCGGATGGAGACAAACTTATGTTTGTGGATGGACCTATTGTTGTGACTTCTTCTGGTGTAACTGGTGCTACAACTGCTGGTGGGATTACCGTTATGAATGTTGGTGGGAACAAGTTTATGTCTACGAGTGCTGGTGGGAACAGATTTACGTATACGAATGCTGGTGGGAGCTGCGGTACGTCTATGAATGTTGGTGGGAATTGCGATACGTGTACGAGTGCTGGTGGGAACAACAGTATGTCTACGAATGTTGGTGGGAAACTCAGTATGTTTACGAGTGTTGGTGGGAAGAGCGCTATGAATGTTGGTGGGAACTTGTTCAAAACTGTTGGGATGAACCAGAGTACGGGTGGATCTACTATGATTGCGAGAAGAGCTACGATGGCGAGTGGACACAGAAGTGTGTAGATCAATACAAACAATATAATCCTGGTGCTTGTCCCCTGAGCTGGGCCGGTGATTGGGATGCTACCTGTATTGCTGCCGTTCACGATACGTGCCATGATTACTGTGATGGTGTACAAAAGGGTGCCGGCGGATGTGTAGAGTGGGAAGCGCCCAATTATGATGCGAAGTGTTCTGACTTTGAGCTCGGTGTTGGTTTGACCTGTAAGACCGGAAACGCGCCAGTGATTCCTATCTGTAACACGGGTTCCAAGGAAGCCCCGAAGGGAATTCCGATCGCCATCATGCCGAAGGGTTCAGGATATTTTGGGACAGAACCGTCCTCGCTGCCTGGAGCCAAGTACTGTTACACTGATGAAGCTATTCCGGCCGGAGAATGTCGTAACGTGAAGAGCTGCAATGTGGTGAATGGTGATGAAGTGATGATCAACCCGAAGCCAAACGCCAGCTACAACTCTGCCGAATGCTTCAAGGGCGACAACTGGGGATTCTACTACGATGCTGTTTGTGGATATCCACCGAAGTGCCCAGGTGGTTACCTCGATACCACGAAGGTAGAACCATACGAATCTACGTGTGACGATGGGCAAACGCCTCAGTGGGGTTACCTATCATGGGATGCGACCACTCCCGTTGGCACAGAAATATCCTTCAGAATTCGTACGGCCAAAACTAAGGCCGATTTAACCGGTGCATCCTGGGTGGCCGTGAGCACGAAGTCGACGGACATGAAACCAGATTGTTCAATGGCAGGTCCGGCTCCATGTCCTATCGACCTCTATGCCTTACTCGGCAAAATGGACGCGCAGGAGAAGTTCCTCGAGCTAGAGACAAATTTCAAAGTCGATGGTGACAAGAAGAACACCCCGACCCTAGAAAAGTGGGAGGTCAGTTACACCTGCATCGAAGAGCAGTGATCAGCGCTTCTTTAGTTCTTCAGAGATAAGTTCGGCAACGAGACTGCGCAGTCTTGCTTCTTCAATCGATTTTTCAATTTTTTTATCATCGCCCGATTTTATCGCGCCAGCTATCTTTCTAAATCTTGTAAGCATTTTGGATATGTCAGCCGACATACCAAGAATCGCTGCTCGAGAAATAGGCGTTGGAAAAGAAGTTTGAATTTCTTGTAATTTCATTGCTGATTTATACATCGATGAAATTAGGTCGTCAAGAGCGATCGACGAGGCCGACGACACTATCGCAGTGGTTTCTTCTTGAATTTTCTTTTTCATTTCTTTTTCTTTCCCTTCGACTTCTTTACGACAGCCCAGCTCTTCGAAGGATTTGCAGCATTGACGCGAGCCATGGCCCACTGGTGTTGTGACATACCTTTTCGAGAACCCGACGTTGCCCACGCTGCTAACCCTTTTTTGTATTCAGCTTCAACAGAGCCAGCAGTTAAACCGCGATTTTTTGCTTTCTTACGCAACGTAGCTTTGGTTTTTGCGCGCAACTCTTCTAAAAGTACTTCAGAAACCATGGCCTCGACGAGTTTCAAAAATTCAGTTTCTTCAATCGATTCTTTTTTAGCTGACTTAGAATCTGGTCGCGGCTTATTTTCCCAACCTGGCTTTTCGCGCTCGCCTTTTTCCATGCGTTCTCGTCTACGATAAGCTCTCTCGATTCTCTCAGGATCTCCACTCTCTAAGTCGGCTTTCGTCATATCTAGTTGCTTGTCGCGTTTGCTACCTTCGGGCGCGTTATACTCTTTAGGACGCTTATATTCTTCGTCGCCTTCAAGAATTTCTCGTATCATCTCTTTAATGATATCGGCTAGGCTTAATTGAGAGTTGCTCATAAAAGCTAAATATTCCTATCACAGAATCTTGTATGCTTCAAAATGCATTCCGTCCGGACGCTTTGAGAACCAACCACCCCAATACATGCCGTGATCATAAGCTATTTCTACTAATTCACGAACGGATCCTGTTTCACCCTTTAAGGCGGGTACAGCGCCTAGAGGATTCCAGTTGACATTGATATCGAACGCTGTCCCCCAGGCATGATTCGAAAGCACGGTTCTCGATCCTCTAATAAACCTAGGAACCCAGGAACCTCCCCATGATAGAACTAGGTACATTAATCCTTCGTCTTGCCAAGCTTGAAAAAGTTTTATAACTTGAGGGGCTACGCCGCTGTGCAAAGGTATTGTTGCGGCCCTCGACGCGCCAGGAATCCCAGACAATTGTGGAACGTGAATTTGCGATATGTTGTTAATCCAATTACTCGTAATTGTAATCGCTTCGGGATTGCTAAAAACGGGCGATGAAACATAGGAAAACTTACCGAACATTTTTTCTCTATCGACGTAGTTTAAAGGACCGACCTGCGGCCGTGGGGGCCAATTGGGTCCCGTGTCGTCTTGCGACGGGTCTTCCATCAAGTTAAAACCGCATAGAAGAGCTACAGAAAGAGTTTTGGGACCGACGACACCGTCTTGGGTTAAGTTTTTTCTTCTTTGAAAAGCTTTCGTTTCCTTTTCGGTTGTATTTTCGAAGATGCCTGAAATCAAGACGGAACTATCAGGGGCTAAGCCTCTTAAGAAAGCTTGCCATTTTTCTACATCTGCGCCTGTCGATCCTTTTCGCAATATTTGCATGTTCGTTTTCCTCTATGCCATTATACTTATTCGCGGGTGTCAAATTGATTTCTACTGTAAAAAAAGCGATTAGTTGGACGACTCATAGATTGCGACACAAACTACATCACTTTTCGTTAAACGAATTAAAAGAGGTCTTTGTCAAAGGTGGAATACCTCTTGTGGTCATCGTTGTCGGTTGGGAAATTTTAGAAGACTTGATATTTCCTGCTGTTTTTTGGTGGTTGGGAAAGAACGTGCACCCCGTCTTTTATAGCGCGATTCCTACGTCTTGGTTGTTGTGTTTGCATTGGGCAGCAGTGCCAATTATTTGGACTCTCTGGAAAAGAATATCTAAAAAATAGGCATGTCTGCGGGGGCTTTAAAGTTATTTACGGTAGGGCAACTTGTCGTAGCGGGTTTCGACAACAAGTATATGTTGACTTATTCACGCGCACCGATTGATACGGTCGCCCCGACAGACGTTAGATTTTATAGCAAAGACATAGCGGTTATCGTTTCTACGATAGACGTACCAGATTCCTTTTACACTGCCGGATATGCTATGATTTTAATTCCTCAAGGAAGTGGATGGGTTCCATTTCGATGGTTAAAATCGTTGACATAGTCAACGATATTTATTGCGATGCAACCTGGTGACTTAGTGAAAATTGTGCTCTGTGGCGTTTATAATGATCCAACAGACATCATCTTCGGTACTGTTTTAAGGATTCGTCCTCAAATGCCTCATGTACCGCAAGACTCGATTCAATCTTCGGGTCCCGTTTTTGAAGTAAAAATTTTAAAGTTTGATGGTGACATTTGGGATTGCTGGATCGACCAACGAGATTATGTCGAGATTCTTTAGATGGTAACTTACAACTCTACTCGTATGAAGCCACCGCCACCGTTGTTTCGTCCAGGTACGTTAGTTAGAGGTATACCATTTGCTGACAAATACGTTCGATATCCAATGATCGGCATTATCATTCGCGAATCAGATAGGTCTAATTGGTGGGGCGACTCTTATACTCGATGGTACGTAATCCTCGCCGAAAATGGAAAAATCGTTGAGGAAGTAGAGAAATATATCGAACCAATATCGTCAACGAATAAAGTTCGCTGATAATTAAATTCATGGATAGCTGGATCATTATTTTGGGCGTAGCACCATTTCTTATTGGAATGGGCGGTAAAGTGGCACGCAACGTAGTGCTAAATGAAAAATCTCTAAAAAATGGATTAAAGGGATGGCGTTGGTTTTATAAGGCTACTCTTCCGTTGCATGCAATGGGCGTAGGTGCTGTATTAGGCTTCTTCGCGCCGAGACTCGGTCTACCAGTTCCAGAAGTATTCGGTACCGAAGTTGGGGGATCTGTGTTGGCTTATACGATGTCGGGCGGCGTAGCTGTAGTAGGATACGACTCAATCGTAAAAACATTAAAGAATATCATCGAGGCCTATAAGGGTCCTTCCAAGTCAGACTAATTCAATTAAAAGTTTTTGGTGCAAACCTCGCTGAGGTTATAGTACTATAAAGACATGGCCGTTCTCAAGGACCAATTCCTAGAAGATATTCCACCGGGATCGTTGGTGTTTCCGTCGTCGTCTGCCAGAAAATCCGGCCACGGAGGCTACGTGTTGGAAGGTAACACGCGGTGTGTGAAGGATGATTCAGAGATCTTTCCTGCCATCATGATCAATCCTCGAGCAGGAACCATGGTGACCCCCACCGGCCTGAAGAACCTCGGTCGGTATTCTCTCGTATCGGTGATGAAATGAAAGAAGATTGGGTACAAGTCGTAGAGAACCCCGATGGAACCGCGACCCTCCACATGGAGATCAACGCTGAAATTCGTGGGTTGATCCTCCGAGCCACCGGGAAGAAGAGGTTGACCCAGAAGCTTGTGGAGAATTTCGTGATGGATGCCCTTCATCGGCAGCTGGATTTTCTAGACCCATGAAACGGGGAGACTTGATCCGACACCAGTATTCAGGTACGATTTACTTGCATACGGTTCTCGGCGAAGTTCGTGATGAAAACTATGTTCCTTGGGAAGAGGGACAGCTTGGGATCTTCCTTGATTCTAAACACAAAGATAAAATGTTGGGCCAAGGATTGGTTCGTGTCCTTGTGCCCAAAGGTTTTGGATTCATAGGAGAATTTGAGATAGAGTTGGTCAGGAAGCTGTGACAAGCTGTGACAAGGAGCTGTGACATGGGTGGATGGGATTATCGTGTTATCAGAAAAGTTCAAGATGGATTTGAATCGTATGGAATCCATGGGGTTTACTGGCGGTCCGATGGAACCGTAGAAGCCATCACAGAAAATCCTGTAATTCCTTATGGTGAAACCCCGGAAGAATTAAAGAAAGATATTCTGATGCAACTCCAGGGATTAGATAAACCGGTCCTGGACTTTGATCTGTGCAAAGATCAGTTGGAAGTTGGTAAGATTGACCTATGAAGGTAGGTGACCTAATCGCTGGTGACCCTGACCGGGTCCTGATGCTGACCGGATACACTTCGGGTGTAATCATCGGTGAATGTGTTCTGGACCCCGATGACCCATTCAAGACCAAGTATCAAGTGCTGTGGGAGAACGGTAAAATTACCCACCCATCCCTCGATTACCTGTACGGATTTGAGGTGGTGTCGTGAAGGCAGGCGACCTGATTCAGTGGAGAAAGTTGATGTCACGTCCGAAAGCAAGTGGCATGCTTCTTGAGGATCCAATCTTTCCTCGGGTGGGAAACTATCCGATGAGGTACAGGGTTTTGACCCAGAATGGTGTCGAGGAATGGGTCGATGAGCTGAAGATCGTCTTCGAGGTCGTCGGTGGAGATTAAGTTCCATGGAAACGAATCGAACCTCGTCGATCTTGAGGTCGGTGATCTTCTACGTTTCGTCGACGTCACTGGGCATCTTCGTCAAGGAGTTCTCATAGAGATTGAACAGTGCGGATTTCCTCGGCAGGGAATCGTGTATCTCCATCTTTTAGAGGGAAGTGCATCGAACAAAGTGAATACAAATCTCATTTTTAAGTGTAGAAAAGTATCATGAAGCTAGGTAGTCTTGTTCAAACGGCATATCCAGACACGCTTCGAATGCATCGTAGAAACCCCTTTGGTCACGAATATTCGAGTCCGAAGGAAAGATACACGAATACTTTTTTGTTCAATCCTCACGAAGTCGGAATGATACTCGAGGAAAGCATAGTCGAAGTCGACAACAACAGCGATGAGTACGAAGACTTGATGATCTGGAAGATCCTAACCCCCGGTGGCGTGGGATATATCTCAACTGGGTGGGGCAACATTCCACGTTATTTAAAGGTTATCGCGTGAATGAAGACGACTATCCTCGACCTCGAGTAAAAAAAGAAGAGCTATATCCTGGTTGTATCGTGTGTTATAAACCTGACTTGGACAACCTTCATTTTGATCCGAGCCTCGACGACGAGGAGCTACCCTGGGGTTCGATCGGGATTTTTGTTTCGATGGGTTCTAGTTGGGACAAATTTGTGAAAGGCCATGAACCCATCGACGTATTATTCGGAACTTTTGGACGTGTTATCAGAATTTACATCGACGAAATCGAACTAGTCGAGTGACGTGTGCAAACTTCGTCTCGGCGATGGTATGATGGTATTATGAAAGTCGGAGATCTAATCGTTGGTGATCGTGATCAGGCCCTCATGGTTCCTGGTTATGATTTTGGTCTTGTCATCGACGAAAAGCCCGTGGATTCGGATGATCCCTACGAGACGCAGTACCGGGTATTGTGGAATGGAGGGAGGATTAGTTATCCGGCCCGGAGTTACCTCGAGTTTTATACCACGGTGGTGAATGAAGATCGGTGATCTAGCTCGAGTCGTTCCCATCACTCGTTATCCTGACATCGGTATGGCGGTGAAGGGTTGGGACACGTGTCCTGACAAGCGTGGGTTTCACAAGGCTGTCTGGGTAGGTCCCACCCTGGCTCTTCTCCTCGAACACCGAGATGTTTACTGGAGGATCTTGGTGCCCGATGGCGGAGCAGTTTGGGTGGAACATTATCGCGTGCAGGGCGTAAAATGAACCCAGGAGACCTTGTCATCCATGAATACAATAAATCAGTTGGGATTCTATTGGAGGTCCGTATAGACAAGAAGCTCATGAAGAACCCGTTCTCGGTTCCTTGGAGGTACCGAGTCCTGTGGCGGGATGGGATCATTAAAGAACATGACATAGGAACCTTGAGACGAGTCGCGGTGCACAAAAAGTGGTGAAATTATGAAGAACAAAAAAAAGAAACAGAACGATAAGCGCAGTAAGAAGACGAAGACACTAGAAGATGGCAAGATCACGAATTGTCCGACATGTGGAGTAGACTTGAATGGTAATGAATCTTGCGCATATATTACTTGTCCATGCGCGCCTCGAATCACGGTATGACTTTGCGAGTTAACGTCGGAGACTTTGTGAGCTACATGTTCGGATCTGTCGAGCTCGTCGGTATCGTGATGAAAGTTACCAAAGTGACAGCGAGCGTGAGGGGTGGGCCAAAACCACCAGAGTTCACCATGAAACTATTGGAGATCGATGGATACGTGAGCGACTGGGACGTGTGGCCCAGCGACAGCATAGTTATTCTCAGTGAAGCGCGGCGACCTGGTCAAGATCAAGTTCTCAACCACAAGGATCCCGTGGTACCCGTTAGGAATCATCTTAAAAGAGGTCCACGGCCACGCGATCGAGGCCAGGTTTTTTCAGGTAATTCTACCTGATGGAAAAATAAAGCTATTTTCAGATCAATCTTTAGAACCCATGGAGTGACACGAAGATGGATAATCCAGAGCCGTTAACGATTCCGTATTACATGGATTGCCTTGCCAAGGGATACCGGTATGAATGTTCTTGTGGTGAGCTTCACCGCGAAGAGAGCCAGGCTTGGCGTTGTAGATCGTGTAGAATCAACCTTTCAACCGAGGCATTTGAGACACGAGAGGTCATCAATCTTGTCGTTGAATATGGTGGAAAATAACTCCCGTGTCACAATTAAGCCCAGGTGATCTCGTCTCGGTGTCTGGATATCCTCTGGCTTTTGGTGTGAACGATCAACGACGAGTCTACGACAAGCATCCAATCACCCATGGATGGGATCCAATGACGTGGATCGATCCACACACCGTCGGCGTAATCTTAGAAATGAGAGGAGTTTATAAGAGAGTAGCTTTCGGCGAACGGGTCGTCTGGATCCACGAGCGAGACATTGAGACACACTGATGAAGGTCCGGTACCACGGAACCAAAGAGGTCGACCTCAACCCCGGTGACATGTTCCGGTTCATCCACGTGTCCGGGTTGATCGGCCGCGGGTTGTTCATCCGGCCCATCCCCGAGAATCCACTCCGAAAGATTCCACGGGCCGAGGTCCTCATCGACGGAATTGTTTCAATCGTGAACTTGAACATGTATTTCAGGATGGAGAAGCTGTGAATCCAGGAGATTTGGTATTGAATCATTTCAGTCCTGAGTACGGGTGTGGTGTTCTGCTCCGAGTCGATGTGGACAAGAAGTTGTTATCGAATCCTTGGGCGGTGCCGTGGAGGTACACGGTGTTCTGGTCCGATGGAATCAGGAGAGAACATGAGAGTGGCGTGATTCGAAGGGTTTGGGTAAATGGAATCAGGTGATGTTGTCCGGATGGTGGATAGAACCGGTGAAGTTGGTTCTTTGTTCATCCGCTTGAAGCCTGGGACTAGTTACCTGGACATCATGTTTCCGGATCCGCCGTGCCTCCATGCCGGGCAGGTTGCTGTTGTGTTGGAGGTATTGGATCAGGTGGATAGAACGCCTGGGAATGGTGTGATGTGTTGGGCGAAGATCATCGCGCCTGAGGGAATTGGATGGGTGCCGCGATACGAGTTGGAGGTGGTTGTTTAGTATGGCTGAAGTGACGAGATGTGTTCTTCCGCTGGGAACATTGTTGTTACCGAACGATTACCAGGTTCGCAACGGAAAACCTGTCTCCGGGTTGATCCTGGAGATCAAGGATGATCTTTTCGGTGTGAACTATCGGGTCCACCTCTCCAACGGCATCACTCGGTGGATCGGCGATGATGTGATTCGAGACCTGTTCGAACCGGTGCAAAGCGATCCCGTCACGTGATACTGTGGAAACCATGAATCCCGGTGATCTGGTTAACCTGACCCCGTTCGATTACGAACACAATCCTGATCGTGGGTTTTCACCGCGGATTGGGATTTATTTGGGATTGATTCCGGGAGACAGGAGGAAAGAACACGTGGCCTGGAACATTTCTCGGCACCGGGTGTTGTGCCCCGATGGGTGTTGGGATTACCTGAGTTCCAGGTGGGCGGTGGAGGTGATCCGATGAAGGCCCGTGTGGGAGATTTGGTGAGGATTGGAGTGAATGATTCCGATCGGATCACCGGGATATTGATTCGGTTTACTGAACCGCAGCCGGATGTTACTCCTTGGCACAAGTTCCACCTCCTCACCGCGGAAGGAATGCAAGAAACCTGGTTGCACACCACAGAGTTCCAGTTCCTGGAGGTGATCAGTGAAGCCGGGTGATCTGGTTCGAATCAATCGTTTCGAACAAACGATGATCGGTGTTTATCTCGGCCCATCCCGGGCGTTTGATCCCGTGAGGAGGAGTTACGAGGGCCGGTTTTCCGTGGGTGGAATCATATATGATATCGATCTTGGGAACCGGTTGGTGTGGGGCTTCGAGGTGATCAGTGAATCGAGGTGATCTGGTGAGATACTGGTTTGCCAGGAAATACTCGGTGTTCGGTGTTGTGATCGAGAAGTTCGATTACGAACCCATTCCCGGCCATCCTGTTCAGCACGGAACCTATCTCTATTCGGTGGAGATCCTGGGGGAGGATGGAAGGGTTGAGGTGTTTGATATCCACGAGGGAGATGAGTGGGAGGTGATGAGTGAGGGTGGGTGATATGATCCTGAGTAGAAGAACAGAAACGTTTTCTCTTCCCTCGGATTTTCGATATTCCCAGGGAATCGTTGTTGAATCTCAGCCTCGGTACGGAACCGTAATGGTGAGGTGGTGTGATGGAATGTTGCACCTGGAGGAGGTTGAGAAGTTGGAGAGGTATTACGAGGTGATCCGTGTTTCAGAAGGGTGATTTGGTTAGGATCTCGTGCGACCCGTACTATTTTGGTATTGTGTTGCGGATGTTCAAGGATAACTTCGTGGATGTTTGTTTTGCCGAGGTTCTGTGGCACACCGGCCGGGTATCAGAGGAGGAATTACGCGATTTGGAGGTGATCAGTGAAGCCGGGTGATCTGGTATTCTGCAGAACATTTTCTGGTGAGTTATTGGGAATTGTGTTGGAGATCCACCCGTTATCGGGGATCTGGAAGGATAGTAGTTGTTCTGAGCCGATGTACCAGGTAACGGTGTTGTTTGATTCCGAGGTTCCGAATTACGTGGGAACCGGTAGGATTGGAAAGGTAACGGATTCGATCTTGAGGTTGGTGGAATGAATGTTGGTGATCTTCTCCTGGTTGTTCCAGGAACCCATGTTCCGCCGGGATCCCGGTATTCCTCTGGGATGATCCTGGGTGTTCGTGAGGATCCTGAAATAACGCGGTGGAATGGAATCCCTGAGGTTTATTTGGAGATCCTGTGGGCCGATGGGCATCGAACCGTGGAGGATATTCGGAGGGTAACTCCGTATTATACCGTGGTGCAAAGTTGTGTGGGATGATGATAGAATAGAATCATGAAACCTGGTGATCTGGTTCAACATGCCCAGGGTGATGTTCATCCTGAGTTGGGCGTGGGGCTTATCATTGAGAAGCAGGGTATTTGGTTAACGGTGTTGTGGAGCAATGGTGCTGCGTATAATCACATTTCTGAGAATCTAAGGGTGGTTCTCCGATGAACCCCGGTGACCTCGTTAGAAAAATCGATTGGAACGGTGAGTTGAATCCCCGGTTGTTAGGGATTCTTCTCGAGGTTCGTATCGACAAAAAACTATTAAATAGTCCCTTTGGAGTTCCGTGGATTTATAAAGTGGCATGGAACGATGGGTTCATCAAGGAACACTCGATGGGGACCCTCCGCAGAATTTCAGTCAGGTGAAATATGGAAATCACTTACCATGGGCACAACACCATAGAACTTAATCCTGGTGACCTAATCCGTTACCAATTGGTTTCTGGTGTTTGGAACTACATGGGTACATTCATCGATGTTCTTCCACCCCTTCCTCACCGCGGAAACGTAAGATGGATTCGAGTCTTAACTCAGGACGGTTTGCAGAAGTTAAACACGGCCACCATTTTCAGGATGGAAAAACCCTGAGTGCAAAACCCGTCTTCCCCGTGATATACTGGTCCCATGGATCTGAAGCCCGGTGACCTGGTTCGGCACAAGATCAACCGCGATTGGGTGGGTGTGGTGTTGGGACCTGCCGTGGACCCGAATTCTCGTAGGAAATTTACGAAGTACACCGCCTACCAGTTGAACTCCTACCGTATTCTTCGCTTGGGATCTGAATCGACACTCTTCGCTAGGTTTCACATCTCGTACTTGGAGGTCATCGGGTGAGGTTCAAAGATATCTACCTAGAAGAAGTTCCACGAGGATCTTTGGTCTATCCGTCCAGCAGTGCCAAGAAGTCCGGCAACGGTAACTACGTATTGGAGGGCGGACGTTCATACATGAAAGATTCCGATATTTTCCCGGCCGTCGTGATCAACCCTCGGACAGGAACCGTGTTGACCCCGACCGGGTTGAAGAACATGAGCCAGTATTCGCTAGTTTCGGTGATGAAATGAAAGAAGAATTCTGCCTCGAGTGGGAGGTCATCGGGTGATCAAACCGGGTGATCTGATTCGATTTACTTGGGCTCATCACCAGACGGCCGTGGGTGTTGTCCTGTCTGTCCATCCGCCGCCCAATTATCACAGTGGAATTGATTACACGATAGAGATCTTGGAGCCCGACGGCCGTAAGTTCGTTTATGATGTTTTTCGAGGTGGTGACCAGCCGGAGGTCCTCAGTGAAGCCGGGTGACCTTGTGAGGAACAAGGTGGGTGGTTTCTGGGGTGTTCCAATGACCGGTATCATCATCAAGGAATCCGACCGTAGTAACGCCTGGGGAGATGAGAAGCACCAGTGGTGGACGGTCCTGTGTGAGGGAGGTGTGGTTGTGGATGAGGTAGAAACAATGATGGAGGTCATCGATGAAAACTCTTCAGGCAGGTGACCTTGTTCAGGTGGAACCACATGCCAGTTGCAACGTGGAATGGGGTTCGGCCAAGAGGCTTTTTCACACCGGAAAACAACCCACCTTGGGAGTCCTGATCGAGAACAAACTCGAGTGGTACCATGTGATGATGAACGATGGTAGGTCTGGGTGGATTTGGTTCCGTGAGGTGAAGCCGTTGTGAAGCCGGGTGATTACGTTTCCATCACTCGTTACCATGAAGGTATTCGAATGGATGTTCCTCCGATAACTGGACTCCTGGTGGAACGTTGCCCCTTGATGCCCTACGATTCCTTTAAGAGGTCTTTCAGAATTAAGATACTGGAAACAACCGGGGAATTAACGGAAATAATCGTGGACCAACGTGATGTCACGGAGGTGCTGATTGGAGCCTGAGTACAAGGTCGGTGACCTGGTTCAACTCAATGTGGTCAAGAAACCCTTGGGATTGACGGTCCTCGTGGACATCAGTGGTGATGTTTTTGGAATGGAGGTGAACCGTGATGGTTTGATTCACAAGATCGTGGGACGGTTTTTCAAGGGTGATGTCGGTGTTGTTCTCCAGATCGATGATGAAACCTTCATGACCAGGGTGATGACCAAGTCAGGTTTGATAGGTTGGGGAAACACTTGGGATTTTATCCCGGTGCAAAACACCGAGGGATGATGGTAGTATAGAACCATGAAGCTTGGAGATTTACTTTTCGTGAATCCTGGAACTCATGTTCCGCCTGGTGGCCGATATTCCCAGGGTGTTGTTCTAACAAACCCTACCTCTCTGGGTTTTCTCACCATCGCGTGGCAGGATGGTAAGATCACAAGGGAATTTTTGGGTAATGTTTCCAAGTACTACACGGTGATCAACAGTGAAACCCGGTGATTTGGTTGGATGGAGATCTAGATTCCAAATGGATCTTCCTGGTGATATTGGGATCATCCTGGAACTTATTCCTTATGAATCACGTGGAAAAGATCCATTTCACCACTGGAAGGTATTGTTTTCAGAACGTGGTATTCTTCACTGCCGAGAATCGGATCTACGGGTGGTGGAGTGAGGGTTGGTGATCTTGTTATCTATTCAAATCCGTTGTGGATGAAACACACACTCGGGATAATCACCGAGGAACCCCAGGGAAACTCCGTGGATACTCGGTTCTTCGTGGTGTTGCTCTCCAGTGGAAAACAACAACTCATTACTGAAAATTATCTTCTC
>Ga0129336_10001023_pt1 | contig 16659 bp, 16 predicted proteins | sample CPB6_02_DNA_FD_96878 | JGI IMG/M metagenome (GOLD analysis project Ga0129336, IMG submission 96878) | Freshwater to marine salinity gradient microbial communities from Chesapeake Bay, USA - CPBay_Sum_0.6_0.2_DNA | ecosystem: Environmental > Aquatic > Marine > Coastal | place: USA: Chesapeake...
ACATCAGGCCGCTCCTTAAATCCTTCAGCCAGATTAAGCATTAAGCGAATTCCGGATGAAGCAAGCGGGTGACCTACAGCAATGGCTCCACCATAAATATTTATCCGTGAATCATCATCTGCAATTCCGAAGTAATCTAAGAAGGAGAGAACCTGAATTGAGAAGGCTTCATTAATCTCAAATAGCCCAATATCTTCAATGGAAAGGCCAGCGAGCTTAAGCGCCTTAAGAGTCGATGGAACAGGACCGTAGCCCATGATTTCTGGCTCGACTCCAGCAAATGCGAATGTCACTAACTTTGCTTTAACCGGAAGGCCAAGTTCTTTTGCTTTTTCTTCACTTGCTAGCAATGCGGCGGTAGCGCCATCATTTAAACCAGCAGCATTTCCTGCAGTCACTCGACCATTTGGTCGAAACGGAGTCTTTAGTGCCGCTAACGCTTCAAGAGTCGTTCCAGGTCTTGGTGGTTCGTCAACAGTTGCTACGCCCCAACCTTGTTCAGCGCTTCTTACGGCAACTGGAATTAAATTTGGTTGAATCTTGCCGGCCTTATATGCAGCCTCAGTTTTTAATTGTGAATTTAACGCATATTTATCAGCACGTTCTTTTGTTAAATGTGGAAATTTGTCATGTAAGCGTTCTGCGGTGTTTCCCATTGATAAGGCATCTGTATCAACAATCTTCTCCGCTAAGTAGCGAGGGTTTGGATCCATGCCTTCGCCCATTGGATGATTTCCCATATGTTCAACACCACCGGCAATAGCCAAGTTGTAAGCGCCCATATTTATTGAACCAGCTAGTGTCGTAACAGAAGTCATAGCTCCAGCACACCAGCGATCAATCGAATAACCGGGAACTGTATTTGGAATTCCCGAAAGAATAGTTGCCGATCTACCAATATTCATTCCTTGATCACCAAATTGAGTGGCAGCGGCAATTGCAACATCATCGATATCGGCAGGATTAACTTTTGGATTTCGTTCGAGCAAACCTCTGATGCAACGAACGACTATGTCATCAGCTCGAGTTCCGGAATAAAGGCTCCCCGCTTTTCCAAAAGGAGTGCGGACGGCATCAACTAGGACAACATTGGTAGAGGTTTTGGCGGTATTCATACTGCTTACCCTACTCGCCAGTAGCAAGAAGGGAAATCAAAACTTACTTGACGGCTACCGCGACCTTTGCTGGGACCTTACGGAGATATAACCCGAGCACGGCTACGAGATAGCCGCCCCATATGAATAATTGGAGCCAAGACATAGTGGTATCAAAACCAATCGTTCCGGCAAGAAGTGAGGCAATCACTGAATCAGGGGAGATCCAACTTGTGACATCCCAGGCATATGCGCTCTCACCGGGTAGCCAGCCAAGTTCCTGGAATTCATGAACCCCGTAAGAGAGAACGCCTGCCGCAACCACAATTAAGGCGGCGCCAGTCAATGTAAAGAATTTGGAGAGATTCAAATTGATTGCTCGACGGTAGATCAGATAACCAAGGGCTACTGCCAAGGTCAAGCCAATAATTAATCCGACTGTCGCTGGAGTCTTTGAACCTACCGTTCGGAAATTTGAATAAACGAAGAGCGCTGTCTCAAGACCTTCACGAGCAACTGCAAAGAATGCCGCTGCAGTAAGAGCAAGAGAGCCGACAACTGCAGCTTCTTCAACTTTTCCGTGTAACTCTTCACGTAACGCGCGCGCCGTACGTTTCATCCAAAAGACCATCCAGGTAACAAGAGCCACGGCAACGAATGAAGTGGTACCTGCAAAGAATTCTTCACCGCGTTCTGATAGCTCAGAGGAGGTAAAAGCAAGGAAGAAAACCAGGCCAACGCTGAGCGCCAAGGCAGTGCTTACGCCGCTCCAGACTGGGGTAAGAAGGTGGCGGCGGTCGGTCTTGACCACATATGCCACCAAGATTCCAATAATTAAAGCAGCCTCAAGGCCTTCTCGCAGTGCGATTAAGAAGCTGCTAAGCATGAGGTTGAGCCTAGGGGCAACTGGCTATTTACGCAACCCTAATGTTGCGTAATTCCCTCGTTATCCGGCTCACTTTTTGGCGCCTCTGACTCGCAGAGCGCTCTGGCGATAGCTGTAGCCGTTAGTTCAATCTGCCATTCGCGGGCGCCCAGTTTTGATAACGCCCCTGAAACTTCACTTTCAATTTTAGGTAAATCTCGCTCTGCCAGAACGAGTTCTTTACCTTCGTTAAATATCACCCGTTTTACAAATTCTGGAGAGATCAAATTCTCGGCTGGAAGATTGTGCGAAGATGCAATTTGCGAAAGCGCGATCCGGGCGTGTGCGAGTTGGGCATGAGAGATGGGAAATTTTTCGCGCCAGACACGAGGTGCAGGAAGTGAATCACCACGGGCCCGCATCTCTGGCCAAGTTTGCGAATCTTGCGAGTAGGTCTCCTGCAGAATCTGCCACCAAGTATCAAGATAGCTATTCTGCAAGTCATTTCGAATTCGCTCTTTCATTATCGGCATTGCCTTAAAGGTTGCTAAGTCATTTGGCTTTGCTTTAGCGATCTCGACTATTACCGCATCGTTTAGTAGTCGACCGGGAGCGAGATCTATCTGGGCGGCAATTTGATCTCTAGCCATCCAAAGCTTTCGAATTATGGCCAGTTCAAATCTAGATTTGATTTGATGCATGCCCGAAGTTCTTCGCCAAGGATCTTGCCTTACTTTGGCCGGCGGAGAGTTCAGGACAGAATCAAATTCAGCTTTCGCCCAATCCAATTTGCCACTTTCAATTAATAACTCTTCGACCTTATCTCGAAGATCAATCAGGACTGCAACATCAAGGGCTGCATAATCAAGCCATTCAGCTTTAAGTGGTCGAGTCGACCAATCAACGGCGCTATGTTCTTTTGCAAGTGAGATTTCCAATAGATTTTCACAGAGCGGTCCAAGACCAACACGTTCACAGCCAGCAATTCGAGCTCCCAGTTCGGTATCAAATATTTTCTTGGGCAGAATGCCGAATTCTCGAAGACAAGGAAGATCCTGGCTTGCTGCGTGAATCACGCACTCCTGAGATTCCAATAAATCATTTAAGTTATTGATCAATTTGGATTCTCGTAGATTTGTTGGGTCGATTAAATGCAGACCGCCATCTCTGCGGAAAATTTGAATTAAATAGGCGCGATTGCTGTAGCGAAAGCCACTTGCACGTTCCGCATCGATAGCTATCGGTCCATGGCCAGCAGCTAATTCTGTAATTACATTTGCAAAATTATCTTCAGTTTCGACTACAGAGGGAGTGCCCCCAATAGGTGTAGTCAACAATTCCATTTGTGAAGGTTATCTTCGGGGAGATATCGCAGTAACGCCATTTGAAATTGGAGTTAATCCGGCTGAAACCTCAAGAAGGTTAAGCCATGCCGAAAGGTGACGATTAAGCGTTTGAGCATCTCTAGGAGTCCATGATGCGCGGATTTCAACCTCTGCAGAGTTTTCATTCTTTGCTAATTCACCGTAAGAAGCGCTTGATACTTTTGTGACAGTTCCACTAATTGCATCGCTCTCAGCTTGAGAATTATCTAGAGATTCGAGGAACCATGACCAAGCTACATCTGTTAAAAGTGGATCAGATTGCATCTCGCTTTCAACTGCGGAACGCACAAAGGTCACTGCTCGAAACTTTCCGTGCCATGCCTCCTGTCCATCAGGATCGTGAAGGAGAACAAATCTTCCAGTGGCAAGATCAGATTCACTCATGACAACATCGGCAGAGAGTGCAAATGCAAATGGCGCCAATTTCTGTGGCGCTGGAACTTCTTCAATAAGAATTTCGCTGCGAACCTTGAAATTGCGCGCTTCTTCGCAGAAGCGATTGAAGAATTCTGTCTCCTTATTCACTATCAAAGGGTAGAAGACATGGTTAGCGCGAGCCGGAAGGCACGAGTTAATCAACTCAGGTAAATTCGCGTGGTGGGATCAATACTGGCATTATTTTCAAGTTTGCTCTGGGGTACAGCCGATTATTTGGCGGGCAATCTCTCGAAAAGATACCGTTCAATTGCGGTTACTGGTGTGTCGCAATTCTTCGGTCTTATTTTTGGCCTAACAGCATTACTGATTGGCACATTCTTCGGCCATGAATTGATCTCACCAACTTTAGATTTTGCTGGATATTTCATCCCTGGTCTGTTGGCCGGCGTAAGCGGATTTATTGGCCTATTAGCTTTTTATACCGGACTTGCAACCGGTCGCATGGGAGTAGTCAGCCCCATTAGTTCGCTCTCAGTATTAATACCGTTAAGCGTTGCATATCTAGATGGTGAGCGAGCAAATCTCCAGCAAGTTATTGGCATCACGATTGCGCTACTTGGAGCATTTCTTGCTAGCGGTCCGGAAATCAAAGGTGGATTGCCAGTCAAACCGATTATTTATGCCGTAATTGCTGCTTTTGGATTTGGTGGCGCCTTAACCTTCATTGCAATTGGCGCGCGAGTCGACTCCTTGCACACGATGACCTCGATGCGAGTCGCTTCTGTTCTCATTGTTATTTTGATTGCTATTAGATTTAGAAGTCTAGGTGGTTTTACAAGATCAACATTGCCAGTCTTGATTTTCATAGGAATAGCAGATTTTCTTGCCAATTTACTTCTAGGCATTGCTACTACAAAGGGTCTGGTTTCAATTGCATTAGTTCTTGGTTCGCTCTTCCCAATTGTCACAGCCCTGCTGGCATTCAAGTTTCTGCACGAGAGGTTGCATCGAGTTCAGTATTTAGGAATTGCATTTGCAATACTTGGTGTAATCCAAATATCAATCGCTTAACAAGTTCCAGATCTCAAAAGTACCTTCGGGGCTAGTAACTCTTTCTTGCAAGGTCATTCCATCAGTAATTTCTTCATATTTAATAAATCTATCGTCACCTTCGGTATTGCTAATAGTTAGATACATCTTATTTATTTTCCGTGATTTCAATAGGGGAAGAAGAAAATCGCGACCACCTTCAACCAGAATCGGAGATTGATATTTCTCCATTGCATATTCAGCAAGTTCGACCGGAGACATTGAAAGAATTTCGCCGCGAATTGGTTTTGGTAATGTTTCCGCTTGAGACGAGGAAACCAGAACAGGTTTCTCCAACTTTTGATATGGCTCACTTCTATATGTAGCCCCGCCCACGAGAATTGCCCCAGCTTGACCCCTAATGATCTGCATTCGTTCCTTATCATCAGGGAAACTAAGCCCATGAGATGAGCCTGCCAAGGTGGTCGCATCGTTGCTGCCGATGATCAGATTTGAAATCAACATTATGGGTTCATTATTTCAACTTGTTGGAATGTCAGTGGAGGCACCTATCTTCATTCCATGATTATTGATTGTGATAGCTGCATCGTTCGTGATATCGCCTGCCAAGATTGTGTTGTCTCCGTACTGATCGGTCCTCCCGAACCCGCTAGCGCCCTCGATCCAGAATCTGCCCGAGTTATTGACCTGCTGGCCTCCAGAGGGATGGTCCCTCCGCTCAGATTCGAGGTTTTAGAGAATTCTCAGCAGACAGAAGCAAGTTCAGGTTGAGTCTTTGGAGTCTTCGCAGTTAGCCTAAAGCGATGTTCGCAAGATTCCGGCAGGGTATGAAGGCTCTTCACCTGGCCCTTCTATTTTCGCTTCTGGCGCCATTGGTACCAGGGAACGCTGCTCCTAACGCCGATCTATTGAGAGTCCGGGCCGAAGTGGAACGACTGCAGGAAGATGCCGCAGAGGCTGGTGAGAATGCGCAAGCTGCCAAGATTCAATTAGCTAGATTGCAGAAACAGTTAAGTTCAGTTCAACAAGAAGCGGCTAGTCAGAAAGAGACAGTTGATTCCATTAGAAATTCTCTCGCGGCAATTGCGATAGCAAGATATAAATCTACCGGGCTCGGCGAGAGCATCGAGCTGCTCTTCTCATCAGATCCAACTCTCTATCTCTCAGCTGCTGGCTCTCTTGAAAGCGTTACTCGAAAACAATCTGCTCAATTAAGAAAATTTGCAACGGCAAAGCAGAGGTTAGATGCAACCTCACTTACCGTAAGTGACAAAGTTAGATTAGTTCAGGCAGCTGAAGCTAGATATCGAGCACAGGCCTCTCAAGTTAAGAAAAAGCTTGAGGAGGCAGAGAAACTATTATCAAAACTAGAGAAAGCTGATCGCGAACGTCTACTCAAGTTACAGGCTATGGATGAAGAGGCCCGGCAAAAATATTCAAAAGAACAAGCAAAGCTCGCCAATACGATTTCGGGCCGTGCAGGTACTGCGCTTCGTTATGCAGTAAAACAGATTGGTGATAGTTATGTTTGGGGCGCCGCTGGTCCAATACGTTGGGACTGTTCTGGTTTAACAATGCGCGCCTTTCAACAAGCTGGCGTTAGATTGCCTCATTCATCCCGAGCTCAATACACCTATGGACGTTCAATCAATAGGGGAAGTCTTCTCCCGGGAGATCTAGTTTTCTTTGGAACTCCAATTTCACATGTGGGAATTTATATTGGTAAGAATAAAATGGTTCATGCGCCAAGACCAGGAGCCAAGGTTCAGATTGCAGAGTTTGGTAATTATTTTGGCCGCAAAAAATATGTTGGCGCGCGTCGACTTTAGCGATAGTTTCTAACGGTTATAGTGCAAAAACTTCTACTTGTAACGAATGATTTTGGGCCACGTGCCGGCGGCATCGAAACTTTCATTATTGGTTTATTGGAGCGAATCAAAGATAAAGAAATATGGGTTTATACCTCTAGCCAGCCAAATTTTGAGGATTATGACGAGCGATGGCTGATTAAATATAAAGTTAAAGTTATTCGGGATCGAAGCAGAATTTTGCTTCCAACTCCAAGAGTTGTGAGAAATTTACGAAAATTAATCAATAGTGAAAAGATTGAAGTCATCTGGTTTGGAGCTGCCGCACCGCTTGGAATATGCGCACCGTGGCTCCGCCGGCCATCTGTACAACGTGTAGTGGCTTTAACCCATGGCCATGAAGTCTGGTGGGCCAAGATTCCACCCTTTTCATGGTTACTGCGATATGCCAGTTCAGGCATGGACTTAATTGGGGTTTTGGGAAATTACACCGAACGGGCAATATCAAAAGTAGTTAATCAAAAGAAGTTAACACGTATTGCTCCTGGCATAGATATTTCACATTTCTCAAAAACTGAATCTAAGGTACGAAAAGATCTAAAAATTGGTACTAGGCCTGTAATTATCTCAGTCGGAAGATTGGTGCATAGAAAAGGACAAGATCAATTAATAAGTGCGCTACCTGAGATTAAGAAATCTATTCCTGATGTACTGCTGTTGATTGTTGGCGAAGGACCCCACCGCCAAGAATTAGATAAATTAGTTGAAAAGTATAATTTGAAAGATTCCGTAAAATTTGTAGGTCGAATTTCCTACAAAGATCTGCCCAAATATTTATCAACTTGCAATCTATTCGCGATGCCATCCCGTGATCGACTTTTTGGTCTTGAAGTAGAAGGCCTCGGAATCGTTTATTTGGAGGCGAGCGCATGTGAACTTCCAGTAATTGTAGGAAGATCAGGTGGCGCGACTGATGCTTTGATCGAAGGTGTTACGGGGTTATCGGTCGATGGTCGAAATACTAAAGAGATTGCCGATGCTGCTGTGAAATTACTGGGTGATAAGAAATTAGCTAAGAAGATGGGTAAAGCTGGTCGCAAATGGATCGAATCTGAATGGAGCTGGTCGATTTGGAGCAAACGGTTTTCCGATTTACTTGCGCATTAGCGGGGAAGGAGTCCAATTTTTCGCGCAGCATTTATAGCTTGGACTCGATTTGAGACTTGAAACTTTCGATAGATTGCAGCCAGATGAGTCTTGACTGTCGCTTCAGAGATAAATAATTGAGTAGCTATTTCAGCAACAGTATTTCCAGTCGGCAATATCTCTAAAATCTCTAACTCTCTAGCGGTCAGGCCAATATCTCTATTCTTGTTATTTATCGACTCGGTTAATTTTCGGGCTGAAAAAGTTAGGGGAGTAACTGAGCTCTGCCTGATAGCGCCAATCAACTCTGAAACCGGAGCAGATTTTTCGACAAAGGCGCTAGCGCCCGATTCCATGGAGGCGTTAATATGTTCTGGAAAGTTTGAGAAAGTTAGCGCAACAATTCCCATTCGCTGAGAAAGAGCTCTCGCCCAAGCAATCACTTCAAGCCCATTTCCGTCAGGCAAGTGCAGGTCAACGACCAGTACATCTGGGCTGTGATGTGGGATCTGCACAAAAGCTTCTCTTTTCGATGCTGCTTCACCAACAAGAGCAAAATCTGATTCTTTTGTTAATGCCCGTCGTAAACCCTCTCTTATGAGAACATGATCATCAACCACCAGAATCTTTAAAGTCATGAATTTGGAATTTCAATTCGATAAGTGGATCCAGAACTACTGGTGTCGAGAGTGACTTTGCCGCCAATTTCCTTAATCGGTTCGGTGATGCTCTTTAAACCCAGAGACCTACGGTGGTTATGTATCCGGCCGGTGCCATCGTCACTGGCTTTAACTTCAATTCCATTATCGCTAGATATGACATCAATCTTGAAATGTCGAGCTTTGGAATGCATCTGACAATTTCGGACGATCTCCAAGAGCGATCGAATTAGCGCATCTTCTATTTCCGGATTTATTTTAATTTCGGGCAAGTTCAATTCGACTGAAATTCCTTGTAACCTCTTATCAATTTCGGATTTAAGATCAGCGAATTTTAGGAAACGCAAGGAATATATTTCACTTCGCAATGATTTAGTTGTATCAATTACTGTCAGTCGCAAATTACGAAGCGCTGACCTGGTAGCGGGCAATATATTTGGATCTGCGACTAATTCATCAATAGCTAAACCGAGTGCAACCAACTGTTGCGCCGGACCATCGTGGAGCCGGCGCGCTAGTTCGAGACGATCATTCAAAAAGCTCAGCAATCTCAGATGCAAATTCTTTGTGCACCACGTGACGTTTTACTGAGAGCTTCGCAGTCAAGTGTCCGCCAGCAATCGTGAAATCAACTGGAAGAATCTTGAATTTACGAATTGACTCTGCCCTGCTCACTGCTTTATTGGCTTCATCAACTGCAGTTTGAATTACTGAAATCAAATCGGGGTCATTTGTCAGATCTGCGATTGTGGCGCCATCTTTCTTATTCGCCGTAATCCAACCTTTAATTGCCTCAGGATCTATTGTGACAAGTGCTGCGATATAAGGTTGATTATCACCGACCACAATGCACTGGCTTATCAATGGGTGGGCGCGTAGTCGATCCTCGAGAACTGCTGGTGCAACGTTTTTTCCACCAGAAGTAACGATTAATTCTTTTTTGCGGCCAACGATATATAAATACCCTTGATCATCTAGTTTTCCTAAATCACCTGAGCGGAAATATCCATCATCTGTAAATACTTCTTTATTCGCATCATCGTTCTGCCAATAACCCCTCATAACAATTGGACCTTTGATGAGAACTTCACCATCATCTGCAATCTTGATTGTTGTTCCAGGAATAGGTCGGCCAACTGAGCCAACCTTATGAGCAGTCGTTAAATTAAGCGTTGCACCGGCAGTTGTTTCGGTTAATCCATAACCTTCAAGAACTCGGACTCCAGCTCCTCTAAAGAAATGCCCTAAACGCTCACCAAGTGGTGCGCCACCTGAGATTGCAGCTTCAACGCGACCACCAAGAGCATGGCGAATCTTAGAAAAGACCAATTTGTCGAAGATCGCATGTTTAACTTTAAGACCGACAGGCACCTTTCCTTCATCTAGAGATCTGCTGTATTCGATTGCAATATTTGCCGCTTTGCGGAATATCGCGCCCTTGCCTGCAGCATCGGCCTTTGCTTCTGCACTGTTATAAACCTTTTCAAAAATTCTTGGAACAGCCAAGACGAATGTTGGCTTAAAAGAAGCTAGGTCAGTAGTCAAGCGACCTAAGACATCGCCGCAGTGAGCAAGATGTAAGCCGGCTCTAATTGAACCAATTTGAACCATACGACCGAAGACGTGAGCTACTGGTAGAAACAGAAGTGTCGATCCGCCAGGCTTCATAAATAGATCTGCAGCTCCCAAAACAACGTTGCCACATTCGGATAAGAAATTGCCGTGGGTAAGTTGAACACCTTTTGGTTTTCCTGTTGTTCCTGATGTGTAAATTAATGTTGCCAGAGTATCTGGAGTTAAAGCGTTGCGACGACGATCAATTTCTGCATCTGAGATTTCTCGACCAAGATATGCCAACTGGTCGAGAACATTTTCCGTCATGGTCCAGCAATTCTTTGTATAACTTGGCAGTACTGAAGAAACTAGATCCTTTAGTTGTGGCGTTTCAACAATAATCGCAACGGAATGTGAATCGCTGAGAATCCAATCAACTTGCTCTGCCGATGACGTTTCGTAAATGGGAACAGTAACTCCACCTGCAAACCAAATTGCAAAATCGAGAATGGTCCATTCGTAACGAGTGCGAGCCATGATGGCAACGCGATCACCAATCTCAACTCCAGATGCGATCAAACCTTTTGCCGTAGCTCGCACCTCTGCCTCTAGATCACGTGCCGAAACAGGTTGCCAACCATCGCCAAGTGGGCGAGAGACCATAATTCGCTCTGGTTCAAACCATGCTCGCTCTGCAATTAAATTAGTTAAGTTCCCTGCGGTAGCAGCTGGCTCTAGGGCTGGAATGAAGATTTCGCTCATGGACAAAAACTATCGGTAGAGAAGGTCTATCGGAAGAGGTAACCTCGCGCCATGGCCGATTTCTCATCAAACTCAATATCTATCGAAGCAGCAGCAGGCGAGGTAGCCGCCCTCTTGGCAGATCTGGAAAACTTTCCCAGCTGGTCCTCGGCAATCAAAAATGTTGAAGTTCACGATCGAGATGGCTCAGGTCGACCAACGAGTGCGACTGTGAAAATTGAGGCCGGCGTACTTAAGGATCGCGCCAAGTTGAACTACGACTATTCGAATTTCCCGAAAGAAATTTCATTCTCTCTTGAAGAAGCCGATCTAATGACTGAGATGACCGGAAGCTATGAGATAGTCGACAATGGCGATGAAACCGAGGTAACTTACAAACTTCATGTTGAGGTTTCAATGCCAGTACCTGAAATTATGCGCAAGAAAGCCGAGATGGCAACTATTGATGCTGCGCTCTCGCAACTTAAGAAGAAGCTAGAGAGCTGATTCGAAAGGATATTTGAGTCCGATTTGATTTCGGACTTCATCCATAATTTCCATTATTTCCAGAGTTGCCTTATGAGTCATTAAATGGCTTTCGAGTTTTGATTCTCTAACGAGCGCCTCGAAGGCAATTGCCTGTTCACGTAATCCATGTCCTTGATAATTATTTGGATATTCTCTTGTTTCAATTCCGTTAGTTATGCGAACTGAAGTAGGTGAGTAAAAGCTACCAAGAATTTCAATCTTGCCTTTAGTTCCAATAACTGTTGCGGTAGTTGGTGTTTTAATTAAAAGAGTTGTATTTAGAAGAGCATGGGCACCATTTAGGTATGTAAAAATCATAGAAGTATTTGCATCAACGCCACTTGGAGTGAAATCAGCAGCAGCGATTATTTGATCTGGGTTGCCAAGGATTAACTGAGTCAACGAGATTGGGTAGATTCCAAGGTCTAAAAGAGCTCCGCCTGCCAACTCCGGGGCATGCAATCGATAATATGGATTTGCTGGCAAAGCTTGTCCATGATCTGCATAGATTGCGATAATTTCACCAACTTCACCATTAGAAATTGACTCTCTAACTATTTGGTAGTGGGGGAGAAATCGACTCCACATCGCCTCCATAAGCGGAACCTGATTACGTTGCGAAGCTTCGATCATCAATCTTGCTTCTTTCGCGCTGACGGCGAATGGTTTTTCAACTAGTACCGGCTTTTTAGCTTCCATAGCCAAGATTGCGTTTTCTGCATGGGCAGAATGTGGCGTGGCAACATAGATTGCATCCACATCGGCAATAACCAACTCTTGATAACTACCAAAAGGGGTAGCGGAAATCTCATTAGCGAAATTCTCGGCCTTTTCTCTTGTTCGAGAGCCAACTGCAACGACACTTTGATTTGGCGTGTTCTTTAGATCTTTAGCAAACTGTCTGGCGATACCACCGGTGCCGATTACTCCCCATTTAAAGTTATCTTTCATATTGCGCTCCCATCTCCGGAATCACTCTCCGGTTTCATCTGCCAAAAGAAAGCAATTACGCCGCTAACCAAAGCAATTAAACCTGGCCAGATGCGAACTCCCAAGAGATCGATATTAGAAATCTTCACAAATGCAACATAGATAGGCCCGCCAATGACTCCGATCAGTGCTGCACGTTGTATCTGAGTTAATGTCGGTAAATCCTTGTTATCACCTTCATATTTCTCAAGCGCATCGAAATTCTCGAGTTCGTCTAGATAAGTGGTTGGAGCAGACTGATCGAGCGCTAGATTTGAGACAATAGATTCAAATTCATCATTAATTAACTCAGATTCATCAAATCTAGAAACATTTCCTGATAAAACTTCTCTGATAAATGTCACGCTCTCCTCGATCAATAACGGTAAGTCATAGTCCAGAGCCACATTGTGAAACGAACGTTCAAAGATGACCTCACGGATATCAACTGAAGAAACATTGTCAATAACTATCTCAGAATATTTTGGATTGACAACATGGTCATTAATTGAATACCCAATCATTAATGGCTGATCAATCAGGTGTAAGTCTCGTTGTACTACTCGCCATAGTTTCTGCAATGAATGTAATGCATGGAGTGGCGTACGGCCATAACTATGTCGTGGTGGATTGGGCGCAGCTACGTCAGTCCCACGACCCTTAACTGAAGGCAGAAAATACTTGAGGAATGGGATGAGGCGCATAATTAATCTGTCATCGCCAATAGAAGGATTTACAAGTAATAGTCCTTCAATGTCATCTTTATAAATTGTTGCTAAACGCAAGGAAAGTGCGCCGCCCATCGAGAATCCCGCCACAAAGACGCGTTGGTAACTTGCTTTTAATTTTCTAAAGTTAATTTCAACTTCAGCAAACCATTCTTCCCAACGAGTTTCATTCATCTCATTCCAACTTGTTCCGTGACCTGGAAGTCGTGGAACAAGTACAGTAAATCCAGATTGATGTAGCGCTTCTGCCCAAGGTCGTACCGATGCTGGTGATCCAGAGAAGCCATGAATAACTAGAACCGCAATTTGGCCACCAACTAACTCAAAAGGCTCAGAATTTGGGATGCTCACACGCTCGATTTTGTCATAGGTTTCATCTGGTGGCATCGAGCCTCTAAATTAACCCCATGGCAATTCGCAAAAGAGCCTCACTCGCTAAAGGTGACAAAGTTGCATATGGATTGCTCAAATCCTTTTTGACGCCGGTTCTTACTCTGCTTTTTCGTCCCAAAGTAAAGGGTCTGCGAAATGTTCCTTCACAGGGTCCAGTAATTATTGCTTCAAACCATCTCTCTTTTAGCGACTCAATTTTTATGCCATTGGTTGTCCCTCGAAAAGTTACCTTCCTTGCCAAGAGTGAATATTTCACATCCCCTGGCCCAAAAGGTTTATTGAAGAAATTAACTTTTATAGCGCTAGGACAGGTGCCTGTTGATCGCGCTGGAGGATCTAGAAGCGAAGCAGCTTTATTGACAGGACTATCAGTCTTGGCAGATGGTGAATGTCTTGGAATATATCCAGAGGGAACTAGGTCTCCAGATGGGCGGTTGTATCGAGGGCGGACAGGAATCGCAAGATTAGCCTTTGAATCTGGCGCTCCAGTAGTTCCGGTTGCGATGTTCAATACCGCAGAGATTCAGCCAACTGGAAAAGTCATTCCAAAGATTTTGCGAGTAAAGATGATTTTTGGCGAGCCAATGTATTTTGGCGGTCCAGAGAAATCTAATAATCCAGAAGAACTCCGTAAAGCTACCGATCAGATTATGAAAAAATTACAAGAGATGTCAGGTCAAGAGTATGTCGATATTTATGCCTCACAAGCTAAAGAGGCGATAGAAGAAGAGCGTAAGCGAAAAAAGTAGTTTTACTCTGCTCCAAATATCTCTCGACGCTCTGAGATGAACTTGCAACTTTCACAAGAAGAATCTCGAACCGGTGTTGGGCCGGAGACCATAGAAATGAAATCGGTAAGGCGAGTTTGTAATCCTTCTGGGTTTCGTTTGATCGGGAACCAAGAGCTATTTAGCTCTAGATTAAATCCAAGATAAGGATCACCAACTGGTTTCTTAGGTGACCAGACAAGGAGACCAAGAACTGAAACTTTCTTCGGTTCATCATTGACTGGATTCTCTAGTGCAAATGCATATGCCTCGAGCTGAGGCGAATAGAAATCGCTCTTATCGTTATCTTTTCCTTGGAATTTACAATCAATAACGCCGTAAGTTCCATCTTCAAATTCCATTAATAAGTCATATTTACCGCGAATTGCAAAAGGGGAGGGTTTTCCGTTGAAGGGGATCGGTATCGATTTCACCCAACCACCTTTTCCGATAACGCGACCCTCAGGAATATCGGGATGTAGTTGCGATGAAATAGCGCTTGCAAAGTGCCCCTCTTGAAGTGCGGATAGTTCGCCAACTAAAGGGAAGAACGATGGTGCTTTTAGGCCATGGTTGTAGTAAAGCCAGAGGCATCTATGGCAGTTATCCCAAGAGAAAGTTAAATCACTCGGACTGATAAATTCGCGCGCTTTACTCATGTGGCGATTCTGCCGCGCAGGACTGACAAATCGTCGTTACGCCGCGGAGATTAAAGTGAAGATTCCAAGCAAGACAATGACTACTCCGCCTAATTGGCGAAGGCGTATCAATCTAACCGGCGAATTTGCCATCCAGATTCGGACAGTGCCGGCCAAAATTCCCCAGGTTCCATCGCCAAGAAAAGCTAGTAAGGCAAAGGTTGCTCCCATAAGTAGTAGCTGCGCTGTTAAGTTTGCAGAATTTTTATCAAGAAACTGCGGCAATATCGCTGCAAAAAACACCAATCCTTTTGGATTGAGCGCTCCGACCCAGAATCCATCTTTGATCGATTTGATAGCGCTTGGTCTCGTATCGCCTTGATTAACCATATCTTCGGCGTGAACTTTTGAATGTCGGAGCGCATCTATTCCAAGATAAATTAAATATAAACCACCCAGAATTTGTACTGAAATAAATGCCAGTTCGCTCTGCTCCAATATCGGACCCAAACCAAAAGCAATAAGTATTGAGAGCGAAAACATTCCAAGTGCATTTCCAGCGACTGTTGCGATAGCAGTAGCCCGACCCCAAGCTATAGCGCGGGCAATTGCGAATAGAACACTCGGCCCAGGTGCCAAAATAATTAAAATAGCTGCTATCAAATACTCTGGATATCGAGCAGGTAATGGGAATTGCATCTTCGGACTCTAGCAATCAAATTTCAGATATAAAAAAAGACCCGGCCAAATTGGCCGGGTCTTTTTTAGCGAATATTAAGCCGCGCTTGTACCGCGAGACTTTGATAGTGCATGGAATACGCGATAGCCAACTACAGCTACGACTGTCGCATTGATGATTCCGTTAAATGTGAAGTCGCCAGATGTCCATGAAATATCGGCGATACCGATAATCAAAGCAGTAGCAACTACAACTAGATTTGTTGTGTCAGCAAAGTTAACTCGTGACTCAATCCAAATCTTTGCACCAAGAATTCCAATCATTCCAAATAGCGCTACTTGGACGCCGCCAAGTACGCCACCTGGAATTGCGCTTAGAAGTGCGCCAAATTTAGGTGAAATTGAAAGCACAATTGCACCAATTGCAGCGATCCAATAAGCAGCTGTGGAATAAACGCGAGTTGCGGCCATTACGCCGATATTTTCCGCGTAAGTGGTTGTACCAGAACCGCCACCTGCACCTGCAAGAGTTGTAGCTACGCCATCAGCAAATAGCGCGTTACCCATCTGGTCATCCAGATTCTTACCGGTCATTGTCGATACAGCTTTAACGTGTCCGACGTTCTCTGCAATAAGAACTAGAACTACTGGCAAGAAGAGAATGATTGCGCTCATCTTGAATTCAGGAGTTGTAAATGTAGGAGTTGCAAACCACTTGGCAGCTTTAATGCCATCGGTATTTACATCACCCATAAGGAACGCGACTACATATCCAACTAGCAATCCCATAAATATTGAGATGCGACCTAGGAAGCCACGAGAGAACGCTGCGAAGAATGCAATCGCAAGTAATGTGATTGTTCCAAGAACTGGTCCACCAGCAAGGCTGCCTTTAGCAGCGCCAGCTAGATTTAAACCAATAACCATAACAATCGTTCCGGTAACGACAGGTGGGAGCATCCAATCAATCCAGCCAGTACCAACCATTTTGGCGACTAGACCAACTAGGGCAAGAAGAACACCGGTTGCTACAACGCCACCAAGTGCTACTGCCATGCTGTCGCTCTTTACTGACGCAGCGATTGGCGCCAAGAATGCAAAGGAAGAACCCAGATAGCTAGGAAGTTTGTTCTGGGTAAGAATTAAGAAGAGCATGGTTCCAACGCCAGAGAAGAAGAGTGTGGTCGTTGGTGGAAGCCCGGTAAGAATAGGCACGAGGAAGGTTGCACCGAACATCGCTGCAATGTGCTGAAGGCCTACGCCGATAGTGCGTGGCCA
>Ga0129336_10001024_pt1 | contig 16656 bp, 8 predicted proteins | sample CPB6_02_DNA_FD_96878 | JGI IMG/M metagenome (GOLD analysis project Ga0129336, IMG submission 96878) | Freshwater to marine salinity gradient microbial communities from Chesapeake Bay, USA - CPBay_Sum_0.6_0.2_DNA | ecosystem: Environmental > Aquatic > Marine > Coastal | place: USA: Chesapeake Bay...
ACTGGATCTTTCCGTGTATAGTGACTTCGATGCCCGACAGATTAACTGGGCAAAGTTATTCCAACTCGATGGTGATGAGACCGTGGAGGCTTATGTGGAAGAACTCGATGTAGACTGGTAAGAGTATAATCGTAGAGAGAATGAGATGCGCTCTAAAAGACACTCACCAAACACACAGTTTCTAACACTTTATCATGACTCGTTCGATTGCACTTTCGCTGCTCGCACAAGGTAACAACGGCAATGAGATTCTGAGCATTCTCGACTCTATCGCTGCCGACAATGTGGAGATGGACATTATAGAGTTTTGATGGTATAATGAGGGTGCTGCGGTTATGCGTGGCACCCACTTATTCGTATTGACAGTTATTCGTGATGGCAGTATGTGGCCGTTGGCGGTTATAACGGCGGGCGGCGTGGCGGTTTATAAAAATCGATAAGTCCCTAACCTACAGAGGTGACAATTCGACCGAGCTTTATAAATATCAAAAAAAATTCCCGGAGAAAAAAATGGGCGTCAAATGGATTCATAAGGACGGTTATTCGAGACCTGACAAGAGAACCCTACCTAAGAAGGGTGGTAAGAAAAAATAAATAATCACGTTGGGCACAAAAATTCCCGTGCAAAAAATTTACCACATATACGCAAAAAATAAGTGTTTGTTTCATTCAATCGATGAAGAGGAATTCCAAGTGACGTGGAATACTCTGAATCGATTGGTTGGTTTGATGAAAACTGATTACTCTGTCAACGATCTTTCCTTTGAGGAATTGTTTGTCAATAAAGAAATGGTTCTAAATTCTTCTCATTGACAGTATCATATATACATGGTAAAATTGATCTGAAAGTTATTTTCTCTTATGGCAAAAGGATTTACTGTTAAGGCTCCTGCTCCAAAGGTATCTGAACCTGAGTGGGATTATGATAAAATTAAAGAAAGAATGCGAGGAAAGTCAATTGTATTCTGTCTTCCTGGACGAGGTTGTTCATATCAGTTTCTGAAGTCATTTGTACAACTGTGCTTTGATATGGTACAGAATCAAATGAGTATTCAGATTTCTCAAGATTACTCATCGATGGTGAACTTTGCACGTTGTAAGTGCTTAGGTGCTAACGTACTTCGTGGTCCTAAGCAGATTCCCTGGGATGGCAAACTGAACTATGATTATCAACTGTGGATTGATAATGACATTGTGTTTAACACAGAAAAGTTCTGGCAACTCTGTGATCTGGCTCTGAGTGAAGACAGCGAAGGTAATCTCGTAAATAGAGAAATCACCGCAGGTTGGTATTGCACAGAAGATGGTCACACGACCTCAGTGGCTCACTGGTTGGAAGAAGATGACTTCCGTAAGAACGGTGGTGTGATGAATCATGAGACATTGACCACCATGGAAAAGCGTCGTAAGCCTTTCACCGTAGACTATACTGGTTTCGGTTGGGTCATGATCAAGAACGGCGTCTTCGAGAACCTTGAATACCCCTGGTTCGCTCCTAAAATGCAAGTATTTGAATCTGGCAATGTCCAGGATATGTGTGGAGAAGACGTATCCTTCTGTCTGGACGCAAAGGAAAAGGGTTTTGAGATCTGGTGCGATCCTCGGATCCGTGTTGGTCACGAAAAGACTCGTGTAATCTGATGTTTGATATTGTATACCGAGGGAGAGTCTTATACCGTAATCTCACACATGAAGAATGTGCTGAGATTCTTGATGACCTCTCTCAAAGGTATTATGAAGACGAAGAATTTTATGTAAATGAATTAGAACTAAGGGAGAGTACTTATGGCTAAAATTGGATCTTCTATGAACAAGAACTTTCATGTTCCTGGACCTCCGAAGAAAACTCGGCAAGGAATGAGTAAAATGACACTGACCTCTGCCACTTCTCGCAATGGTAAGCAAAAGAAATACCGAGGACAAGGAAAATAATTCATTGGGTGCTTAAATAGTATTAGGCACTCTTTTTTTATGCCGGAATTTACAGAAAAAGAACTCTACATTTTAAATTGGATTCGAGATGTATCAAAACTTCGTCCTGAATTAAATGGATTTGCAATTTGTCCCTTTGCAGCAAAATCAAAGTTTAAGATTGTAGAGTGCCCTGTGACAGACATTTGTCCAATTGAGGGTTATGAAGTTATTATTTTTATTGTAGAAGATGAACTAACTCTACCTGAAATAAATGATTGGGTGGAACACTACAATTCCCAACACGAAACATGGAAATTTTTTGAGGATTGTGGATCATATGATACGTTCATCAATGGCATCCAAACTAATAATGGTAAGTATAATTTAATTTTGGGGCAACCAACAGATAAATTAAGGCAATTTCGTGAAAAATTAGCAACAACATCTTATTATGATCTTTGGGATAATGATTATTTGTTGGAAATTTTAGAAAATGATTATGATATAATTGAAAATCGGGATAGCAACCCCGTAAAAAGTTCTGATTTACCAAAATCAGGAGCTAAAAACAATGGCAATTCATCCAACTGACAAAGGAAGTGAATTTATTGAGTCAGGAATGACACTCATTACTCAAGTGTCGTCCGAAAAATACCTTCAAAAACAGAAAAAAACGGAAAAATACGACATTCCGAACGATCGTTACTCAAGACCATGTGGTGGAGCAGGTGGTTTTGACGATTTTGTTGAAAGATGGCACGAATAACCTCCAAAATTGCGAATAAATAAGTTAGATTTATTCTATTTTCATGCCTTTAGAAAGGGTAAGTAAGGGTTTTAAGGACGTAAGTGGTTCATTTTTGGTGAGCTCACTCAATTACGACCTTATTTCTCTTAAAAATGAAAATGCAATTGCTCGTTCAATTCGCAACTTAGTTCTTACCTCGCCTGGGGAGCGTTTTTTTAACGAAAATTTGGGTTCAAATGTCTCAAAATCTGTTTTTGAGAACATGGACAACGTTTCAGCATCAATTATTCAAAGTGAAATTGAAAATACAATCAATAATTATGAACCAAGAGTGAATTTACGCGATGTTAAGGCGAGACCAGACTTTGATAACAACAGTTTTGACGTTACAATTACATATGAAATCATTGGAATTGATGTTTTACCTCAACAACTGACATTTGCCTTACAACAGACACGATAAATGGCACTAGTAAACTTTAGCAATCTCGATTTTGATCAAATTAAGAGTTCTCTCAAAGAATATTTGAGAGCCAACTCAAATTTTACTGACTATGATTTCGAAGGTTCTAATTTATCGACGATAATTGATACACTTGCTTATAATACTTACATTACTTCGTACAATGCTAACATGGTTAGCAACGAAGTTTTTATTGATTCTGCAACTTTAAGAGAAAATGTCGTCTCTCTCGCAAGAGCCATTGGATATGTACCAAAGTCAAGAAGATCTGCTGTTGCAACAGTTTCATTTTATGTTGATACAACCTCAGCACCAGTTCCACCACTCACATTGACGCTTCAGAGTGGTCTTGTATGTACAAGTTCCTCTTCTTATGACGGAACAAGTTATACATTCAATATTCTTGATTCAATTACAAAACCAGTTGTAAACGATATTGCAACATTTGATGCGATTGCAGTCTATGAGGGGACATATCTTACTCAGACGTTTACGGTAGATGCAAATAATCCAAATCAAAAATTTATTCTGACAAATCCAAATATTGATACAACTTCAATTCGCGTAACGGTTAGAAATACTCAAAATAGTACCGTTACAAGGAAATTTACACTTTCCGACAATTTAATTGGTATTGGACCAGAATCTAAAGTCTTCTTTATTCAAGAAATTGAAGATCAACGATATGAATTGATTTTTGGAGATGGTGTATTTGGCGTTAAACTCGATAATCTCAACTATATTGAAGTCTCGTATATAACCACTAATGGAAAGTTTGGTAATGGAGTACCAGATTTTACATATTCTGGAAGAATCTTAGATAATAACGGCACAGTCATTGTTGAATCGATATCTGCAGTTACAACTGATGTTGCATCCAACAATGGACAAGAAATTGAGTCTGTAGATTCAATTAAAAAGTATGCACCAAGGATTTATGCATCCCAAAATCGTGCAGTAACTGCTGCAGATTATGAAGCGATAGTTCCAAAAATTTTTCCAGAGACTGAATCAATCTCAGTATTCGGTGGAGAAACTTTAAATCCACCAAAATATGGAAAAGTCTTTATTTCAATCAAACCTTATAATGGAGATATTGTTTCCGATATAGTTAAAGATACAATCAAGACAGAATTAAGAAAATATACGGTGGCTGGAATTGTTCCTGAAATTATTGATCTCAAATACCTGTATGTTGAATATGATTCTGTTGCATACTATAATGCAAACTTATCTCCTGGTGCTGGATCATTACAGTCACTTATTCAAAAAAATATATCTACATATTCCGATTCGATTGAACTGAATAAGTATGGCGCTAGATTCAAATATAGCAAATTCCAAAAAATTATTGATGATAGTCATTCAGCCATTACATCAAATATCACAAAAATTATTATTCGTCGCAACTTACAGGCAAAAGTAAATATACTCGCAGATTATGAACTTTGTTTTGGAAATGGATTCCATCTCAAGAATACCAAGAGTGGTTTCAACATTAAAACTTCTGGATTTAATGTTGACGGTATTGTTGATACTGTTTATATCGGAGATTTACCAAACTCAGATCAAAAAACAGGAGCCTTGTTCCTATTTAAATTAAACTCACCAACTGAACCAGTAGTTGTCAGAAACAATGTTGGGACAATTGATTATGAGCGAGGTGAAGTTAGATTATATCCAATCAAAATCACAAATGCAGCAAAAACTAAAGATGGCGTGAGAATCGTTGAAATTTCCACATCGCCAAATTCAAATGATGTAATTGGAAAGGAGGATCTTTATTTGCAACTAGATATTAATAACAGTGTATTAAATATGCAAACAGATGATATATCATCTGGAGCAAATATTTCTGGATCAACGTACACAGTAACCTCAAGTTACACAAACGGGAATTTAATCAGATTGTAATATGTCAGAATTCAGAGTAAAGACAAGTTTAATTGTTGAAAATCAAGTTCCATCTTATGTTAGAGAAGAATTTCCTCTTCTTGTCGAATTTCTATCTCAATATTATAAATCTTTAGATTTTCAAAGTGGTCCATCAGATATTTTACAAAATATTGATCAATATGTAAAGATTGATAATCTTACAAACTTAACCGAATCAACAACTCTGTCTTCTTTTGTAGAATTTTACGATACTACAATTAATGTAGTATCAACAAGTGGATTTCCCAATTCGTATGGATTAATTTTAATTGATAGTGAAATTATCACATATGAATCTAAAACTTCAACTTCATTTGTAAATTGTAAAAGAGGATTTGTCGGTACAACATCTTACCAAGAAGCTTCTAGAATTGATGAACTTGTATTTGAAGATTCTGACGTTGATGAGCATTCAAATGGTGCAACAGTAACCAATTTAAGTGTTCTTTTCCTCAAAGAATTCTTACTGAAGGTTAAAAAGCAAGTATCTCCTGGGTTTGATTCTAGAGAATTATATTCACAAATTAATGAGTCTTTATTTGTTAAGCAAGTAAAAGATTTTTACTCATCTAAAGGAACTGATAATTCATTTAAGATTTTATTCTATGCCTTATATGGTGATATAGAAGCTTCTATTATTAAACCTAGTGATTACTTAATTCAACCATCTGATGCTCAATATTATATTGCCAAAGATTTAGTTGTTGAGGCAATTCAGGGAGATCCGTCAGATCTTGTTGGTTCTACATTATATCAAGATGATGGATTTTTTGAACCTGCAAAAGGAACGGTTTCAAAAGTAGAAAGAATACTTAGAGGGCAAAAAGAGTATTTCATAATCAGTCTTGACCAAGATCAGGATAAAGATTTCCAGGCATATGGTACGTTTTCAATTCATCCAAAAACAAGAGTAGTAACAACAGCAGGAATTGGTGTTACAACTCTTGAAGTAGATTCTACAGTTGGATTTCCACAATCGGGAACATTAATTATAAATCAATCAACAGATACTGAGTTTTCTGTTAGTTATGAAGAGAAAACATTAAATCAATTTTTGGGATGTTCTAACGTAACATCTGAAATTACATCTCAAGAAGAGATTGTATTAGATTCCTATGCATACGGTTATGTTGGCATTTCTACGGATACTGTAGTAAAGGTTAGAGTAACCGGAGTATTATCAGATCTTAAAATTCTTGATAAAACTTATTATTATGAAAAGGGTGAACGAATAGAAATAGAAAGTCTCGGATCAAACTTAAGTTCTGCAAAGGCTAACAATTGGTTCTTTAACGTATCTGTAAGATATGATGTAAAGTCATTGCAACTAGTAGATGTTTCAACTTATACATATCGAGTTAATTTATTTGATGAGCATGATTTTATAATTGGTGATTCAATCACTTTAATTTCATCAAATGATAGGGAATTTTATGGCGAAATTATACCAGAAAATATAGACTCAGTATATACTTCAAATATTTCTGGTTTTGATAGTAAATTAGCATTTAATATAACTGGTCAAGGTCAATTAGATACAAATGTTTTTTATACTGTAAGAAAAAATATCTCTAAAGTATCAACCACAAATTATTCAAGTCTAACCAAATATACAACAAACATTCAAAATGTATATACTGATTTGGAAGATACGCTGTATGTTGCAGCAAACTCTCTTCCATCATATTACAATCGCCCATTAGTAATTAATGATAGATCTATTACTTTTTCTGGATCTTTTTCTGGAACAGAATTTGCGATTGGAACTCATGGATTTTTGACTGGTGATGCAATTGTTTATAATCCAACGGATGATAATAATAAATTAGATTTATTTCCTGGAATATATTTTGTAAAGAGGGTTAATAATACAACAATAAGTATCGCTAGAAGTAGAGAAAATATTTTTACAGAAAATTACATTAATATAAGTGGAACAGTATCTAACAATACTTTCTTCCTTTATGAATTTAGTGATGATCTTTTAAATGCTAAGCAAGTAGAACCACAAAAATTAATTCGTAAAATAGCCCCACCCGAAAGTGATGGGTCTTCATATGATACTCCTGTTGGAACAACAGGAATGTTCATCAATGGTGTTGAATTGATTAACTATAAAACATCCGATGTTATTTTTTATGGCCCATTGCAACAAGTAGTTCCAACTGCATCTGGAAGTGACTATGATGTTATCAATCCACCAACTCTCCATATTTCCGATGCAATTGGATTTGGTGCTACTGGTATCTGCACAGTAACTGGATCATTAGTTCGTGTAGATATTATTGATCCCGGATTTGATTATCTTGAAGATCCTATTATTACAATTACTGGTGGTGGAGGATCTGGGGCTTTAGTAAAACCAAATTTAATCGAGTTTGACCACTCATCATCCTTCAACTCTTCTGCAGGGGCATTACAGGTCAATACAAGCAACGATACGATCGGTTTTTCATCCTATCATAAATTTAGAGATTCTGAAGAAGTAATCTATGATACCCAAGGGGGGACAAACGTTGGTGGTCTTACGACAGGTGCAAAATATTATGTTTCTGTCCAAGATGGATTTACTATCAAACTTCATAAGACATTTACAGATTCTGCAGTAGGAATCAATACTGTAGACTTAACATCTTTTGGAAGTGGCAATCACAAATTATTGTCAACTACTAAAAAGAAAAAAATTGGATCAATTTCAGTCATTGATAGTGGTAGTGGATATGTAAGTAGCGCATCCACAATTCAACTTACGATTAAAAGTCAAATTGGCATATCAACTTTATCTGGACAAAGTTTTGAAGCTATTCTAAAACCAATTTTTAGAGGAAGTATTACATCAGTTTCTCTTACTTCTTTGGGTGTTCAGTATGGAAGTGAGGAAATAGTAAACTATAACAGACAACCAACATTTTCTCTGAATAGTGGATCTGGAGCAGAAGTAATACCTGTAATTTCTGATGGAAAAATTAAACAAGTTTTTGTCACAAAACCGGGAAATGATTACAATTGCCCACCAAATTTGATTATTAACAGTTCAACAGGATCTGGTGCTGTATTGACGCCAGTCGTAGAAAATGGTCAACTAATAGATGTAAAGGTAATTTTTGAAGGACTTGGGTATTCTGAAGGAACAAATATTGATGTGATCGCATCTGGATCAGGTGCTCAATTTGAAGCGCAAATCAAATCCTGGAGAATAAATGAAGTAGAAAGATTATTATATTTCAATCAAATTAATCTTGATGATGGCATCTTATTAAAATCTAAGAATGAAAATTATGGATTACAATATGGTCATGCATACGCATCTAGAGGATTAAGATCTTCAACATTAGCAAAAGAGTTGGTTGACGAAACTCCAATTTATGTACCTGATTTAAGAACATCTGGAGGATCCGAAATTGACTCATCATCACACTCTCCAATTATTGGTTGGGCTTATGATGGCAATCCAATATATGGTCCATATGGATTTGATTCCAATGGATCTACAAAGAGAATGGTTTCGGGATATGCTCAAGTTTCTAGTTCTGTAAGACCCAATATTTTAAGATATCCTTTAGGATTTTTTGTTGAAGATTATGAGTTCACAAACGCAGGAGATTTGGATGCATGTAATGGAAAATTTGGTCCAACCCCAGAGTATCCTGATGGAACTTATGCATATTTCTGCACTATAAACTCAGTAAATGATTCTACTGGTATATTCCGTTCATTTAGAAGACCCGTATTCCCATATGTAATAGGAAATACTTATAAATCAAACCCAATATCATTTAACTATCTTGCAAGTTCCAACCAAGATGAAATTGATATCAACAATACTAATTGGAGCAGAAATACTCGCCCATATCACTTTACAAAATCCAGAAGTTATTATGATTACGTTTTAGATTCAAACAAAATTAAAAAACAATTATCTTTAATTAAAGGGACTACAAAAGCAGGAATCGATTCTATTGGAATTACTACAGGTGGAACAAATTATCAAGTAGGTGATAAAATTATATTTGATAATGAAACTACAGGTGGTTTTGGAATCTCTGCGAAAGTTTCTATTGTAGGTGGAAAGCAAGTAACAAGTGTTGGAATAGCCACTTCTACACTGAGTAATGTTCAGATGATCCCAATTGCGGATGCTAAAAACTTTATTGGTTATTCTCCAAATCCACACAATTATCTAAATCATGAAACCGTTTCATTCACATCTTCTGGAATTAATACGAGTGGCAAAATTACAACGATTGCAAATGAACTTTTAGTAACTACTGGAATTGGATCTACTGGATACACTGGATTAGTAACATATTTCAATGTATCTGGAAATCTGGTTACAATCAAAGAAAATGATATCTATCAAGTTCTTGATGAACAGGTAAAAGTTTTAAATATAGATTCACTTTCATCTAGAATTAGAGTAAGACGTAGTTATAATGAAACTCAAGGTATAACTTCAATTTCTGCTGGAATTGCAATTACAGAAAAACCAAGAAAGTTTATATTACCTTTTGGTATCTCAACTTCAACATATAGTTTGAAGTTGGATAAACAAATTTATTTTGATCCCAAAGAATCTGTTGGACTAGGTACAACAGCAGGCCCTGGAATTGGATATACTTTATCATTTACAAATCCTGGAGCGGGTCTTACTCAAATTACAATTCCTACTCAATCTCTGTGGTTGCCAAATCACGAAATAGAAACTGGTACACAATTAGTTTACAACGCTAATGGTGGAAATGCTATTTCAATTTCTACGGATGGGGCAAATAGTTGGCAACTCGCAAATGATAGTGTTCTTTATGCTGCTCGTCTTGGTGACAATTTACTGGGAATTTCTACAATTAAAGTTGGATTGGGAACAATCGGATCTTTTGTTGGAATTGCTACTACAGCATCTTTAGTTTACTTCACGAACATTGGTCTGGGAAATACTCATAGTTTAACTACAAATTATGAAAATACTTTAGAAGGCACAACAACACTAAATCGAGTAACTGTATCTACTGCATCCACTCACAATCTTCAAAGTGGAGATTATGTAGATGTTTCTGTTCTTTCTGGTGTTATCACGAGTTTATATTCGGGAAATTATGAAGTGATTTCTGCAGGGGGAACACAATTTACATATTCGATCGCTAATTATCCCGAAAATATTTTGTATACACAAAATGATGGAGAATTAAAGTATACCACAAATTCTACTCAAGTATATGGATCAATCGTTGGAATCGATTTAATTTCTAAAGGATTATCATACAGAACTTTACCCAAAATTTCTTATGTAAACAGTGGTATTGGAACTGGAGCAATTTTAGTTTCATATGGCACCAGTATTGGATCAATTAATAAAGTTGAATTGCAAGATATTGGATTTGATTATCCATCAGATTTAAGTTTGAGACCAACAGCGAACCTTCCACAAATTTTACAAGTGAAGGACTTGTATTCATTCAAATCTATTGGAATTACATCTGTAGGAAGAAATTATAATATAGCTCCAGATTTAATTGTAGTAGACGAATTAACTGGAAAAGTAAATTCACAAGCAAATCTTAAATATAGTCTTAATGATAAAAATGTAACTATTTTAAGTAATGCTTACAATCTTGATAAAGAAACATCAGTCATTCGTCCAGTCAATAATACAAATGGAGTTGGTATCAGTACTATAAAATACATACCAGCATCTCAAGATGTTGTCGTTACTTTAGGATCTAGTTTTAGTGACCCTCAAGATTATCCATTTGCAATTGGAGATAGAATTTTAATTGAAAACATTAGTGTTGGTATTGGATCGACTGCAAAAGGTTATAATTCAGAAAACTACGGATATCAATTCTTCACTATTGTTAATTTGGATCCAAATATCGGTGGAATTGGTGGAACCGTTTCGTATAATATTTCTGGATTGTTGGATGTTGGAGAAATACCAGGAAATTATGACCCAATTAATTCTGCAGGTAGAATAATACCAGAAAAAGATCTCCCAATCTTTACTCCAGAATTTAAAACTAATGATTTCTTAGAGGGTGAGATTGTAAATTCACCATCATCATCAGGTGATGTTATAAGATGGAATAATAAAAACTCATTATTAAAAGTTTCTTCAAACTTAGATTTTAATTCTGGAGAAATTGTTTCTGGAGAATCTTCTAAAACTCAAGCTGAAATTGTAAGAGTTCTAAACTTCAATTCCATTTATGATGTTAACTCATCTTCAATTGTAAAGAAAGGTTGGCAGAAAGAAACTGGATTTTTAAATAATGATCTTCAAAAAATTCATGACAATGACTATTATCAGTATTTTTCATATTCTGTTAAAACCAATATTCCACTTGAAACTTGGGATAGTAGTGTTGATGAATTAAATCATCCAGTTGGATTCAAAAAGTTTGCAGATCTACAAGTAAAATCTTTACCTGACGGTGTAGGTATAGGATCAACTCTTGAAAGTGAATCTAATGTAGTTGTTGAATTAGATTCATCTCTTAATTTGCACTGTAAAGCAGACTTTGATCTTGCTAAAGAAAATAATATTGTTATTGGGCAAAATTATGCTTCAAATCAAATAATCTTTGATTCTGCAATTCTCCAAGATTATTTGGAATCTATTGGAAATAGAGTTTTAATGATTGATGATCTTTCACCAGAATTCAATAGCAATCCAAGATCAACAAAATATTCAAATATTGATGTCTTTACATTAACGAATGCAAGATATAAAAAGTATGTAACTTTTGTCAACGATTTAGTCTATGCTGATCAAAATCAAGTTCTTTTAGTTTCATTATTACATGATAACAATTATGGATATTTAAATCAATATGGAAAAATTTATAATGATAATGATTTAGGAGCATTTGATTTTAGTATTTTTGGATCTGAGGGTGTTTTAGAATTCCATCCAAATTATTATGAAGAAAATAATTATAATATCTCATTCTCAGATCTTTCTGTCAGCGATCTTACAACTTCTATTGGTGAACAAAGTCTTGGAAATATTGTAAGTATTGCTTCATCAACCAAAACTCTTGTTACTGGAACATCAACTGCAACTACCGTTGTTGGTATTGCATCAACATATCGCGCATCAAAGATTTATGTAGTAATTGGTGCTGAAGACGGATCATACTATGAGGTTGATGAACTTAGTGTAGTCCATAATGATATTGATGTAGTTTTTATGGATTATGGTCAGTTGAATAATGGTAGTTTTTCTTCATTTGGATCTCCTGGAATAGGAACTTTTAATGTATACATGTCCGGGTCACAATTAAATGTTGATCTTGTACCATATGCAGGTCTTTCCACAAATCACTTCGTAAACACTATCAGAGTTTCAATTGCAAATTCATCCGCTGTTGGTGTTGGAACATCAAGTATGTTTGATAGTTTTGTGGGATCTGGTTATACAAGCATTGCAGCATCTGGTTCTCCTACAGCTGTTACAGTTACTAAATTCCCATACGATTTTGACGCAGCATATTATGTTGCATCGGTTGAAAATTTAACTGATATGCAGCATCAAATATCAGAACTGGTTGTATTGAAAAACCAATCAAATGCATATGTATCAGAATTTGGATATGTTCATACTGATGGATCTATTGGAGCTTTTACGGTTACAAAAATTGGTGACGAAACTGCATTGCAGTTCACACCAGAACCAAATATAGAAGTACAAGTTAGAGTATTCCAACAGGCACTAACTTCCACTCATAGCCATAATGCTCCTAGACAAATATCATTGAATAATGCATCTATAGACAGTGGCCATGGTTCTTATGAAGGAACTGCAATTTCTTCAAGAAAGAATTTTGGGTTGACTCATAGACAAAGACCAATTTTTGAAAGATATTTTGAAGGGTCTTCTACTGAGATTGTGGACCTTACAAACGATAGATTACAAATTCCAGAACACTTCTTTGTTACTGGAGAAAAAATATATTATGAATATACTGGTTCAGATACAAGCAGTTTTAATGCGATTGGAATTGCAACAACTACAATCACCGGAATTGGTTTGACAGATAAACTTCCAAGAACGTTATATGTATATAAAACTGATAACTTATACTTAAAATTTGCTGGAACGGCTGAAGATGCATTGTCCAGTCCACCAAAATTCTTAGATATAACAAGTGTTGGTATTGGAACTTCACATATTGTCAAAGGCTCTAATCAAAATTCTAGAACCATATTAACAATTGATAATGTAATACAATCTCCAATTGTAGGAACTTCAATTACAACAACAGTTGGCACCTACGTAGAAGCAATAACAAACACTATAACTTTATCTGGTATTACATCAATTTTTAGTGGAGATTTGATAAAAATTGATAATGAAATAATGAGACTTGATACACTTGGATATGGCGCAACAAATGTTGGAATTGTTCAACGAGGATGGCTTGGAACTGGAATTTCTACTCACCAAGTAGGTAGTTTGGTTACCAAATTAGTTGGTAATTATAACATTGATGCGAATACAATTTATTTCACAAATTCTCCATGGGGACAAATTCCATTCACAAATCAATCAAATAGACCAGATGAGCAAGATTATGTTGGATTAGTAACTGGATCATCATTTAGTGGCAGAGTATTTTTAAAATCTGGAGATGTAAATTCCTCTACTGATTCATATTATTATAATAAAGTATTTGATGATATTTCTGGGTCTTTCACTGGAGTAAACACAAGTTTTGTATTAAAATCTGAAGGGTCAAACATTACTGGAATAAGCACAAGTAATGCTGTTATATTAATCAATCAAATTTTCCAGCAACCATCTAGAAATACTTCTCCAATTTTTATAGAAGGAAATTATTCACTATCAGAATCATCTGGAATCACAACAATTTCATTTACTGGAAATGCGACACAATCATACGATATTAATGCATCTGGATTGCCCAGAAAAGGAATTCTTGTTTCAGTTGGATCAACTGGTGGATTTGGATTCCAACCACTAGTTTCGGCTGGAGGCACAGCAGTAGTTTCTATTGCAGGAACGATACAATCAATCAGTATTGGAAATAGTGGTTCTGGATATCGTTCAGGATTACAAACTGTCAGAGTCGGTGTTGGCACATCAAGTACAACAACTCCAAATATTGAATTTATTGGAAATGCAACAGTTCAAAATGGAAATATTGTAAGTGTTGCAATTACAAATCCTGGAGTTGGATATACATCATCAAATCCACCACTAGTTTTCTTTGATTCACCTTTATCATATAGTAACATACCATTGATTTACAGTTCATCTTCAGTATCTGGAGTTGGAAGTGGTGCAGAAATTGATATTGTTGTTGGACAAGGTTCCAGTGTAATTAATTTTGAAATTAGAAACACTGGTTATGGATATGGTCAAAGTGAAATTCTTACGGTTGCTATTGGAGGAACAGTTGGTATTCCAACAAATACGAGTTTGACTTACAAAGAATTTCAGATTAGCGTCGATAGAACTCATACAGATTCGTTTGCTGGTTGGTCAATTGGAGACCTTCAAGTTCTTGATTCTTTTGATTCTCTATTTGATGGTGAAAGAAAAACGTTCCCAATCAAAATAAATGACGTTCTTACTTCAATCAGAACTAAACCAGGATCGAATCTCGATATTCAAGCTACACTATTGGTCTTTATTAATGATGTTTTACAAGTTCCTGGGACAGGATATATTTTCCGTGGAGGTAATTTAATTACATTCCCAGAACCACCAAAGTCTGGAGATACTTCAAAAATCTTATTCTATAAAGGAAATAGTAATGTTGACGTAGTATTAGTTGATGTTTTAGAACCAATTGAAGTTGGAGATAATTTACAACTTATAGATGATTCTATTTTCCTGACAGAGGATGAAAGACTTGTTACAGATATTCCTGCAAGTGATTATGTATTTACAAACACATATTTCAATCCAGGTCTGACATTTGGAGAAACATATACTAGACCAGTTACACTTTGCTATCAAACCGAAGATAGAATAATTGATGGATTGGAGGTTGGAAAGACCAGAGTTCTTTATGAACCTTTTGTTCAACCAACTACAAACATAATTAACAATCTGGGCGTAACTTCTTCAGTTGTATTCGTCGAAAGTGCAAAGACTTTCTTTGATGCCCAAAAAGAAAATACAACGGGAAATACGAATTATAAAAAAATTATTGTTACATCTCAGGATGCTGTCGCTGGTGCATCTGCAACTGCAGTTGTTTCTTCTGCAGGAACAATTACATCTTTTGTAATTAGTGATGGTGGTTATGGTTATACTTCAGCACCAGATGTGATTGTTTCAAATCCAGTTGGACTTGGATCAACATATAGAGCTTCTGGATCTGCAACTATAACAAACGGAGTTGTAACCTCAATCGGAGTTTCTGCAATCGGTTATGGTTATACTTCAACAAATCCACCACTTGTTTTAATTCAGTCACCAAAAGTTACAAAAGAAGAGATGTCTAATGTAACCTTTGAAGGAGATTTTGGAATCATCACTGGCATCAAAACAACATCAGTATCTGTAGCAACTACTGGATTAGTATTTGACTTCTTTATTCCACAAAACTCCTACTTGAGAGACTTGACTATTAATACAGTAGGTATTGCAACAACTGGAATCAGTGGAATACAGACTGGTTATTATTTTGTTGTCAAAAATTCTAATGTGGGTAATGGCGTTACTGCAAAAGATGCAAATGGTGATACGGTTGGGATTGGAACAACATGTTTAGATAACATCTATAATGCAGTTGCGGTTTCAATTGGACAAACTGCAGTTCCTGGAATTGGATTAACTTATGTTGCCCAGGTAACAGTAAGTCTTACTTCGTATAATAATCTGTCTGGTCTTGGTTTTAGTTCATTCTATGGCGAATATACTTGGGGTAGACTTTCTACATTAAGTAGAACTTTCCCAGAAACATTCACAAACTACAAAAATGGTCTTGCGGGTGTTTCAAGTTCACCAACAGTCCAAAGACTCTTGCCCTTAAAATACCGAGATTATACTACATAAATACATAAAAAACTCCAAAATGGCTGCTATTATAACAGATCAATTTAGAATATTGAGTGCTAAGAATTTTGTTTCTGTAGCAAGTTCTTCGAATAACTCATATTATGTTTTTGTTGGACTTCCAAATGCTACGGAATATAGTTCAACCTGGGATACAAATCCTCCAGCACCTAAGGATAATTTTAGCGAAGAAAATTCATATTGGGATACTGCAATCGCACTTAAAAAAATATCTACAGAAAATATTAAACAAGTAATTAGAAAAATAACTTGGACTTCTGGAACTACTTATGACATGTATAGACATGATATAAGTAGAACTAATACATCTAAGCCTTCGGGCGCAACTAGTTTATATGCAGCAAATTATTATGTGGTAAACTCGGATTATCGTGTTTACATTTGTTTACAGAACGGAACAAATCCAGAAAATCCAGAAGGGAGACCCTCTTTGGATGAACCAACATTCACCGATTTGGAACCAAGATCTGCTGGTACTAGTGGTGACGGTTATGTTTGGAAATATTTGTATACAATTTCTCCTAGCGATATCATCAAATTTGAAACTTC
>Ga0129336_10001028_pt1 | contig 16637 bp, 37 predicted proteins | sample CPB6_02_DNA_FD_96878 | JGI IMG/M metagenome (GOLD analysis project Ga0129336, IMG submission 96878) | Freshwater to marine salinity gradient microbial communities from Chesapeake Bay, USA - CPBay_Sum_0.6_0.2_DNA | ecosystem: Environmental > Aquatic > Marine > Coastal | place: USA: Chesapeake...
TACCCACCCCCGGAGACGGTCAAGCAGTGGAGGGTTGAATGGCTGAAGGGTAAGGGTGGTAACCCTGTTGCCGAGGACCAGTACATCGCAGAACGGGCGGCGGATTGGGAGCTTGAGTTCTGCATTAAGTACTTTAGGGACAAGGGGTATCACCCTGAGGTTTATCAAGATCTTCGCGCTGCTAGACGACCAACCACTATGACTGACAACAACCACCCGATCACCGCGCCGCCTGAGCTGGTGCGCGAGTGGGCAAAGACATGCTCTCCCTATGAGGTACCTGCTGATCACATCGCCACCCAAGCCGCAAACTGGGGCTTTAAGCAACACATAGAACTGGATGCCGCAGAGCTTGAAGCTAAATTGCAAAAGGCTCGTGATGAAGAGCTGGAGGCGTGCTGTGAGTGGCTGAGCAACCGCAGCTCTTTGACCGAGAAACTCCGCGCCGCCAGGCGCCCTAAGCCGACGAGCTTGAAGGAGCGCATAGCCACAGCGATTGCTCACGGTGACAACAGCATTGCCTTGGCGTTGCTTGATCAAGCCCTGCCCGATTAGTCAACATTTCTATTGCACTACGAGGCTCGACATGGACGAACATTTCTATTCTTGGGAACTTCTGGATGCTGATGGCGAATGGCAAGCTGGCGGGCAAGCCAATGCCCTTGAGGATGTCCGGCGTGAGGGATACCGATACCTCATGCAGTACAACGCGGAAGCACCCCACAAGCTGGTCATCACAGAACACATCACGCGGATGGTGGCGGAGGTAGTGTGACGCGAATTAGAACCAAGTAGACCACCTCACTAACTACCATGACTGACTACAAACAGCACTGCATTAAACTCCTTCAAATCCTTGATACAAACTGGCCTTTGGGCTTGCCTACAACATGGGCGAAATGGGCAGACGCAGTCCGCGCCGACTTGGCCGAGCCCGAGCCCCAACGCCGCTACCTCTATAACCCAGTGCAGATAGCGGAGTGCGGCGGACCTTGTCAGCAAGGTCCCGAACACTGCGACTGTGGTGAGTTGTGGGTAACCGAGCCAGGACCGAGGGGTTCCGACGGATTAGGAATAAATTCAACAACCGATCAACTAATGACTCAACCACTTTCACCCGCCGCACAAGCTGTACTGAACGCTGTTTTACCAGTCTATGACGACGAACACTTGTATATCTCCCCCGTGAAAAAACATGCGGGCATGATTGCCGCCGCTACGATTAAGGCTGTTGCTGATAGAGTGGTGCCAGTACCGATTAAAACCCAAACCCCAGATGAACACTGGGCGCTTCTTGGTGTTAAAAACCGACTACTCTCTATTGCTGACGAACTCGAATCGCAATGACCGACACCTTCTACACCATCAGCGCTAAAGACAGCGATAATGGAGACGCGACCGAGCTGGTTAAAGACGTTGCCGACAAGGTCGACGGCGTCACTGTTAAGTTTAAAGAAGGAGGACACATCCGAATGACCGGCGACGCTAAGATCGTGATTAGTGACGGAGAAATCTCATTGTGACCGAACAAAGTTACCACGACCTATGTATCGAAATCCTCGAAATGCTTGACTATTACATTCCAGAAGATCCTAATTGGCCGACATGTTGGGACGGGTGGAGGCAGAAGGCAAGAGAGAAACTGTCTGGTGAGGTTGTCGAAGACGACATCGACTTGTATCTCGAACAATGAGAGCGTTCCGTATTATCCGAACCTTCTCGGTTCTCGCCCTGTCATCCGCAATCAGCATCGGACTGGTTGGCTTCGTCTCCTCACTCGTCTACTCGTTTTTCGGCGAAGCCGGGATGGCAATTCTTGGCCTGTGCGTTATTCTATTAATCGCTGCGGTACTTATTGAGACCTCTCCCGGATGATACGTACCTACACAATCACCGCCCGTCAAGCCGGTTCGGTTAACCGTACACTTCAGCTCATGGCCACCAGCCCTGCTCATGCTATCCTTGTAGCTAGCGAGCTACTGCCCGGCTGGCTGCTTTCCGTCCCATCGCTCACTCCAGAGTGGAAATGACACAACTTCCGAGAATAACTGTCCGACAGAAATTTGACCTAATGTCAGGTAGTTACGAATCTTTAACCATAGACGACATGATCTCTAAGCTAAAGAAAGCAAAATCAGATGGTTTTGAAACAGTAGAATTAAATAAAGATTATTACCCTTACGACTCAGACGCATATCCTGTCCTGAATATCGTTAAAAACAGGTTAGAAAACGATGAAGAATATGCTATTAGACAAAAGCAACACGAATATTCTTTGCAAAGAGAACGAGATCTTTACGAATCGTTAAAAATGAAATACGGGGAGGAGTAGGAGTCAAAAACTGTTACAAATCTCCTTGAAGGAGACCTTTAGCCACTAGACTTCCCTCGTAACCACACACACCATGCTCAAGCGTTCCCGCATCTCAATCCGCAAAGAAGATCGGATCTGGGAGCTTCGCTCCCAAGGATATGACTACGACTCTATCGCCCGGATCGTCAACACGTCAGCTTCGCTAACGCGAGTCATTCGACGTGTACGGAGACGGCCAGAGCCCGGGGTGCACAACCGCAAATGCGGATTCTTGGACGATTCTCAGATTGACACAATCCGGCTGCGACGCAGCCAAGGGGAATCGTTGAGATCGTTGTCTAAAGTGTACGGAATCTCCGTATCCGCTATCTGCAACATCTGTACCGGTCGTTCTTATGTAGAGCCTGAGTATCCAAACGGGTATAAATTTAACTTTACCAACCGCCTGGTGCAAGGATGAAGACACGCACCATTTCCCTTTATTTACTTGGTATTTTCTTGGCGGGTACCGGCGTATCAATTTTCTTGATACCTATGTCTATTCACGGTCCTACACTGGGAGGTATTATAAGAATTGTATTTTTCTCCGTCTATGCGTTATGGCTTGGTAACGGTCTGATTCGAAGGTTAAATAAATGATATCTCGAACCGAACACAGGCTTCGTTTGTCATTCGATCCGGATTACGCGGAGAGGTGGAAGGAGCTGGAAGAAGAACGTAAGGTTCTGATAAAAGTTACGAAGAGTTTCTACGGGCAACAGCATCCAGTGTTGTGGTTTACAATTCTAGGGGTCTCTATCGCTTTTATCGCTACACGTGAACCCGCCCTCATCGGCCCTTTGATGGTGCCAGCAGTTATGCTAATCACACCGATCGGGTATGGATTGTACCAGTACGCCGCGAAGCGGAGGAAGCTAGGGTTATGAACCGCACCGAACACAAGATTCGGATGGCGTTTGAGCCCGATTACGCTGAGAAATATAAAGAATTTGTGAAACAAAGAAATAAAATCGTAAAACAAAACCTTGAATTATTCTCTCGTTCCTGGCTGCCCGCCATGGCCGGACCAACGTTTCTTATTGTTGCGCATTGCGTGATTAAACCGGAAATTGCGAGGCAGTTATTATCGTTTTACTTTTTAATTCTTATACCCTTTATTCTCGTTCCTGTCCTCTTAACTGCTTCGGACATTAAACGGTCAAAGGCCTCGTTCTATCTGTAATCGTCATGTCACTCGACTTCACCATCTACCTGGGCGTTCACGAATCAGGGTCTGAGTGTATCTCGTTCAACATCACTCACAACCTCGCACCGATGGCGAAAGAGGCTGGTCTCTACGCCCCTCTGTGGCGGCCGGAAGAACATTACGCCGAGCCGGTGCTGGCCAGCGACGTGTACCCGGCTATCATGGCTGGATTCAACAACCTGGTTATCGATCCGGAGAAATACAGGCAGTTGAATCCAGGAAACGGATGGGGTGACTACAATGGCCTAATAGACTTTACCGCTAATGTGTTGGCCGCACTGCGGCAATACCCTCTCGCGGTTGTCGAAGCGTGCAGATGATGGCGAAAGCACCAAGACCGAGCCCTGGAGAGATAGTTAGGTTTGCGAAGAACCTTGAGTTTCTATGTAAAAAACATAACGTGGCCGATTGCTGGTTCGAGGCAGGTAGAGTGCGTTATGAATTAAACGAAGTCGGCAAATTAGACAAAACCGATTATAGAACCGGATCGTTTCGATTCAAGTTTGGAGAAGTCACTTCCCTCGAATTCAACTGGACGCTTCAGTGTGTAAAAATTAACGCCCTGCCCCCGGACATAGAGTCTCTGCTGATTGCTAAAATGCTACAATGTACATTCAATGACGTCCATCCGAACCCATGGTCGATCCCACAGCTCTGACTGAAGAGGAATGGAACCGCCTGCAAAGGCTATTGGCTGAGATCAGCGCGAACCCTGCTGCGATTACGACACGAGAGCAGGAAGACTTTAGCGCGTTGTTCGCCAGGAGCCTGGCAGGTAAAGGCGATCGGAGACCGGCATGAACGCGATTGACAAAGTGCTGACCGGATTTCAGCTCATGTCCCACGCCCGCAGGGCCTGGGGAACGGACCGGTTCTGGCCACTGATTTGCTGGTGGCATGAGGAGACCCACTACACCATTCCGCAGATTGAGGAGGAAAAACGGATCGCCGCTGAACTCGAGCGGTCGTTTACGGGAGACAGTGTTCTTCGGATAGGAGGTTGCATCGGGATCGGTACCACATTACCTCGTACCATGCTATCCGTCGTTGATTCCCCGTTTACCGGATTATCGATTAACCCTCCCAACGCTGTTGTCGGCAAATGGAGGTGGGAAAGCGTGGAGATCGGGACGTCGACTGAGCCGGGACGGGTACGTAAACTGCTCGTCTGGATTGTAACGGGCGCGAAGTGGATACGAAGCAAAAAAAGCGAGGACAAAGTCCTCGCTCCGGAATACGAAAGGTTGTCTGAGTTTCTTTAGCCGAAGAACTTGACGTAACCATTGGCCTCCGCCCAGTAAGATAGGTCTTCATCATCGAACAGGTCGTCCGGCCCTAAGTTGCTGTTTTTTACGTAGTCGACAATGTCCCTCTCGCTGTAGGCGTCAGCGACATCAACATTCGATCCGACCCAGGAAACCGCGTTGTCAAGGAAGCTGTCGCAACCGATAACCGATTCGACAAAATCCCTATTCATGCGGATGCTAAACACTGATGACATTCTCATTTTTGCGATTGTTTGAGTGCGGAGTCAACGACTCCGCTCGTATCACGGATGGGTACCTGTGTACAGATAAGCCGCACCGATAAGAACGGAGAAGAACACAAAAAATCCTATGGCGGCGATGTCTTCATTAGACATGATAGTCAATCCCTTTGTAACCAGTCAGGTGGTTTGAAAAAATCGATCAATTCGTCTACCGAACTCGCATTAGTGATATGCGTAGTCGGATCAGGGTTACCAAGATTCATCGCGTCCATGAACCCGTCCATGGACTCTGGGTCTACGGGGCCAGTGGCTGCCCTACGACGTGCACGCGATACCATCTCATGCACGGTACGGTTTGACTTGGCCCATTTCTGGAGCCAAGCCATGTCGGTTAGGGAGACTGGCTCACTGCGTTCAATACGAGAACACAAGAATTCGACTTTAAGGCGTGTGTCGGTAGATAGCATTGTGGTTATTTGGCCCTGGCGGATTCGGAAATAGGGAGGGGCACCAAGCCATCAGTGGGGATGTAGACGACTGTCTTCTCACCAGATTTGTCACCCTGCTCCTGAAGACCTTGAATGTAGAGCCAGCGCAGGTAGCTGTCGCTACTCCCTAACTCCGCTTTCAACGCTGCGATGGCCTTCGCGCTTCCTTCGGCCCGAGTCACTTCGGCACGAGCCTCGAGTTCTGCGGATTCCTGCCTAGCCTTGGCTTCCAAAACCCGTACTTGACGGGTAGACTCCGCCTCCATTAACGCGGCACGGCCGGCCAGAGTACGGTTGTAGACCCCGAGCCTTGGGAGACCCCAGAGTACGAACGAGAGTACGATCACAGCAGATAGTGTGATTGCGACAGCGGTTGAGGTTTTCATGGTTGTTGCTGGATTTTAGCTGAAAGTAACGCTTGACGTATTATACCCAACTCGGAAAGGGTTGGGCAGTCAGGGTTGCCGTCACTATCCGGAATAGTTGACAAGATCTCAAGGGCCTGGTCGACGAGGTCGAGGTCGAGTGGTCTATGTTCAGATACCCACCGTTCTACCTCACCACACAACGCTGCGATGTCCTGATAACGCGGACCGCTGATTCTCGGCCCGGACTGAAGCAGTTCGACAATCGTGTTGCAGATCCGATCGTGTAGCGGTTCGAGTTCGTTAAGAAGATTGGTAATTGCGAACTCTATCGCCCGACTAGCAACATATAGTGGGGGGTCCGGCATTGATCCGGATTCTGACTCCCACTCAGTCACTAAACTTTGGAACTTTTCGAAATCAATTCCGTTCCGAAGCTCGTTCTTTTTCTTTTCAATGCGTTCTCTACGCTCGGGCGTAAACTCACGCGTCAACGTTCCAAACGGCATAGCTGGCATGGTTAATCGTTCCAGTGGCGTATTACGCCGGAGACTATGAAAAGATTCGTGGTCATGTAGGAGAGTAGGATCAGTAACCGTACCGCCGCCACCTGATCGGATAAACGACGGTCTTCCGGATGCGCTTTCTCCCCTACCGCCTTAGCGAGGATACGCCAAACTCTCACGGCAAAATCTTACTTGCAACCCAGATTGCAATAGACACGAGTATGGAAAAAACAACCAACGCGATGAAGTAATCAGCGAGTGTGAGCGTCATGAGAACGAAGATATCTTCCCTATCATCCTAGCAATATCCCCGACCAACGCGACTGGGTTGGGAAACAGTGTCAGCGATTCATCATCATCATCTCCCCACCTGCCCACGCACCGCTCGGTTACCGTGTCGACCAGCCAGCGGCCCCGGACGACGAGTGTCGCGGTGTCACCTTGTATCAGGAGCTCGGGAGACAGGTCGATAACCGTGCCGTCCACACTCTTTACGTCAATCTTTACGACCAGTTCTTCTCTTCCCACAAGCTCAACCATTCTCTCCGCGAAGCCCTCCAACATCTTGATTTCCGCTTGCGACATCCTCCGACCTTTCTTCGCCTTCTTGTAAAGATTCGCAGCGGTGGCTGAATTCCGTATCATCCCGCAGTACCGGATGGATTCGGACCAAGGCAAGGTGGGAACGGCCATGAGGGGGGGATCGCACTGTCCTATTCTACCCGAACGTCAAGCTATACCCCGTATGGAACTCGAAAATCCGGGATACCAGATTGATTCGTGGCGTGATGTAATCGTGTCTGCAGATTCGTTCGTAGGTTGGTAGTTTCCAGATCGTTAATGAACACCCGTCTGTTTCAGTTAGCCTATTCCGTACACGACATATTTCCACACGAAAAGAATCAGTAACAAATTGAACGTAGTTGTCATTAGTCGAGCGAAACTCCTTCGCACCAACCATCATTTCCAAGATGTCCCGTCCGCCCAATTCTTCAAGAATCTCGTCAGGCATTGCGAAACAGCTCGAACAACGTTTCGATTGTATAGTATTCCGGGTCACCAATCAACTCTTCGCCATCATTCGTAACCTGGACCGCCTCCCACATCATGGGTGGTGTAAACTCGAGGCGTATAACGCTATATGTAGTGTTGCTGACGGTGCGGATGACGATACGTTTCCACCCCATAAGCTGGCTGAACCCTTCAGCACTTAACACTCCGTAAGATTTGTAATTAAACACGTACGACCAATCCCCCGGGTCATCGAAAAACGACAACAGCGATTGCAGAGTATCGTTGTCAGTTATCGATAACACGATCCAGATCCCCATTTCGTATTAGTTTTACCATCTCTATTATTTTCTCAGTGGCACGGTAATATCGTTCGGCTTCCGTTATACTTTCCTGATCGACATGATGCGTACTACCATCAAACGTAGATGCTATTTGTCTCTCTACGTACCACTCTTGCTCTTCGCGATAATCCTTTAAAAGGGTTTTCAATGCCATATCGATTAAACTCCAGAGCAACGTTTCATCCCTATACGACTTTAAAATCTGCCCATAAATTTCCTCAACTTCGTATTTTGCCAGATAGCTAGTAAACAACTGCTCCGGTTCGAGTTCGATAGTAAGACGCATGCTTAGTTCCGCTCCAGCGACTTAAGGATCTTAACAATCTCTTTATATTTATCTGATAACACTCTGGCGTTACCTTTTCTCGTTCCGCAAGACTTCGCCCAAGAAGCCGATTTGCTTTGATCAAATGTCGCAACTACCTCTCGTTCCTTGTACTTCTCACTTTCGGTTTCATGGATTTCTTCAAGGCGCTGAACGCACAAAAGCGCCATATGCAACAACTCGTACCGGTCGAATTTATCAGCCAGAGCACGCCTGACGTCTCTGGCGCCCCAGTATCCGTAAAACGGCTTGGTGAGCCGGTCCACATCCATTTCAACCTGCACCCACTTCAGTCTAGCCATTCTGCTTTAGCTCCTCGATCAGAAACTCAAGGTACTCGGTCACGGTGCGTTTGCCCTCCAACGAGCCAGTCGGCACGCCGAGGTATCGTACCACCTTTCTGTACGATTCGCCAGCCACGTCCTCATACGCGGCGCGCGCTTTCCTGTACGCTGCGTTCACCTCGCTACGCTGCAGTTGCATAGTTCCTGGTACCCGAATTGTGTGGAGATTTCGTGACGCACGGGAAATTCCCACATACAACAACGCGCGACGGTTAGGTGCACGGACAAAGCTCAGAGTGTTCAAGTACACGCTTTCAATCGTACTCCCTTGACTCTTATGCGTACTGATCGCATACGGATATTGTGTCATTGTCCACTGAGACTTGATACGTTTGATCTCTGACAACACCGCGCTCGCGCTGGCCGGCTCACCAGCGATTTGATGCCTGCGCAACTTGCTTTGTAAACCGTTGACATAGTCGGTCATGATGTCGAATTCGCAGGGGGGCAGAGTGCGGATTAGTCCGGTGCCCAACGAGCCTTTGACAGTGAGTTCGTAGGATGTCCAGGGGTATTTGTGGGACCGGGTGTCTTTTTTGACGCTAACGACCTCAACCAACTCTCCGTTATAGCCTATACTTCCTTTGTTCTCTCGCATCATAATGATCTCGCGCGGAATAAAAGGAATAGACCGGGCGTCGAAGCCAAAATACTTGTCCAGGACACGATCACGAACTCGCTTGCCTACTTTCCTTACAATATCGTTCTTGTAAGCGATATATCGGTGGTGGTAGGTGGCGTCGTAACCACGAGAGTCGGAGAGGATTTCCGCGACCATCCGGTCAACCATATCCCGATCGGTGTCGTGAACAATGATTCGTTCGCCGCCTTCGCCCGTTTCCGATTCTTCCGGGAACCACGCCGCTTTGCGGTTGCGTTCAGCGGCGGCATGGATTACCCCTTGCTGCCGCATTTGCTGAGTGAGAGTGATAACCTCAAGATTCCCAGTACCAGTATGGGTTTTAACCTTACCTTCGGCCGACTTCGCCATGACCGGCGGCAACTGGCTAAAGTCGCCAAGAAATATGACCTTCGCCTTACTAACCATAAATAGCATATAGTCTTCTTCACTAATCATCGAACACTCATCAAGGACGACAATAGAGTACTTGTTGACTTTATCCAGCTTTCCGGATGTAAACTGAATGGTACCATCATCCTTCTGGATGCCAAACTTCTGCAGAAGCGAGGCGACTGTAACCGTTTCGATAAGATGTGCGACATCCTTGTCGAGCTTGGCGTGGATGTTAAGACGCGCGAGATGAGTAGGCGCACACAAGACCATATTGTTCGTACCCCTCCGTGCCAGCTCTGACATTGCTGCGCAAAGGGTAAAAGTCTTGCCAGATCCGCCCTCGCCCAGCACCAGCATCTTGCCGAAACTCTGGCTGACGATCTTGTCGTACAGGAGCTGCTGCTGAGCGTTGAGGGTTAGGGGCATGGGGAGTCGGTTGTGTGGTTTCTTCAGCCACTATAGCAGATGGCTGGAAAGGGTGTGTGGTGTGGTACAATAGTACTATAGCTATTGATCAAATGGGAAACAAAGTAGTTTACCAATGGCTGAGGGAAGATGGTAGCCCGTACTATATCGGCATTGGAACCCCACGGAGGCCGTATATAAAGAGAAGAAGTTGCGGTTATCCTCCTCCAAAAGAGAGGATTGTCATTCTGCACGAAAACCTTGAGTGGGAAGAGGCGTGCAAGATTGAAAAAGAGCTTATCGCTTTTTACGGAAGAAAAGATATTGGAACTGGGATATTGAGAAATCTTACGGATGGTGGTGATGGGGTTCAGGGGTACAGGCTTACAGAGGAGACGAAGAAAAAACTATCTGAGCTTAACAAAGGAGAAAATAGTCCAAAGTATGGTAAAAAAACCTCAGAAGAAACAAAGAAAAAACTGTCTGAGGCGAATAAGGGTAGAAAACTCTCAGAAGAAACAAAGAAAAAGATGTCTGAGGCGAAAAAGGGTAAAAATAACAATAATTATACCCCTCGAGACTGGTATCACCACATTTACGGAGAATTTTTACAAAAATCCCCCTGCGATTTAATTAAGATGTTCCCTGAACAAAAACTGAACAGTAGCCATTTGAGTGCAGTTGCGTTAGGTAAAAGATCTCACCACAAGGGGTGGAAGATTCTTGAGGTTAACTGACTTCAATACACCTCCCCGCGAAGCGGGCGCAGTTATCCGGTTTATCGTCGAACAGCACGCTGGCGGCAGCCGCCTGCTCGGCGCGAAGAGCCGGATCCGGCCGGTTATCCCTCCTCCCACGCATCCGCAGAGTATGATAAGGTATCGCGTGCCGTCTCAGCCACCACTCCGTATCGAGGCGGTACGCCTCGGGTCTCGCCGTCACAACCATGATCTTCATTCCCGCCTTGCTCAACATCCGCAGTACGCTGATCACATCGCTGCGCGGTCGCATGTCCCGGATCCTTTCAGGATCAAAAGGGCTCTCGGCTAGCGTGCCGTCAATATCAAACGCAACAACCGCCACAAATAGCTTTCAACGAGATGTCTGATCTCGAATTCGCCAACGCCGTCCTTGATCTATTTATCGATTCGATACCTGGTATGGGATACGACCGATCATGGTGGGCGGATAAGATGTCAGGGTATACGAATATTGTTATCCGTATGATGCGAGAAAAGGAGGAGCAAGGGGTGCCGCGTGCCGAGTATCTCGAGTCGATACGGCTCGAGTGGGTGTTTATCGATCGAGGAGAGGGGTTACGGTAACAACGTTCAGACCGTTTCCAGCCCTGGTCGCTAGCGTCTCCGCCTCTGTCTCGTTCCTCGCCAACAGTACGGTCTGAGAACCATTGGAATAAGTGACAAGGTATGGCCCCAGACCGTAAGAAAACATATGTTTACCGGATCACAACGTTCATATTAACACCCCACTCGCCGTTTTCGGCGATATGGCACAGAAATTTCAAGATGTTTCCTGGGTTGCCGGATGGGTTGAGAGAAAGGTCGTTTTCGATTCGGCTGACATCAATTCCGGGCACTTGATTATTACGTAGTACTGTGATCATCGCCGCGCCAGGGTCGCCTGAACCGGCACGCGAAGCGTGCCTAAGGAACTCCTCGAACGTGATCACGTTCCTGTCTTGTGTCGCAAACATGTGAAATCCGTGCTAGGGTGCTCAGGAACCATAGCATACCGGGCTCATGGCTATCAATTTTCCTTGGCCGGAGGGGGAGAAGAAAGTGTTCGACCGGCTTGGCGGGCGTGACATGCTACGTCTGGTCATGAACGCGAAGGGGTTTCGTACGTATCGGTATAAAGTCAAAAGCGAACGATTTGTAATCGAAGTCCGTTGCGCGACGTTTATTTATGACGATCAGGGTAGAAAACGGCGGCTTATGATTACCGAGTCGTATTTGACACCCGGTTCCACTAGTCCTTGCATGGTGATTATCGAAATCCGGCCAGTCGCTCCATCGTGGGAATGGCTGCGATGGATCATGAACAGAGACGGGGATTGGAATCTTGACAAACATCGCACGTGGTTTGACGTCACAAATCTCGATCGTCTGGATGAGGACAAGTTAGTGCGTGCGGTGGAAAAAGTTACCCGGAGAGATGTTAAGATTTTTTAAATTTTTACTTGTAAAAATGCCACAAATCACATGATAACATCTTATTTTAGTACTTTTTCACGATTAAAACCCGGCACGTATTATACATACGATTGGGATAGAGGAAAGGAGCTTCTTGATCGTATCGCATCGGTTGAAATGTTATCCTTGTCCCTTGGTGCGAAAAATTTCCGCTTTGTTCATAGGATTCACAGACCTGGAGATTTTTCCGAGGCGGAAATATCTTTCGAGTATGATACGGGAGATAAGTTCAACTACGGGGAGATTATAATCCTAATCGAGTTTATGAGAAAAGCGGATAAGCGTGACGTGGTTACGGTGTTTAACCGCGTCCGACGCGTACCGAAAAATCTCCTCGAACATATTATATTTTTATTTCGACCATTACAAACTGAGCTTATTATCTCGTCTTGCGAACCCAATATGCATTTATCCGCTTACTTCGCTAGCTGGCTGAAAGATGAAGATATTGAGCAGATTAAGAGATGTATAGAAAAGGTGGTTGGTCGTTGCCTAGACCCGTTTGGCATGGTGTAAGATGGCAAGGCAGTCTACCCCCCTCTGCTATGCGACCAGAGACCCGAGAGGCGATGGAACAGTTGTTCGCGGCGAGGTGGAACGTCCCAAAGGCGGCGGATTTTTGCAACCTTACGTGGAAAGAAATGAAAATCACCTTCTCCGAGTATTGCCGTCTCAATCCTCCGACCTATAAAAAGTGAGCATTATTCCTTCCGGCCATAGCTCCGACTTATTCGACCAGTTCAAGGCGATTACCACTCCCTATGGGTTCCTCGAACTTGAAGATTTAGCCGCTATACTCGAAACGACGGTGGACTACGTCTTACTCGAGTTTCTACCCGATCGTTAACCTCACCCATGTCACACTTCATCCGCTCAGGCAACACGTACCGCGTATTCGCAGGGGACGCGCTGGACATCAGCGAAAATCTCCCTGCCGGCAACTACGCATTGAAATTCAGCCAGTTTGAGGGTTTCTACCTCGAAACGGCGACAGAATTCAAACTCCCTGCCAAAGTGTACGGCGACAACCCTCGCCACGCAGGCCGGATCATCAATACGTTCCGAGGCCGCGAAGGTAACACCGGTGTGATGCTGGTGGGTGAAAAGGGTAGCGGTAAGACGCTACTTGCTAGGCAGATTGCAATCGAGTCCGGGTTGCCGGTGATTATCGTGAACTCCGCGTACAGCGGGGAGAACTTCAACTCGTTCTTAGGTTCTATCTCCCAACCCTGTATCGTCTTTCTCGATGAGTTCGAGAAGATGTTTGACAAAGACTCGCAAGAGAAATTGCTAACCCTTCTTGATGGTACGTGCCAAAGCAAGAAGTTGTTTCTTTTGACTAGTAACAATAAGTGGCGTCTTGACGACCACATGAAAAACCGCCCCGGTCGGATTTTTTACCTGATCGAGTTTGACGGCCTGGAGGAAGAGTTCATTCGGGAGTATTGTGAAGACTGTTTGGTTAACAAGCTCTACATATCTAGTATCATTGAGATTTCAAAGCGTTTCGACTCGTTCAATTTCGACCTGCTTAGCTCGATTGTAGAGGAGTCTAATCGGTATGGGGAAGATCCAAAGGATTTCATGTATATCCTCAACGCAAAGCCGGAGTACGCCGGCAAAATGGATTACAAAGTCCAAGTAGAGTTGGGCGGAGAGCTAGTCCCAACCAAATCGATAGGGAATAAGACTGTGTGCATCAATCCGAGCATTGACGACTTCTCTGTGTCTATCTGCTTGGCTTGGGAGAATAGCGACGATGAAGCAGACGATACGTTTACTGGCGACGACGAATCGATTGACTGGTCGATAGTTGTCGATTGGCTAAAAGAAGGACGGGCGGCTTTGTACTATAACAGTTCGAAAGATAAGCCATTTGAAGATACGGATTGGACGTGGTGCAATGTGTTCGTTGGATACAACGACATTGTACGGTACGAAGGTGTGAATACAACGGTTTATAGCCCGGACCCTGGTGTTTTTGTTAAACTAACCAAGGATACGAGCAAGAAGAAAACAAAAGGCTGGAACAGGCTCGCCGACTTCCTAAACTGATGGATTACAACGACTCCTACCACCGCATCACCCGCCTTGAGGTGATTGACGAAACCGGCCGGGTGTACACAAATTGGCACCCGGACAACCTCATCACGTTGTCATTTCAAGACGGCAACCGGACATTAAAAGTGTTCGTAGGCAAACAAAGCAAAGCAACTAATCCCAATGGAACTCACCATCCAAACCCGTAAACCGGTCGACACTGTTATCACTCTGTCTCCAGAAGACATCGAAACTCTACGCTCATTCATGGCGCATGAGTTTCTCTTTCACATTCGCTTTCACGATTACCGCTCGACATACCAAGGCCAGGCAAACCTCGAACACATTGAGTTCTGCCAAAAGTTCGGTGTAGACCCGGAGCTCGATAGCGAACGGGTTGCGTTTTTTGAAACGGTAGTCAGGAGCCTAATGTCTCATGATTCGTGACACTCTTTACCTTTCCCTCGACCTCGAACTGAACGGCCCGGACATTATTCAGGTCGGGGTAGCGGTAGGGTCGGTTAACACCGATCCGGCTGACTACGTTACCCGTAGCTGGTATGTAAGACCGATGTCCGGGGCACCGATCGAGACCCGAATCACCGCGCTTACCGGCATCAATCAGGAGACTATCGACATCCGTGGTGTCAACCATGACGTGGTAGCCCAGGAACTCTCCGAGTTGATCGTTGATTCAGGGTGTTTTGTTAATCCGGTGCAGTGGGGGCTGGGAGACGCGGCGGAACTGTTGGCGGAGTTCAAGGCTTGCGGCCTCGCGTTTCCCCATTTCGGCCGTAGGGTGATCGACGTCAAGCACTTTTACTTGTTTGTCGAAGCAGCGAACGGTCGGGCATTGTCTGGCGGGCTACGGTCGTCTATGGGACGGCATGGTCTCGAGTTCATCGGAACCCCGCATCGTGCTGATGCGGATGCTCTCAACACCCTCCGGTTCTTTTTCCACCTACTAAGGCGGCAGGAGTCGCTAGAGACCGCTAAAGCACAACTAACCCAATGGAGACGCTAATGCTGGATTTCTGGGACGCCGTATATGCAATCGTTGTTTACAAGGACACAAGTGGTAGTGACGTGTTCGAGGTCTGCACAAACCGTAAGAAGCTCGAGGAACTCATGGTGACGTTGACATTTAACGACAGTGTTTCCAATGTTCGGGTACGGGGAGGTGAAAGCAATGGCAACTGAATACGTTTGCGAGGTGACCGGCCGCAAGTATAAAACGAAGCGCGGAGCGGATAATAGCGCGAAAAGGGAAAGGCTACTAGATTGGCAACGAAACTACTTCCGTCTCAATGCGACTAGTGTTGAGCATCTGGTTGAGTTAATGGCCGAAAAGGGTAAGGAGTTTTGGGGTTGGGATCTGGAAGTTGGTGAATTAATGCACCGAGGCTCCATGACAACAAGCAGTGGAAAATTTATTATCAAATTCTTTTTATCCCTTAAACTAGTGCCCGGTAAACGATATAACAAACATACTCGCATTGGAGAATACATACTGGCTCATGTCTATGGCCTTGATGCTTCATTTAACTGGACGTCGTTTCGTGATCAGAGCATCAGTGGTAGATATTCTAGCATAACTTTTTCTTTTGACCCTGAAGAGTTCCCATTAATCAGGGAGAAGTATGTTGCTTATTGTCGTAGCGTATCTGACTACAATGAGTGGGAAAAAGAGAAGAGTGTGGTAGAGCTGGAAGCCATAAAATTCTCTAGAAAGCAAGAAGATTACGAGCTGGCGGATAAACGTATATCGGTACTTGAGCATCAGCTTGATATCGCGAGAAATACTAGGAACGACATTGCGAAGTATTATGTAAAGGGATATAATAAGTTGTGGCGGAACCAAGCGCCAGAACCGTCAATCGATGAGATGTTGGATAGAATGTTCAAGCAGAGAGTGAGCTAGGGACATGTTTACCCAACTCAATCCTCCAATCCCCCTCAACACCCCTCGCGGCCCCTCTCTCGCTCACGGTGTTATCGATTACGGGCCAGAGCACAACCTTGTCTGGGTGTGCTTTACCGATTCGGATGGACAAGTTTGGTGTTGGGACAACTCAAAAGTTCGGGCGGTCAAGAATGTGACAATGGGAAGAATTAATCCGGAACAATCACAATACAAAGGGTAGGCAAGCGTTCGGCTTTTGTTCTTCTTTAAGAAGGCTGTCAGGCATCAGGCAGACCTTCCAGAGCGCGGCGGATGATGTCTGCCTGGTCTGTACTAATGCCCTCTGGTGGGCTGTCGTCGGCCATGTAGACGGCTTCATTTAGTGCTCGCAGCGCCTGCTCCTTCAAACTCAGCGGCTTAGGCCGTCGGGCGGCACGGAGTTCAAGCGCAAGTTGGGCAACTGTGTCCCACGGCTTAGTCATTGCTATTGTTGCCAGCCATTCGACGCAGAACTCAAGCTCCCAATCCGCCGCCCGTTCTGCGATGTACTGGTCCTCGGCAACAGGGTTACCACCCTTACCCTTCAGCCATTCAACCCTCCACTGCTTGACCGTCTCCGGGGGTGGGTA
>Ga0129336_10001029_pt1 | contig 16635 bp, 20 predicted proteins | sample CPB6_02_DNA_FD_96878 | JGI IMG/M metagenome (GOLD analysis project Ga0129336, IMG submission 96878) | Freshwater to marine salinity gradient microbial communities from Chesapeake Bay, USA - CPBay_Sum_0.6_0.2_DNA | ecosystem: Environmental > Aquatic > Marine > Coastal | place: USA: Chesapeake...
CTTAGTAATGAGAGGTCAAGGCATAAAGTTACAGAGTTTAATAGCTAACGAATGTAGGAAAGTAAGGACACTAATTCCGGTTATTGAAAAAGGTAGCTTAGATGAAGGATATGAAGGAGCCATTGTATTAGATCCTAAATGTGATTTGTATTTAGATAATCCTGTCGCTTGTAATGACTATGCTTCATTATATCCTAGTTCTATGATTAGTGAAAATCTATCACATGATAGTAAAGTTTGGACGAGAGAATACGACTTAGCTGGAAATTTAATTGAAGAACATGGAGAGAAAGATGAAAACGGTAATTTCATATATGATAATCTTCCTGGTTATGAATATGTTGATGTACCGTATGATACATATAAATATTTTAGAAAAAATCCAAAGGCCGCAGCTGAAAAAATTAAATGTGGATATAAAATTTGTAGGTTTGTTCAATTTCCAAATGATGAATCTGCTATTATGCCAGCTATTTTAAAGAAATTATTAAAAGCGAGAAAAGATACAAGAAAAATGATTCCAAATCAGTCTGATGAATTTATGAAACAAGTATTAGAGCAACGTCAACTAGGTTATAAAGTAACAGCTAATTCGTTATATGGAGGTTGTGGAGCAAAAACTAGTTCATTTTATGAAAAAGATATCGCAGCTTGTACTACAGCAATGGGTCGTAAATTCTTAACATATGGAAAAAGAATTATTGAAGAATGTTATGGAAATAGAATATGTGAAACTAAAAATCATGGTAAGGTAAAAACTAATGCTGAATACATATATGGTGACACAGATAGTGTATTTTATACATTCAATTTACAAACACCTGACGGACAACCAATTAGAGGAAAAGATGCTCTGGAAATTACAATTGAATTAGCACAACAAGCAGGCGAAATTGCTGCTAGGTTTTTAAAAGGCCCACACGATTTCGAATATGAAAAAACATTTATGCCATTTTGTCTTTTATCCAAAAAAAGATATGTCGGTATGTTATATGAAACAGACCCTAATAAATGTAAACGTAAAGAAATGGGTATTGTATTAAAACGAAGAGATAATGCTCCAATCGTAAAAGATATTTATGGAGGAATCATTGATATTTTGATGAAAAAACAAAATATTCAAGAAGCAATACAATTCTTAAAAGGTTCTCTCCAAAACATTGTTGATGAAAAATATCCGATTGAAAAGTTAGTTATAACAAAATCTTTAAGATCTGGTTATAAAAATCCTAAATCAATAGCACATAAAGTATTAGCTGATAGGATTACAGCGAGAGATCCAGGAAATAAGCCTGGTCCAGGTGATAGAATTCCATTTGTTTATATATCTGTTCCTGGTAAAAAAGTTTTGCAAGGCGATAAAATTGAAACCCCAACTTTTATTATAGATAATAAGTTAAAAATTGATTATTCGTTTTATATTACAAATCAGATAATGAAACCAGTTCAACAATTATTCGCGTTAGTTCTTGAAAAAATTTGGATCATGCAAAATAAACGATCAAAACAAATGAAATATCAAAAAGCTGTTGACGAATTAAAAAAAAAATATAATAATGATAGCGAAAAGTTTGAAGAAAAATTAGAAGAAATGCGTTGTAAAGAAATTAAATGTTTGTTATTTGATGAATATTTGAGAGAAACTAATAATGAAAAAGCTGGAGTCCAAAGCGTTACAAAATTCTTTACAAAGATCAATTAATATATTAATTAAAGCCTTGAAAGAAAAGAAGAAACTTTTCTTGGTATATTTAATAGCTTTGTAAGTGAATAAACTTCAACTTTACCCGAACCTGCGAATGGAGAACCAGCAGCAACAATAGTTCCATCTTGGTTTAAACTAACACTCCAACCCATTGATTCACTATTGGCAGTACCAATAATATCTTGCGAAAATTTATTCCAATTATCACTATATTTGTAAAGTCTAAATAATCCTTTGCTATTTGTGCTTGCATAAGGAATACCTACAGCAAGTATAGTTCCATCTGAAGATAAATTAACACTATAACCCATTTTTGCTGTTGTTGGTAGTGTATTATCACTTATGTCTGAACCAACTTGACTCCAAACATTATTATTAGATTTGTAAACTCTAACTAATCCTCTTCCACCATTTCCACCAGGAATACCTACAGCAAGTATAGTTCCATTTGAAGATAAACTAACACTTTGTCCCAAGTTTCCTGCCGTTGGTAGTGTATTATCACTTATGTCTGAACCAACTTGACTCCAAACATTATTATTAGATTTGTAAACTCTAACTAATCCTCTTCCACCAGGAGCGCCTATAGCAACTATATCTCCGATTGAATTTAAACATAAGCCTACACCGAACGAAATATTAGTAGCACCAGTTATGTCTGAACCAACTTTAGTTAATGTGCTACTGCCTATATTATAAACACGTACATAACCTCCTGCACCTGAGCTACCAGCAAATCTAGTTCCGTTTGAAGATACAGCAACATTGATGCCAAAACGATTACTAGTACTATTATTTCCAACAACTGAACCAATTAGATTCAAATTATTTGAAGCATCATTATATCTATAAACCCTAACACTCCCAGGACCATTAATATTAGTATTAGTAGGAGCACCTATAACAAGAATTTGACCGCTTGTATCAGTAGAACTTAAAGCAATGTTAATTCCTAGGTTATCATTTAAATTTCCTGTAATTGAATTTCCTATTTGATTAAAAGTTTTATTTAATAAATCATATTTATAAACTCTAACTTGGCCTTCTTGACCATTAATTTCACTAAATCGATGTGCTCCGACAGCCAACCAAGTACCAGAAGAAGAAGTATCCGAAACTAAAGAAACACTATGTCCCGTATTACTACCAGAATAAAAACCATCAATTTTTCCTAAACTAACCAAACTTGTCATATATAATTTATTATACAATATTATATAATAAATTACTTTATATACCATACTTCCTACTCTTTGATATGTACCTGAATTTTTTGTGTGCATACCAAATGCCACTGTATTACCATCATCAGATAAATCAATACCACCAAAACCAGCACTGTCACCAATTTCACTTCCACCAATACTATTTCCAAAAGAGATATAAGCATTTGAACTGGGATTCCATTTATATGTATAAATTCTGCCGGAGTCTCCTTTTGAGACTAAATCAACACCATTAGCAGCAACAGCGATAATACTGCCATCAGCATTTGTAGTAACTGCTCTCCCAAAACGATCCGTCGCATTTTCACCATTTAGAGTAATCCTTTTTTAATCCAAGACATTTTATTATTATAATTTTATATAATAATAAAATAAATTAAAACGTTAATTCCGTGATAAAAAAATTTGATATTAATTTTAAGTGGTTTATCTTAATAAATTGCTAAATTAGGGTTATTAGGCATCAAATTAAACATCTGTTTAACCAAACCTTTAATTTCATTTACACTGGTTTCTAAATTCCATACTTTTTCGGTTAAAGTTGTGATATTATTATTAGTAATAACATCATTATCTTCATATACATGTGATACTTCTTCATGATTATTGTCATCAAGAATAGGCATCGCATCGTTTAAGTTATAATAATTGCTATATAAAACATTGAAATCAGCAAACCCTTCATTATCTAATTTATACATGATTGCGTCAGGTGACCTTTGGTGTCTCATTGCGATGTCGTCGATAGAAAGCTCTAAAAGTTCAAATTCTCTTTGGAGTCTCAAAATTTCATTAACAGACCACTTATTTCCATTACGTTTAAAAGTACTCATTGTATAATACTATTATAATGGTTATCTTTTTAAATCGTTTTAAAATATAATTTATATCATATTAACGTAAGATTATTAATTTATCGAGAGGTATATTTTATACTTAAATAAATACAATATAATAAATATAATATAATAAATACAATACAATTATTTTTGTCAATAATAATAATAAAATATTAGAATAATAAATAGTTTGAATATAGTTATTATGGTTTGAATATTTATCTAATTCAATTTCATTCAATTTATCAACATATTCATCAATATATCCGTGAAATACATTAAAATTTATTTTTTTCATTTTTATATTATTTTTATAATTATAAAAAATCTTTATGTGAATATTCATTTATTATTAATTTCTTCTATTATTTAATGAATTAAATAAGATGAATGCTAACGAACTAGTATCATTATTATTGTTCGTATTTCCAGATAAATCTAATAATGTTGATATATCATTAAAATTTAAATTGTCAAATAAGCTATTAATTGTATTTCTAGTTAAATCAGTGTTTATATTATTTGAGTAATTGTTTTCATTATTATTACTATTATTATTACTATTATTATTACTATTATTACTATTATTATTATTATTATTATTATTATTTGAATCTCTTAATGAATTAAAAAATTCTGTTGATGCGTTAGAATTATAGTCTCTAATATCATATCTACATACAGGACATCTACAATTATTTCTAAACCAATTATTAAGGTGATCAGGTAAAAATATATGTCCACAATGTCTTATTACAGTAACATAATCATTATCGTTAAATTCTTCCATTGAAATAGGACATGATGTATTGCGTGGCGATACTATATCATTATATCTAACACGTCTAGTTGCTGTTTCTATTTGTGTTTGAGAAGGATAAACATTAACAGGTTGTAAAAAATTTTGTAATAGTTGTGTAATCATATTATCTCTCCTATCAGTATTTATAAAAGAAGGATTACTGATATTATCAATTGTATTAAATGTAGCATCAATTAAATAAGGAGTTGTATAAATACGTTGATTATTATCTCTATAAGAATAATATCTATTTCTTCTGTTATCATTATATCGCCGAGAATTACGTGTATTATTACTATTATTATCATTTAGAGTTAATATTTGAATTAATAAATTTCTTATCTCGTCATTACTATTATGTAAATTATTTAACATATCTACTAAGTTATTAATTTGCCTTAAATTATTATTATACATAGTATTTAAAATATTAATGAGTAACGATTGATCATTCGTTATATTATAAGTATTTAAATTTGAACTCATTTAATATATATTATTAAATTTGTTTAAATACATTTTTATGAATTATATAATATGGATATAATGGATCTAACGAATTATAAAAACAAAGGATTAAGTGGTCTGGCTAATCTAGGTAATACATGCTTTATAAATTCATTGATGCAAATTTTATCACATACATATGAGCTCAACAATTTTTTAAATAATGAAACATATAAAAAAAAACTGAAAAATAAATGTGATTCAGTATTACTGATCGAATGGGATAACTTAAGAAAAATTTTATGGAATGAAAATTGTGTAGTATCACCAGGAAAATTTATAAAAAGTATTCAAACAGTAGCAGAATTAAAAAAAATGGAGTTGTTTACTGGTTATTCGCAAAACGACGTCTCAGAATTTTTGTTATTTATCATGGATAGTTTTCATACAGCATTATCGAGAGAAATAAAAATTACTATTCTGGGTATTCCTGAAAATGAAACAGATCAATTAGCAATCAAATGTTTTGAAATGATAAAAAATATGTATTCTAAAGAATATTCAGAAATATGGAATTTATTTTATGCTGTTCATGTTTCTGAGATAACGAGAATAAGTGACAATAAAGTAATTAAAGTATCACCAGAACCTTATTTTATTATAAATCTCTCTATCCCACCAAATAATAAATCACCATCGTTAATAGATTGCTTTAACCATTATGTTGATGGTGAAATTATAAATGGATATATTAATGAAGAAGATGGTAAACAAACCGACATAAGAAAAAAAATACAATTTTGGTCATTTCCAAATATTCTTGTGATAGATCTCAAAAGATTTGACAATAAATCTCAAAAAAATAAAATAATAGTAAATTTTCCATTAGATCATTTAGATTTATCTCCATATGTCATCGGTTATAAAAAAGAAAGTTATAAATATGAATTATATGGTGTATGTAATCATAGTGGTTCTACTTTTGGTGGCCATTATACTGCTTATGTTAAAAATGCGAACGAAAAATGGTATCATTTTAATGACACAAGTGTTTCAGAAGTCGGAATAAATGAATCCATTATATCATCAAAAGCATATGTATTGTTTTACAGAAAAAAAACTAATTTATAAAATAATCTATATTAATTTTTTAACTATTTATATAATATAAATGGAAGTAGTAAATACAACATCAACAACTGATCCAGTTAATATGTATAATTATATGAATAGTTATATAATGAATCCATTAGTATTTGTAATTATATTATTAATAATTGTAGCATATTATGCTTTTTCATCATCTTTAGGACCTGGTAATTTAGGAACGTCTACAGAAACTAATGGAGGAGTATTTGGAATTATTATTGTTATAATATTAGTATTATTAGTTTTATTTAATGCATTACAATATTTTTTTAGTATAAATGTTACTGCGTATATTCAAGGACTATTCACACCAAACACATCAGTCGATATTGTTGTTGATCAGAGTACATATCAACCAGCACCAGTACCAGAAATAAGATTTAAAAAACAAGTTTTTAACATTCCTGGTAATTATTATAAATATGATAACGCAAAAGCATTGTGTAAAGCATATGGAGCAGAACTAGCTACCTATGAACAAATCGAACAAGCATATAATAATGGTGCAGAATGGTGTAATTATGGGTGGTCAGCGAATCAACTTGCGTTATTCCCTACACAAAAAAAAACATATGACAATTTACAAAAAATTGAAGGACACGAAAATGATTGTGGTCGTCCTGGTGTAAATGGAGGGTATATTGCGAATCCCAATGTAAAATTTGGTGTAAATTGTTATGGCTATAAACCAAAAATAACAAGCGAAGAAGAAGAATTAATGAAAATTTCTACACCATATCCAGAAACACAACAAGATATAGATTTTCAAAAGAAAGTAGATTTATTTAAAAATAATTTAGATAAAATATTAGTTTCACCATTTAATTATAATACATGGGGTTCTTTCTAATCAGGGTTCTTTCTAATCAGGGTTCTTATAAAATTATAATTTACAGCTAATAAATATCAGTAACGTTTGTTGAGTGATTATTTAAAAATTTTTTATTGTTGAATACCATAATTAAATTTATAGTATTAAAAATAATGCAACAAATAAATAAAAATCTAAGTACTATCATTAAAGAGTTCTTAACAAATAGATAAATAATAATTCTGTTATTATTTATATATGATAATAATATCATATTATTTGTTTTTTCTACAACTTTTATTCTACAAATAGGACATTTTTCATTTAATCTAAACCAATGATCAAGACATTCATTATGAATCAAACCATCACAATTACAAAATTTATAATATATAGATTGATTTTTTAATAAAATCGGTTTAGATCCGTTAAATGTTTTAATTTCATAACAAATAAAACATTCACCTTTATCATCATTATTATCGTCATTATTATTTATATTATTTTCATAATCATAGTCATAATCATTATAATGTTCATATATTTGAAATATCATGTTATTTATATTAAATTAATAATATAAATAATTATTTTCTTCTTTTTGTTATGCTTTTTTTTTCATTTTTTTTATTTTTTCTGGTTATTTTCTTTTTAGTTTTTTTATTTTTTAAATCATCTTCATGTACTCTGACTAATCCAAGTAATTTATCGTGTAAATCGTCATCTATTACATCATCTTCAGAATCTGAATCACTGTGATTATGATTATTATTTATATGTTTGTTGTTACCGCCAACAATTCTATCATTATAGGTTAAAGTCCAATTAGGAATTACAAGATTATCAAATAAATCAGATACTTTATTTGTTCCGCCAATTTGTTCCATATTTAATGTCATAATGGGAGACATACCTGCTTTCATCATAATCGATTTAACACTGAACCCTCCTGAATAAATTCCCGATTCTTTATCATTATTAAATACTAATTCATCAGCACCAATATAATCCAATTCGCTCATATAAATTATTGATATATAAATTAATTATTGGAAAAGCGCTTTATTTCTGGAACAATTTTTACTTCTCTCTTTTGTTTAATGTGTTCTATAATTAATTTAACTTGATTTTCGTTTTTAATAATTTCACTCAACGATTTTTCTAAATATTTAAATGTAAGTGGTTCAGGAACTCGAGTATTAGTGAATTTTAATTTGCTACCATTTATTTCTATTATTGATCTAGAGAGATTATTTGACGTAGCATATGTTGTTATAGTTTTTTCAAGATAATTTCTTTTTTCTCTCAATTCTTTTGTTTGTTCATTTAATTCCTTAAGTCGATTGTCTGTTTGAATCCATTGATTTATTTGATTTTCAAAATCCATTATTTATGATAAATAAATAAAAAATTAATAAAAATCACACTAATTTTTTATTATGTGTTTAACGTCTACTTCTCTTGCGTGTGTGTCTCTTTCCACCTCTTTTACGTCTATATGTTTGTTGCATACCAAGAAGAGTAAAAGGTACTATAGCTTGGTTAACAACTTCACCCAAAAAACCACCTCTTCTGTGTCTCCTTTTTCCTGCTTTTTGAGCTAATGACAATTCGGCACTAGTAGGCATTCTTGATACGGGTGTAACATTTTGTCCCTGAGCTCCAATGAGTACATTGCCAGGAATTTGTCCATACGCACCTGCTTGATCAAATACTCTATTGTATTGAGAACCAGCAGTTCCATTAACATAAGTTCCGTAAGTTGATGCCGATGTATAGTTACCTCCGCTCATTTTACGGCTTCTTGTTCTGTGTCTACGACTTCTTGCCATCTATATAAAATGATAAGAATAAAATTTTATATTATAACCAGTAAATCTCCTAAAATAACTCACATTTATACTAGTTTATTTATGAATTCTTTATTACATATCAATAAAATTAATATTATTAATATCGCTAATATCATTATAAAAATTAAAAAAACTAATGAAACTGTTATATAAATATAAGGATTAATCTCATAAAGTATAAAATCAATTATAGGTTTTAACAACATTTTAAACTCGTTTTTTATATCATCCCTTTTTAAAATATTTAAACATTGTTGTACAAATGAATCTTTCATAAATAAATATAAGAGAAATATTATAATATTTATGCGTGTTATTGATATTATAATTTTCTTTAATTTCAATAATATGGAAAATATTATTGAACCAACTGAATCTTTCGATTTTTCCAAAATTACTTTGACTCACCCAATTGGAATACAAGGTGGGGCATATTTCACTAAAATTGAATATAACAAAAAACCATTATATATTCAAACGACTAAAAGTCAAACTAGGCAAGGAATTATTAAGACAGGTAAAAAATATTATTCAGATTTAATGTTTGACAAAAATTCTGAAACTCTTATAAATTGGTTTGAAAATTTAGAAGAAAAATGTAAAAAATTAATTTATGAAAAGAGAGAAGCGTGGTTTCAAGGTAGTTTAGAAGAAAATGATATTGATTCAGCATTCAATTCTATATTAAGAGTATATAAATCGGGTAAATATTATCTGGTTAGAATAAATATAAGAAGCAATAAAGATGAAACACCTATGATTAAAATATATAATGAACAAGAAATACCTTTAACTGCGAATGACATTACACCAGAAACTAATATTATATCTATTTTAGAAATTCAAGGAATAAAATTTACTTCAAGGAATTTTCAAATTGAAATAGATCTTAAGCAAATTATGGTTTTGAATAATGAACCGTTATTCGAAAGTTGTCTCATAAAAACAAATAAAAATCATTTAGCTTCTTTAGAAAAAGAAAAACAAAAAGAAATCGAAATACCATTAAATGAAATTGATGAAAAAATAAATGACTTCATCAAATTAGATAATATGGATAAAGGAATAATAAATCAAAATGATAATCAAAGTAATGATATTTTAGAGAATATAGATAATAGTTTAGAAGAATTTGAACCTTTAAATCTCTTAGAAAATGATAATAAAATGAATGATAATAAAATGAATGATAATAAAATGAATGACAATAAAATGAATGACAATAAAATGAATGATAATAGAATGAATGATAATAGAATGAATGATAATAGAATGAATGATAATAAAATGGATGACAATAAAATGAATGACAATAAAATGAATGACAATAAAAATGAAGAAGACATAATTCTCGAAATTGAAGATTTAAATGAAGATATTAATGAGAATAATGATGATTTAAGAGAAATAAATAATAACGAATTACATTTAGACAAAAGCCAAGATAGTATTACCCTTAAAAAACCAAATCAAGTATATTTTGAATTATATAAAGAAGCAAGAAAAAAAGCAAAACAAGCAAAAAAAAATGCTATTTTAGCGTATTTAGAAGCTAAGAATATTAAGAAAACTTATTTAATAGAAAATATTGATGATAGTGATAGTGAGTTTGACGCTGAAATTGACGACATTTCAGAAAGTGAATTAGATGGTCTTTAAGAAAGTTTTAGAATAATTATTAAAAATTATTTTATCATTAATTTTATATAATGAGTGTCTCTTTAAAGAAACTATGGAATGACTATGGAATTGGAGCAATTATAGTTTTATTAATTGTAGCTTATTGTGTTTATATGTTTGCCGGATATTTAGGAGCTAAAGGTATGCCTGGACCTGAATCTAATACACAAATGCAACCTCAATATAAAAATACTAATGCCGCTTATTCTGGCGCTGTACGCCCTTCCGAACCTTTGGGACATAATGAAGTTTTTGCCTCTGCTAATGGTGTCCAAACTTCTATGCCAGGTATTCCCGCCTCTTGTTCCAAACCAAACGTTCAAAATCCTGCAGAACTTTTACCCAAAGATACTAACTCTCAATGGGCTCAATTAAATCCTTCCGGTAAAGGCGAACTCGCTAATATTAATTTATTGAAAGCTGGCTACCATATCGGCATCGATACTGTCGGACAAACTTTGAGAAATGCTAACCTTCAAATTCGCTCTGAACCCCCAAATCCACAATTGAATGTGGGACCCTGGAACAATAGTACAATCGAAAGCGACTATATGAGGCCGCCTTTAGAAATCGGCAGTGGTTCTCAATAAGCATATATGATAACAAATATTTTTGTATAGTATTTGATTTGCGAAAGAATAATTTTAAATATCAAAATCTTTATATTCATTATTTTTACACATATAAATATTTTGAACTCTATTTTCACTTGTAATTTTCTCAATATTTACACATAATTCACTTAACCAATCATATTTATCTTTAAAAATATCTTCTTGTAATATTCTTATAATTGAAAATCCATTTTCATTAGCACATTTCATTTTATATAAATCCCTCTTTCTATTATGTTCTAGTGTTTTCCATTTAGCTACTTGTTTGAAATGTGCAATACCATCTAATTCCACGATTATATTTTTCTCTTCAATTACAAAATCAAAAGGTAAATGTTTCTTATCTTTACACCAATCAACTTTATATTGAGACTTTAATGATGAATATTTTTCACTTAATATTTTATTTAATTTGTCTTCAGTTTTATATCTACAATTAGGACACCAAGAACCATCTGTAATATGAGACAACTTGCTTTCAAACTCATTTTTACATTCATTTATCACAATCAAACCAGAATTTTTCGGCAGTACTTTTACACCTTTGCACATTTAAAACGCCGATTTTACACCTTTGAACATTTCCTCGTTAGTGCCTTCGGCAAACGCCGGTTTATATTTTATAAAAAAATTTTTTGGTAAAGTGGTGAAAAAATTAACTGATATGTGTTTAACGTAAAAACATTTAAAATTATAATAATTTAAAAATACAATATAAATAATAATTAAAATGGTTAGCGAAGGTTGTATTTACTTAAAAAGCGACAATACACAAATCTGGTTAGATTATGGAACAGACTGGCAACTACGTGATTTCTATATATATGAAAATAATGAGTTAACATTTTTTGATTCGTATTTTGGGTTTGTCATTGAGAATAGAACTATATGTGTATTTAACGACGAAGGATGGGCAATTAATAAAGGATGGGTATATAAGGAAGGTGCAATGGCTTGGCCATATGAAAAAAATGATGAATATAGTATAAAAATTAATGGTAAAGTTTTTTGTATTAATAAGGATGATACAAAACAATTAGAACTTTTTAATGAATTATTAGAAGACATATTTAGGGATAATACAGAAGAAATAAATCATCTTAATAAAATTATAGAAGAAGGCATAGATTTTTCAAAATACACGAAACCTGAATCTAAAACTGAAATAGAAAAGATAGTTGATTTGGAAAATAACCGAAAACAATATGTTTTGAAATTGTTTGTTAAACAAAATGATGATTTGATATTACGAGACGAAACGCAAGTAGAAGATACAAAATTAAATGCAGAATTTATAGAAAAAATAGAAGAAGAGCTAGCAGAAAAGAAATTAATGGAACATAAATACCTTTCCAAAAAATTTGTTAGATTTGTTAGACCAAATACACACTTGAAGATTTCTACAAGCTTGAAGATTTCTACAAGCTTTGCTAAGAACTTGTGAAAATGGGCATTTTTTAGTATGATTTATTTTTTTATGGAAGTTATAAAAGATATAAAAATTGAAATAAATAAAAAATTGAAATAAATAATTAAAATTAAATAAATAATATAAACAATACAATAAAATGGATTTTATGCCCTCAAATACATACGACAAACCTTGGTTAACAGAAACGATGTCCATGCCTAGTAAATTAATATCTAATCATATAATTACTGGATATTGGTCTTTGTATTTTGATGATGTATCATTATTTGACGAAAAATGGACCACAATTGTAAAAGAACTTAAAAATAATAATTTACCTAATGTATATGAGATAAAATGTTCCACAAATTATGTATATCCACAAATGAAAGAAAAAATAAGTTTTAGAATGGTTGTATTTAAGTGTTGTTTCCCTATTATACAAAATAATGTGTCGGTCCAGATTATGAGTGGTAATGTACAAAATAAAATGGAATATATTGGAACAGATATTTTAAATGTATTAAACTATACAGATAGAACCACAATTTATGGCATATTAAATTGGGATACATCTCTTTATGGTATAGTAAATTGGGATACATCTCTTAAAAGTTCAATTCCTACTTCTAGAAATCATAACATTGAATTAATTAATCATCTACATGCTGGTTATCGTAGAAAAATATATTCACTTGATGATGATGATGATGATGATGATGATGATGACAAATAGTTGAATATACAAACATGGTAAAGTAATACAAATGGCGGCAAGAAAAAACATAATAATCACACCATTTTGCTCATTTTTAATTATAAACATTTTTTTATTCCAAATTTTTATATCATATCATATAATTATTATATAATATAATGCCTACTACGAAAGAATAAAAGAATTGGTAAATAAACATAATAATATATTATATTCATTATTTATTATTTTTATAATCACTCTCCCATATACTAATCAAATTAAATCCATTACTTTTAATAATATTTTCTCGATCGATTGTATTTTTATAGAGTTCGCCATAAGTTTTTTTACTCAATAAATTTACATCATCTTTTTTATACATTTTTGGATTTCCGTGAAAATAATCTCCGTGGAACTCATATACCGTATTTGTTTTTTCACAATATCCATCAAATTTAATTCTTTTATTATTTAATATTATTTCTTTTTCTCCTATATTTCCTGCATGTTGAATTGAAATATTTTCTTTTTTCATTATATTGTCTAACCATTCAATTGCTATTTTTTAAAATCCTGCCGAACAACATTTTTGACATCCATTACCTGATAAATGATCATTTGGTTTTTGTATAAATTCACCATGTTCTTCACAAATTATAATAATATTTTTGCGTGTTCCATTGTATATAGATTTACTATAATCATATAAATTATTATGAACTTTTTTTGCTTTATTAATAAAATCTTCCGTTGTTTTTACAATTCCAGAGCATCTATAACATTGATTACCTTTAAGATGGTTTAATGGCATTTGAATAAATTCACCATGTTCTTTACAAATAATTTTAATATTTGTTTGTGTATTTATATATTCTATTTGTGAATAATCATATTTATCACCGTGAATTTTTTTTGCTTTTTCAATAAATAATTCATTAGTTACTTTATTTCTTCCAGAACATATAGGACATTTTTGTCCTTTTAGATGATTTATTGGTAACATTTCAAATATTCCATGTTTATTACATTTAATCTTAATTTTTTCTTTTCCATGAATGTATTCAGTTTCAGAATAATCATATGTTTTACCATGTATTTTATTTGATTTTTCAATAAACATCTCTTTTGTTAATTTAGATGGTTTTGAACATAATGAACATCCTTGTCTTTTTTTAATATGGTTATAAATACTTTTTTCAAAAAATCCATGAATATTACATTCTATTTTTAGATGTTTAATATTATTTTTTTTAATTAATTCAATATATTTATATTTATTGTTAAATATAATATTCGCTTCAGTAATAATTTTTTGTAAGTCAGTCATTTACATTAATATATAATTATGTCTTTATATAGAAAAACATTAAACATTTTACTAATTCTATTGAAAAAATATTATCAACATTTTACCAATTCAATTGAAAATTATTTCAGTATGTTAAAGTCAAGATTACAAAAATTAGATGGTTTAACTCATAAAGAATTAAAAGAAAATATAGAAAAAGTAATAAAAGATATACCAAAAGAAAAATATGAAAATATATTTAAGGGAGCATATAATAGAACAGAAAAATATGTAAAGAAACCATCAAATAGAACACGAAAACTAAAAAATTACCTACCTTAAAATCGGCGTTTTAAATGTGCAAAGGTGTAAATACTTCTATCGGTTTCTTTTTATTTTTAACTGACCAGCAAGAACTTCTCTCTATAGAAGCAAATGATTTGTTATAACAAGTAAAACAATTATTATCTGAAGAACACATTACAACATTAACACAATAATTACAAGTGTTTCCTCTTGTTATATGACTTAGTCTTTGTTTAAATGTATGTTGACATTTCGGACAATCAAATAAATATTCTTTATGTGAATTTTTAAATAATTCTTTTGGAAAACCTTCATTTTTATCAGACCAATTTTCAGAATATTCAACAGAAGCAAAACATTTATCAAAACATATTTTACAATTTTTATTTTTACTACATAATTTTTTATTAGCACAATAAGAACACCATCTATTAAGTGAATTTATATTTCTTAAGTTTGATTCGAACTGATGTCCGCATTCACAATCAAACCAGAATTTCTTATGTGAATTCAACGCAACCTCATTCGGTTTTAAAGTATTTCTATCCGACCAATATTTAGACTTAGGATGACTATCAAATTTTGCCATTTCCTTACGTGATTGTTGAATAATATACAATAAATAATTTTATTTCAATTTTATTAACAAAATTTTATAACGAAAATAAAATCTAATTAATAAATCTAATTAATAAAATTATTTATTTTAATTCTAAACTCTTCTGACTCTACATATTTAATCCAATTTACTGGAATTGATCTCGTTGCGGTTTCGTTATATCCATTATTATTTTTATAATTTTTAACAATTAATGTAGTATCGAACAAATTTATAAATTGAGCATAAAATTTTGTATTGTCGTTTTTATAAAAAGTATAATATTTGTTTACTTCTAAATCAGCAAGTTTTAGCTTTCTAAAAATATCAGTTTGGTTGTCCATATTTAGTTAATATAATATATTGTAAAATAATTAGTTTCAATTTAAATTTTAATTAAAACAATTTAAGAATATATTTGTAATATATACATAATGAAGTTTTATAGTTTTTTTGTTATTCCGTTTCTCTCTACAATTTTAGGTGACAATATGTTTAATCACACTGACCCCCTTAGAAAACCTATAGATACAAAAGACATTATAGGTTTAACTACTGGAGGTCCTTACACTTATTCCCAATCAGGACATCATTTTTATGGAACAGCATACGACGGAACATATATAGATACATATGGTTGTTGTTCTGGTCAATCTGGTTCTTGTCGTAATAATCCATCTTGCCAATGTCAAGTATCAGTTGGACCATTACCACAAGGGACTTATACATTAGGAAATATGTTTACATATAAAGGTATGCCTTATTGTTATGAATTATATCCTTCATCATCTAATAATATGTGCGGACGTTCTGGATTTTTAATCCATGGTGGAGGTTGCTCTGGTAATCCTTCTGAAGGTTGTATTGTTATTGAAGATCAAAATACAAGATATAGGATTAAGAGTGGTTCGACACTAAAAGTGATATCTTAAAAATTCAAATATATTTTATTATCTATTTTGTAGTATAAAATAAATAATAAACAAAATTTTATTCATGAATATTTTTGTCATATTTAACTACATTAGGAAATATTCCAAAAATAGGAATTCTCCATCCATAATATTTAAAATTAAATTCGTTATTTTCTTAAAGTTTATGCCAATCTTCTATTGAATTCCATTTATTGTACCAAAAACTATTATTTACATTAAAATGACGTCCTTTATTATCTATAACCATAAAATCAGTATATCCATTTTTTGA
>Ga0129336_10001030_pt1 | contig 16608 bp, 15 predicted proteins | sample CPB6_02_DNA_FD_96878 | JGI IMG/M metagenome (GOLD analysis project Ga0129336, IMG submission 96878) | Freshwater to marine salinity gradient microbial communities from Chesapeake Bay, USA - CPBay_Sum_0.6_0.2_DNA | ecosystem: Environmental > Aquatic > Marine > Coastal | place: USA: Chesapeake...
CTTCTGTTTTTTGTGGGTCTTGAGTTGCTCCTCCTTGACCAGCAAATGCTCCACTAACTTCGCCTGGCAATACTCCGGTAGTTGTAGTTGTTCCTTTAGAACCGGGAACACCCAATTTTGATGCTACATCTATTCCCAGATTAGTTGCGTTTCCTGCATTTAGTACTGCTTGTGTTTGTGATGTTGGGAGATTGCCACTTTTAACATATAAAGACTTATTTACTTGATCTACGGTAAGATTTTCTCTTTGTGCTAAGTTACTTATACTTGTTGACGTTGTAGGTGACCAACTCCAAGTACCATCTTCTTTCTTTGCTAAAGTAAAAGTCGATCTGTCACCCAACCCTGCTTGTAGCGGATTTATATCTTTTGCATAAGTCCACTTGGCAGTTCCGTCAGTGTAAGATGTCAGTTCTCCAAGAATAGTTTTGTCGCCAATTGGCACTCCTAATTGACTCTGTTTGGCAATTTGCTTTTCTGCCATCAGAACTCCTCCTTACTTGCAGGAAGATTATTCATCTCAATTGTTCGTAGAGTATGAGACATTTATAAGGAGTTTTTTATTTATTTAGACGGAATTTTGCATAAGGTATAGAAAGCATTTCATCAAGTTCATTATACTTTATAACGTGAAGTTTTCCTGCAACTTCTTCCCAAGTATAATTTCTCGATTTTCTCCAGTGAAAATTTATTGCTTTAAATCCCCACGCATAAAGTTCAGTACAAGCAATCAAAGGGTGCTGATCATATTCAATGTCTGGTGTTTTTGGTGTATAAACAAAAGTATAAAACTTTCCAGGTTCCGGATACAACACTTCTTCTTTTAATGTATCCATAATAATTAACATTAAGTCTTCTGAATCCGTTATTCCTTCATCATTAATTCTTCTCAAAAGTCCTCTCATTCTTGCAGTTGTTGAAGTTTTTTCTACATACTGACCGAAACCTTCTGCCATTATCTAAACAACTCCTCTTCGGTAATGACTTTAAACTCTAACATTCTATCCGCACACCATTCTTGTGCTGCTTTCCACTTTGCTTGATTTACTGCATAAGTTCTACATTCGTGTAGATATGATTTTGTTACTCTCGATTTTTGTTTTGGTGGAACTGTTTGTTTCTTTGGTTTTACTTCAATAACATAAGTCTTAATCTTACCAGAGGACTCTTGAACTTTAATTAGATAGTCTGGAAAATATCGATGAACTTTGCCGTCTATAGGGGAGACATATCTAACGCAAAATTCTTCTGAAGCCCAAGAAATTATACTAGGATTGTGATCGCAGTAATAACAAAATTTGCGTTCCCAACTGCTTCTACAAATGATATTATTTACATCACCTTTATACTTTTCCGGATAAGATGGTTTGTAGATACTTTTAAGACTTTCTGCCATTTCCAGCATACATAATATAACAGTAGAATTATTTATAGATGGCAGATTCAATGAGTGGATTTACACTCTCCCAACAAGGAATAAATCTTGCTCCTGGAGTTCCTGCTCCATCGACAGTGACCACTTCTGGTACTGGAAAAAGTCCTGGAAATGGATTGCCACCAAAAGAATCTGAGGGAACTCCACCAAATCCTGGAGTAAGGGATGTTAGCTTTATAAAAGCAAAGTTAATGCAACCTGCATTAACTTCTCACTATGAAGTTTATATATTACCTCCCCCAGATGCAAAATCGTTTATTGAGTTGAGTGGATTTTCTTATAACATGACTGAGCTTCTCTCAATTTCTTGTTCAGAGGCATCTCTTCCTGGATCCTCATTAACTACTCACGAATTGAATAATGACTTTACTGGAGTTACTCAAAGACATGCATATAGAAGATTATATGATGACCGCGCAGATTTTACTTTTTATGTAAATGCTGGAAGTAATGGAAGAGGTTATGATCAAATTAGATACTTTGAAGCGTGGATGAGATATATCACCGGTGAGCAAATCGCAAACTCAGATAGTGTTACAAATTTTTATAGAGTAAAATATCCAAAGCAATATAAGTCTCCATTCATTAGTATAACAAAATTTGAGAGGGATCTTGGAACAAAAAAACCTTCTGGAAAAATGACTTATAAATTTATTAACGCATTTCCAATTTCTGTAGGATCTATGCCTATTTCTTATGATTCTTCTCAACTTCTTAAAGTAACGGTTTCTTTTACATATGACCGTTATGTTGCAAGTAATGTATCTGCAAATCAAGTTGAACAAGAACCAACTCAAGTTCCTGCAAAGGGAGTGATAACTAATACCCCAATTCAAGAAAATCCTATTTTTACAAATCCAAAATTTGGTATTAGTGATATTCAAACTTCTACAAATTTAGGATTAAGTCCAGGACAAGTTAATCCTGGAAGTGGAGGTCTTGTTCCTTAATCTATAATAAATAAAGTACCTGAATTGTTTTAGGAGATTATGCCTTTACCAAAAATTGCTACTCCAACTTATGAGTTGGAATTGCCTTCTACTGGACAGACTGTAAAATATAGACCTTTTCTAGTTAAAGAAGAAAAACTTTTAGTTATTGCATTGGAATCTGAAGATACGAAACAGATTACTACTGCAATTAAAACAGTTATTAAAAACTGTATAGAAACTAAAAATATTAAAGTAGAATCTCTTCCTACCTTTGATATTGAATTTTTATTTTTGAATATTCGTGGTAAGTCAGTTGGTGAAGAAATTGAAGTTAATGTTATTTGCCCAGATGACGGTGAGACTTATGTTCCTGTGAAAATTAATGTTGATGATATTAAAGTTCAAAGAAACGGCGACCATATTAAACAAATTAAACTTGATGATAACTTAATGATGGAAATGAAGTATCCATCATTAGATCAATTTATTAAAAATAATTTTGATCTCTCAAGTAACAATGCAATGGAACAATCTTTTGAACTTGTTGCTTCTTGTGTGGATAAAATTTATAATGAAGATGAAGTTTGGACTGCATCTGATGTAACTAAAAAAGAACTGATGGAGTTCTTGGACCAAATGAATTCAAGTCAGTTTAAGCAAATTGAAAAGTTTTTTGAAACTATGCCTAAACTTTCTCACACAGTTACTGTTAAAAACCCAGTTACTGATGTAGAAAGTGAAGTTGTTCTTGAGGGTCTATCAAGTTTTTTCGCATAGGAATGGTCCATATGGACCTTGAAAACTACTTCAGACTTAATTTTTCGTTAATGCAGTACCATAAATGGAGTTTAACTGAAATAGAAAATCTTTTACCTTGGGAAAGAGATGTTTATGTAGAACTTCTCAAACAACATATCGAGGAAGAAGAAATGAAACAGCAACAAAATAATAAATTTTAATTTATTATAATTTTTCAACTTTTATAATGTCTTTATGAGATTTTCTATTTCCTTACCCTTTACCAATATAATAAGGTGTTCCATCTTCACGCAAATATACGTAAGTGTAAAATCTGTTGGGATTTACCATAACTGCTCTTAAATTGACTCGCAGTTTTATTTATATTAAAAGGAGGAGATTTTTCTCCTCCAACCTTAAAGAGTGCGAGTCAATTAAGGCAATTGTATTTATGCTTAATAAATAAGACTATGAAGAATAACTAAAGCAAAAGCAAAAATGGCTGGTAATCCAACTTTACCCAAAGAAAATATAGATGAGGTAATTTTAGGGTTACTAGCCTTAGAACCTAATGAGGTTGATGAACTTAGTTATGAACAGTACAATTCATATTTAAGAGAACTTTTAGTTGAGATTACTTCTGGAAGAAAAAAGATTGATAGTGGAGAAACTGAATTAATTAAGAATGAATTTAAGAGAGTAAGAGGAAAGAAAGGTAGATTTAGAATTGCATCAAAGAGTTCTAAAGTTACTGCGAATGGTCTTGGGATTGGTGGAATTCGTAAACAACTTAAAGGAGCTCAAAGCAGATTAATGCTTGCTCCTGCTGGAGGAAATTTAAAGACAAAAGTTGATACTTTAAATAAACCAGACAGCGAATTCGATGTTTTATCTAGAATCAGCAATACATTAGATTCTATTGTTAAAACCTTAACTGATATCAATAAAGAAAATAAGAAAAAAATCGATAGAGAAAGAAAAGACGCGGAAGGAAAAAGAAGAGCAGGAAAAGAAAAAGAGTTTGAGTCTAAGACTTTTGATGGTATTAAAAATGTAGTTAAAGGAATTTTAAAACCATTTGAATCTATTTGGGATAGAATTATAAAATTTATTACGATGGTATTGTTGGGTCGTGCATTAATCAAACTTCTTGATTGGTTTGCGGATCCAAAGAATCAAGGAAAGATAAGAAGCGTTATCCGTTTCTTTACAGATCACTGGCCGACACTTCTTGCATTATATTTAAGATTTGGAACTGGTATTGGTAGGTTCGTTGGAAGACTTGGTGGAATATTAGTTAAAGGTGCTTTTAGACTTGGAGCATTTGCTGCTAGACTTGCAACGAGAGCAGGACTTAAAAAGTTTGCTGGGGCTGCTAGATTTCTTGGAGGTCCAAGAGGAAGAGCAATAGCAACTGGAATTGGAATTGCTGCTGATGTTGCTGTAACTGCAGGTACTGCTGCTGGAATTGGTGGACTTGCAAGTGGTGATATTAAAGTACCTGGTTTTTCTGGTGGGGGATGGAATAAAGGTTTTGGTAATTTGTTTGGTAATATGTTTAGTGGTCTTGTAAAAGGACCAAAAGGTAGAGATAAAGTTCCTGCGATGCTTACTGATGGTGAGTTTGTTATGTCTGCTGGAGCAGTTCAGAAATATGGAGTTGATACTTTTGAATCAATGAATGCTGCGGGAGGAGGGACTAATGTTCCTCAGATTGCGAGTGGAGTGACCTTTGCTGAAGGTGGTGGTTATATGGGCGATTATATGAGTGGTCAGGTTAAGTTGAGACCTGCAACTATAAGTGAAATGACTGGAGAATCTTCAACACTGAGGAATCTCCTAGGTGTTCGCACTAAAGAAGAAGCAGCAAGAATAGTAAGTAGTGCTGGAAATAAAGTCCCCGATGTTAAAGATTTATTGGGAAACAAAGAATTTAGTAGATTTGAGCAAGGGCAATTTAATAAATTTAGTGAAGGTGCAGATGAAAAAACATTTAAAGGATTGAGAAGAATTTATCAGCAACATTTTGGTGTTGGTGAAGAATTTTCAAAGATGATGAGTAATAGAGTTGATGCTGAAATGTTGAGAAGGTCCTCAAAACCAACTTCAACACCAAGACCAAAACCAAAAGTAACAAGAATTGATCCAAGTAGAATGCTTCCTGCTGCAGGAGAATCAAGTGCTAATGCTATGAGAGCTGCTGCAAAAAATCTAAGACCACCTATTCCTGCAACTAGTGCTATTGTTCCTTATACTGGCGGAGGACTTGCTAAAACTGGAGTAACTGCTGGACTTTCTGCTCCACAGATACCTCAGATAAGAACTAATATGAGAGTTCCTGGTGGATTTGGAAATCTTAAGTCTTTTGGCGTAGAATTATTGTTAAATTATTTGATTCAAAGTGGGTTGGATTATGTTGAAGCGAAGAGACTTGCTTCAACTATTGAAAAAGCAAGAAAAGAATCTCCAGAAAAACTTGCAAATAGAATAGAAAAGTTAAGAGAACTTGTTGATAAAGAAGAGAGATTCCAAAAAAGTTTTGGTGGAATTCTTCAAAAAGTTATTAAACTTGGTGGAGAAACTGGTTCTGAAGTTTTATCAAGACAAGCAAAAACTATTTTAGCTGGAGTAGGCGCAAAGACTTTTCAGGGCGGTGCAATCAAAGGTGGTTATAAATTAAAAGATCAGTCTTTTAAAGATGCACCTAAAACTCAAATTATGACCGATGATAAGGGAAGACCTTTCGTTGGGTATAAAGCAATGCGAGGTGGTAAATTAGTTTATGTGAGAGGACCGCAACCAGGAACAGGAACAAGTAATCCTTTTGAAATGTTAGGAAGAGCAATTAATCCTGGAGCATATAAAGATATTGATGCTAGAAATGAAAGAAAAAAATATGAAGAGGCATCTAAAAATTCTATTGCATCATTAAAAGCAAGAGGTGCAAGTCAAGCAACGATTGCAAGAAGACAAGCAGAACTAAAGAAAAGTGTAAAACCACTTCCCAAACCAAAACCAAAACCAAAGTACAATCCTGCAGGTGGAGGAATGGGAGGTGGAAGAGGTAGTGGTACAAGACCTACTAACAGTCAAAAACCAAGAACTCAAAATCCAACTCATAGCGCAAACGCAACAAGAACTGCAAGAAGCACATTGGGAGTTAATAAGAAATAATGTCTAAACTACTTCCTTCTTCAAACTCTCTTATTGTTAAATATCAAAAATCTTCAATAGTAAAACCTATTAAGTTTTTGAATATAAAGCCAAAAACATTATCAATAAAAGGAGAACCTATAAAAGAAACTCCAAAATTGTTAGGTAGTTTTTTGTTTGATACTCAAAAAAAAGTAATTAAAATTGACAAACTTTTAAAAGATTCTTTGTTGCTTTCTAAAAAGGAAGAGGAAAATAACAGAAAGGGTAAGGAAAAAGAGAAGTTTGAGGGAAAAGAAAAAGAATTAGAAAAGAAAAAACCACCACTAATCAAAGGAATTAATCTACCATCTCCACCAAAGATGGGATTTTTAGATTGGATTAAGAACTTTATTACTCAAACTATTCTTGGATTTTTTGCAGTTCGTTTAATTAACTTTTTACCACAATTATTGAAAATTCTTCCAGTTATTATTAAGGTTGGCGATTTCTTTATTGATGTTGGTGGTAAGATGCTTGATGGACTTATAACATTTGTTGACTGGGGTTATAAGGCAATTGATGGAACACGTCAATTTATAAAGCAACTTGGCGGAGAAGGACTAGCGCAGAACTTTGATAAGTTTGCTGGAGCGATTGATAACTTAATCGAAGTTGCAATTATTGCTGCACTTGCAACTGCGGATAGTGGTGATGGAGGAGGACCTGATGTTGGTGATCTAGCAAAACCAGGTAGAGGAAGAGTTCTTGGTAGAGGACTTGGTAGAGCAGGAACAAGACTTGGATTAAAATTTTTAGGTAAGGGTGCAACAAAAGCAGTTCTTGGATTTATTCGTCCATTTACAAAACGTCTTCCTATTATCGGGGGACTTTTAGACTTTGGGCTATCGGTTGCACTTGGGGAAAAGATTGGGAGAGCCGCATTTAGGGCAATTGGTGCCACACTTCTTGGTGCTGTTGGTGCGGCAGTTGGTGGTCCTTTTGCTCTTTTAACTGGACTTGCGGGTGGAACTTTAGGGGATATTGCTGGTGGTGCTTTATATGATTTATTCTTTGAGAATAAAAAACCAAAGGGCAACACAGTCAAAGCTGCAGGTGGAGGAAAACCTGCTACTCGTGGTGGAAAACCAGTAAGTGGTCCCGCAAAAAGAACCATCAAGAAAAAGAAAACACCAAGAACTTTAAACACAACACCTTCTAGATTAAGACCTGGGGCAACTGTTGGAGGTGAAAAGAAAATTAAAGAGTTATATCCACAATCAAAAGATAAGTCAAAAATGAGTCCATTTGATTTTCTAAAAAATTCTTATGATGCCTTTGCAAAATCATCTGGTCTTGGAGCATTGGTTGCCCTTGCGATTAAACCCATAATGGGAGATAAACCAACATATGCAGATTATAAGAATGCAGGAACTGGTGTGAACAATTGGATGAATCAATCTATTGGTTCAGGGACTCTTGCGTATGCGGGCGGCGGTGAAGTTAAAATGGAAAGCATTGTTTCGGGTGAAGATTATAGTGATGTAATTGCAAAGTCTCTTCAAGATTCTGTTGCTCCTCAAGTTGATAAAACTATTCAAGACTTGATGAAGCAATTGATGTTAAAGAAGGAGGAACCCGGAGTTAAAGTCAAAAAAGAAGATGAGTATTTGACGCCTGAAGAGGGAATGGGAGATGCTACTTTATCTGAAAGTGAAATGGATTTATTCCAGAGACTTATTATTGCAGAATCTGGAGGTCAAGGTCTTATTGGGCAAGCATTGGTTGCTAGAAGTGTTCTTAATAGAGCTGGATTAATTCAGTCTGGTAAAGCATCAACTGGGACTTTCGCAGCAAAAGACAGTACAGTTACTGGCGTAATTACAGGAAGAGGACAATATCAACCATATGCGAATGGTAATCCTAATGGAAGTATTAATAAACCAAGAACGCCCGCTCAAATGGATGCAGCAAAAGAAGCAATTAAATTAGCTCAAAATCCAGAAAGATTAAAAGGACTTTTAAAATCTGAAGGTATTGATGACGGATCTATAAGAAAACTATTAGCTGCGACTGGATTTAGAGCTGGATATGCTTTTAGTGATTCATCCCAAAATGTAAATGTTGTAAAATATAAAGATCATTATTTTAATACTGCAGGAAACACCGCATTAATAGTAGCTTCTTCTCAAGTATCTGAAAAAATTAGTCCTGTTTCTTTGAAAGGTGGGGATGGTAGATTCATTCAAGGTAATTCCGGAAGATCTGATGGAACTCATTTTCATATTGGAACAAATAATCCAGGAGACGGAACAGGTGTTGCTGCAGCAGGTTTTAATACAATTAAGCATTTTCTTGGTAGAAAATCAGTTTTTGTAGGAAGATCTGGAGAAACTATTCCCACAAAAGCAACTGATGAACAAATAAGAGGTTATATTGCGAGAGGTCAAGCAGCTCACGGAAAAACCGAGTTAGATCTTCAAATAGGAGGAATTGGTGCTGGTAATAAAGTTGCATTTCCTTTAGCATTAAAGGGAATGAAATATAGTTCAACTGATGGGTATGGAGTATCTGCTGATATTGTTGGAACTAATGCATTTGTGGGGCATGGTAGATACAAACCAGATGGATCACTAGCTCCACAACAAAGAAGGACATTAAATTCTGGTGCTCCTGATTATTATGCATTCCACGGAATGAATAAAGTAATGACTAAAGATGGATTATTAAAATTCCATAAAGGTGAGTACATAAGTGTAACCGATGCAGATTCTTTTAGATTAGTTGGAAATATTCTTACCGACATTAATAGTATTGAAAATAAAGCACAACTTGTCGCAAAGGCACCATCAATCATAGAAAAACTTAAATCAATTTCTGGTTATACTGACTATGAACAACCAGAACCAGAAGTTGTGTTTATTCCAGTTCCTACTCCAACTTCTGGCGGAGTATCTGGCGGAACTTCTAAATCTTCTCTAACCTATGATTATTCAACCATAGATACTATGGGAGAGCAAATGAGCGACAGTCTAATGTACGGATAAGATATGATAAATGTAACCGAATCACTTAAAAAATCCGATAATAATATACCCATTTTTGAACTATTTCCAAATTCTGGAGGAGAACCTATAGCACTTAATAAAGGTGTTGCAGAGTTGCATTACTATGAGAATATTCTATCTGAAAGCATTCATGTTAGAGCAATGATTGTTGATACTGGAAAGGCAGGAGAAGCAGATGATGGAACTGGTGCTTCTATTGGATTTGCAGAGGCACTCAAAATAGGAAATGGGGAAAAAATATATCTAGAATTTGAAGATGGTTTTGAAACTCCTAATAAGATTTCATTTACCAAAAACTTTAATTCACTTCGTTTAAATCAAACAGAAAAAATATCAGAACATACGCAGAAAAGTGTATTTGTTCTTGAAATATCCTCCAGAGAATATCTTAAAAATGAATGTGAAGATACGAGAGTTATAAAAAGATATGATGGAAAAATTTCAGATCATATTGAAAAGATTCTAAAAGAAAATTTGATGACAGAAAAAGAACTTGATATTGAAGTCACTGAAAATAAATTTAACTTTATCGGTACAACTAAAAAGCCATTTTGGACTATTTTTTGGCTAGCAAAAAAATCTGTTCCAAATATTCCCGATGCATTTGGAAAGACTGCTGGATTTTTATTTTTTGAAAATGCTGATGGATATAAGTTTAAATCTGTAGATAAATTATTTGATCGAATTCCTGTTAAAAAATATATCTTTAATAATACTACATCTACTGTTGTTCCTGTTGGATATGATGGAAAGATTTTAAATTACGAATCCACTGACTCTAGTGATTTGCAAACTAAGCTTCAAATGGGAACATATTTTTCGGAGAATAAGGGAGTTGATCCTAGAGAAAGTTTTTATGATCAAAAACCAGTAGACTTAAATATCCAAGAAGCCGTTGTTAAAACTGGTGGTCCTGAATTTAAATTTGTAAATCCAGAATTTACAAGATGTCCTACAAGATTTAATTGGAGTTTTGATTCTATAGGATTTCTTCCTCCCGGAAATACCTTGTCAGAACAACTTAAAAAATCTAAAGAACTTGATATTGATAAACAACAGATACAAACAAGAGCAGCGGCAAGATACAATCAGTTATTTACTGTGACATTAAAAGTAACACTTGCTGGCGACTTTAGTTTGAGAGCAGGAGACTTAATTCACTGTGATTTTCCAGAACTTTCCAATAAACCAAATCCAACATATAACCCAAGAATGAGTGGTGTTTATATGATCTCGGCATTGTGTCACACAGTAAGTGCAAATGAAACTTACACTAATTTAGAATTAGTTCGCGATTCCTACGGAAGAAAGCCTGCTAAAATGTAATAAATAATATTAATTTCAAATTGTGTTCATCATGTCTAGAACACTTCAGCAGCATATTGATGATGATAAAAATGAATTAGATAACGCTAATATTAGTGGTCAACGTCGTCGTCATGTTGAAGACGAACTTAATGCTTTAGAAGAATATTCAAAAAATCATCCCGATGATGACCACGATCCAACTCCATTAGAGTTATTTTGTGATGCAAATCCATCTGAACCAGAATGCAAAATTTATGAGGATTAATAATGTCTGATGTAACAACTGGTAAGGGGTTTGACTCTGAATATTTAACTCACCCTCCCGTTTGGTTTGGAAGAGTGGAATCTTCGGAAACTTTTAGGGACAATATAGAATCATCCTTATTCGATAATCTTTTAGAAATTAAGGGATGGGGATATAGATATAAAGTAAGGATATTCAGTTGGCATACAGGAGATATGAATATCTTATCTCCTGATATGTGTGTAATGGCAAATGTTTGCCTACCAGTTACTGCTGGATCCGGCATGGGTGGTTATGGGGAAACCCCAGCAATAGCATCGGGTTCTATTGTCCGTGGATTTTTTATGGATGGAATGGGGGGACAAGAGCCTTATATAGATGCCATTTTAGGAAACACAAATAATAATGTTCCCAAGGAAAGAGGTGGCGCAGATTTAACATCAAATGCTACTCCTCAGGTAGAAAATATCGATAATTTAACTACAGCGCAGTTAAAAAGATTATTAAATCCAGCAAAAACTCCATCAAAACAAGAGTTTGCTGCTGCAACTGCTGCGAGAGAAGCATCAAAACTTGCTGGACTTTCGAAAGAAGAAACCGAAAGGCAAGTTCTTATTGCGACGTTAAAAGCATCAAAACCAGAACTTACTACTCCGAGACAGCTTAAAGAACGTCAAGGAACTTTGGGATATCAACTTTATGATTCTACTTTCAACAACCCAAATATTGCTAAAATTCCTGACTTTAGGGTTCTGAGTCAGTTAAATTTTGGATCAAATCCAGGACTTACTAATTTTCCAATTTATACATTTGACTCTCTTCATATTGCTCCAAGAAAGTCCAATATAATGCAAGATGATGATAGGAGAATTTTAAGACCTTTAATTAGTCCATGTAAGAAAAAAAATTCAGAAACAAAAGGTATTCAAAGAGTCATTAAAAATTTACTAAATGAAGTAGAAAAAATTAAAAAGTATGCGGGAGAAGCAACGGCATTTGCTGAATCTATTGTTGGGCAAGTCAATTCCTTAATTGATAAAGCATCCGGGTATATCACTGGATTTGTGAATATTATTATTGGTAGAGTGATGGGTTATGTTCAGCAAAAAATATCAAATGGTATTAAAGATGTTCAGGGATTTTTATTTCCAGGAGAAGTGCCTAGTTTAACTTCTTTATTGGAGAAAGGTCTTGAAAAAATAAATTGCGTATTTAAAAAAATAATAAGAGGACTTTTTGGATTAATTGGCGGTTTACTTAAAAATATGCTGGATAATATGATTAATGGTCCTTTATGTGCTGCAGAAAGTTTAATATCTGGAATATTGGATAATATTCTTGGTGATATAAGCAGCGCCTTAGAAAGTGCTCTTAGCCCTATTTCTAAGTTCGTTCAAGGAATTGGAGCAAAAGTTTCAGAAATTTCTGGAAATATATTTAATGCTATAGATTTTGTAACTGGAATTTTAGAATTTTTTAAATGCGATGAAGAAAAATCCTGCCCAGATTTTAATGAAATAAATCTTGCTGGACCAGCTCTTCCTGGTGGAGATCCTCCAGCACCTGTTCCTGGGGGTCCAAAATCTCCTTCAGATGGAACTGATACCACTATAGGAAGTTCTGATAGAACTTCAGAAGGAATGAGCAATGGGAATGCTGAAGGACAACCACAGTCAAACATTGCAACTAGCACTGCAGGGGAAAAGACAACTTCTCAACTTCAGATTGGGGAAAGCAATACTGAAACTAGATCCTTATCTCAGCAAGAAAGAGATTTGCTTAAAAATAGTCTTGATTTATAATAAAAATGCCATTTTCAAATAAAGTACCAGACAGAGCAATAAGAGTTTCATTTTATGACAACGATGGGACTCGTGTTGATAATATAACAAAAGAACAAGCAGAGATCATTGCAAAAGCAAGTCCCGGAAAATTATTCTATTTTCAGGATAAAGAAGGTCTTCAAAGAGAACTTACAATTGATGAGGTTTTGAGACTTACTCCCCAAAACGATTTAATTAGCAATACTGCTTTTTCCGGATTACAATGTCCAACAGAACCACAACCTTGTGGACCACCTAAAGTTCAATTTTTTGGAGGTGAAGGTGTGGGCGCTATGGCTAATGCAGTAATTAGTCCAATTTCTTCCGGTGTTATGGCATTTGATATCGTGAATCCTGGGAAAAATTATACTTCTCCTCCTACTGCAATATTGCAAGACGAATGTGGAAAAGGGACAGGAAGTTCTTTGAGAGTGATTCCTAGGGGCGATGGAGTAAAAAATGTCTATATAGAGTCTCCTGGCGATGGTTACCTGTCAACTTTTGACGGAAGTTTGGGTGGTAACGAACGCACTTGGAAAGAAGCAGATGAGGGGTATGTAAAAACTAAAGATGGAAAACTTTACACTGTTCCATCAGATAATCCTCCTCCAAATTTGGATCCTGATGATGAATGGAATCCTCCTATACTAGTTATAGACCCTGGTATTACTCCAACCACTCCAACCACCCCGACTACTCCAACCACTCCAACCACTCCGACCACTCCAACATATCCCACTATAATAGAGTTTGATGATGTAGTTATAGAAGATCGTGGATTTGGATATGATCAGAATGACACTATCACGGTTACTCCAGATAGAGGAACTATACTTACGCCAGTAATTAATAAAAGAGGTGAAGTCATTAAAGTCAATATAGTAAAAAGAGGAATTGGATATGATGATTTGCCTGAGATTGTTATAAATTCAAAGACAGGATATAATGCAGTAATTCGACCAATATTAAAAGTAACTAGGATTCTAAATAGGGAAGAATTATTAAAAGTTCCCCCAGGATTGCCTATAATTTCTGTAGTAGATTGTGTGGGTAAAATAGCACCAAAAGATATTTTTGACATAGTACCAAGATGACAAAATCAAAAAACTACGAAACTAAAGATATTCATACTAAAGATGGTAATCTAAGATTTGGACATATCCATACAGATAATGTAATATCTTCTGCAATGATTCAAGGTCAAGGTGGTCTTGAGTATATTACAATAGATCAAACTGCGCCAAGAAAAGGATGGATAACTTCGCGGTGTAGAGGTAGATACCAAATTAAGTGTGGGGATGAAATAGAAAAAGGACAACCCGCATTTTGGTTAGACTCTGCCAGCGGAGACATTGTAATTTCTACTCGTGGTAGAATTAGAATGGAAGCCGAAAATATTGATTTGATATCTTATGGTGGGTCTACAAATGGAAATATTAATATTATTGCATCTGAAAATGTAAATATTGAGGCAAAGGGTATTAATGTTAATGGTAGTGAAAAAATATCTTATTTTACCGATGGATCTATGCAGATAACTGCAATGAATATTTTAAAAATGTATACCGGAGATATGCAAAGTTTAACTGCCGCATCCAATCTCAAACCACCTTCACTGCCGTTTTCTGGTAGTATACTAAATAAGGTATTTCCAATGAATTTATAAAAAATGGCAAGTTTTGATAAGATATTAGTGAACAATCAACTTCATGTAACAAAAGATCCATCTAAACCAGAGATTTTGGGTAGGGGACCAGCAACTATACGTGGCGCTGCTTATCAACAAGGTCCAAATCTTCAAGGAACTGATAGTGCTTTTCCTAATATTTGGGCAACCACAATGGTTGGTCCACTAGCAAATTCAGATTCTCCTCCACCAATTATTCCTGGGGCATTATCTGCCTGTGGATTGGTAAATAATTCCCCATATTCACTTGCAGTTCTTGGAGATGCTGCAATTTTTGATAACTGTGATGTGAATTTAGACGTTGTTGCGGGAAGGCATGTAAAAACCGGTGGGTTTGTATGGGCCCAAGGAGATGTTTACGCTTATTGTGGTAGGCATAGACTATCGAATAAAAAAGATCTTCCATTTGATATGGAACACCCAACAAAATCTGGGTGGAGATTGCGCCATGTGTGTCTAGAAGGACCAGAAATTGGCGTTTATATTCATGGGAAGGGGAAAGGTGGGGTTTTAGAATTGCCAGATTATTGGAGAGGTTTGGTTAAACAAGAAACTATTACAGTACAATTAACTCCAATTGGCGGACCATATATTCTTTTTGTAGAAAAAATAGAAGATAATAAAGTTTATATTGGATCTAATGTAGATTATGATGTAGAATATAATTATCTTTTACACGCTTCTAGATTTGATGATGATTTAATTGTGGAATACGAAGGTACTTCTAGAGGAGATTATCCTGGAGGAAATGAAGGATATTCATTCTCCTTTGAGAATGATAATATGGAAAGACTTGTAAAAGAAGTTATTGAAGAAAGGTTAAATCAAATGGAGAAAAATAATGGAGAATGAACTCAATCCTGTATGGTCAAAAGATGAATTACTTGTTATAAGAGGAAGAATTACAAATAAAAATTGTATTTCAATTCCCGAAGAATATCACTCAATACTTGAGGAAAATACTATTACAATATCAGTTACCCCTATAGGATCGCACCAAAATATCATTATAAAAAGAATTACTGGATATGAAATCTATCTCCAGTCAAATGGTGGACTTCCTATAGATTGTTTTTATCATATTTTTGCTAAAAAATCTCCAAATAAAGATGAAGAATCATGACATTTCAACAATATTCCGACAATGAACCCCAAGCAACTGGTGGACAATGTATAGATTTTGTAGACCCAAATGATAGATTTAGTGGGTGTTCTGGCAATTTCATTAGATTAATAACAAGTTCTCATTATGAGAAATCTCAAGGTTCTTCTGGAACTTCGTTAAACTCTGAAATTGATTTGTTAGAGAATTCTGTTATTGTTGGGACAACTTCTGGAACACCATCCTGGCAATTTACAAATGTATCCGAAACAAATAATAGATTGTTAACGGTAACGGCAATATGTCACGGAACAACAGGATCTCCAATAGGGTCTACCTGTACTATAAACAATAGTCCAGTTGGTATCAATTGGGTAAATTCTACCCATGAGGGTGATTGTAATACTGACCCAACATTTTCTGGTTGTTGGGATATAATTACATTTAGAATTCTAAAAGATTCTAGTGGTACTTTCTCTGTATTTGCCTGCACCGAAGGATATTATTTGTATGTTCCTCCTCCAGAATAACTCACCAATCCCCTTGACACGGACCCCTGACCGTGCTATGATACTTGGGTAATCAGCGGACGACCGAATGCAAGACGAGTACCTGACACGCTGCGTGGTTGACCCCAGTAAGCGAACTGTGTACCTTTATTCCAGCGAAGGGACAGAGAAACAAGTTGCCTGCGATACAATGGAAGAGTTTATGAATGCGCTAAAGTTTGTTCGTGCTACACTAGACGAAGAAACTCTCTCATATGCAAATCCATTTTAATTTCCAAAAAAGGTCAAAAAAATCTCCGGCAAAAAATTGCCCCCTATTACTTTTTTTAAAATGAATCCTTATCGCATTAACTACAAAGCACTGAAAGAAGAACCAGTGAAAACAACTCCAGAGAATGTGAAGGAAGCAAATGAAGGTTTATTTTACTCTAAAATGAACCTTCCTCAAGCAGCAAAGCACTGCGGAATGTCACAAAAAGAAATGCGCTTGACATTCTTTGAGTACTTGAAGTATAATCCTATTACTTACCAAGTGTGAGTTTTTATTGGGAGCGTGGTGGAATCGGTAGACACAACGGACTTATTGTAAAATTGAGCCTCATTTGGGAAACCTTATGAGTGTAATTCCTC
>Ga0129336_10001031_pt1 | contig 16598 bp, 18 predicted proteins | sample CPB6_02_DNA_FD_96878 | JGI IMG/M metagenome (GOLD analysis project Ga0129336, IMG submission 96878) | Freshwater to marine salinity gradient microbial communities from Chesapeake Bay, USA - CPBay_Sum_0.6_0.2_DNA | ecosystem: Environmental > Aquatic > Marine > Coastal | place: USA: Chesapeake...
GGTGATTTCTACCTTGATGTAAAGAATCCGAAACTTTATAAAAAGGTTCGCCGCTACTATGAAAACGAAGGTGTAGTATTCTCAGGTGATCCTTTGGATGATTATGAGATGATGATGGATTATATTCTTGCAGATCTTGAATCCGTTGAAGTTGCTTGATTAAATAGTCTCGGGATGACTATAAAAGCGCACTGGTCGGGAGCAACCCCTTATGTCTAAATCTGATTTACTTCGGTGGATTGGAAATATTCTTCTCATAATAGGATATCAAATCATGTTATGGGGAGATTTTAAAAACGGTTTGTTGTTAAAATGTATTGGGGGAATACTCACAGTACCATTTGCAATCAAACTTAAACTTTGGGATGTATTATTCTTATGTGCATTCTTTGGTATCACCGAAATATCAAAGTTAACCCAACTTTACTTTAGTCCTGGAATGACTTAAAACTTATACTGGTGGAGTCAAATATGACCCTATTGTTTTATTGCTTTTTTCAAAAGCAATTGGTGCGGATGGGGATCTCTCCCGCCTGGTTTCCAATTTCCAGTTAAAGAATTGGTGGCGTGCATGAAAGACCTGATGGGAGAGTTGCATAAACTCTCCTTTTTTTGTATAATATTTTAAAAGATAGTTTTTTATGAAAGTTGCTTTAATTACTGGTATTACTGGGCAAGATGGATCCTATCTTGCAGAGTTACTTTTGGAGAAGGGATATGAAGTTCATGGTATTATTAGGAGGTCTTCTCTTATTAATACTCATCGAATTGACCACATTTATCGCAACATTAAATTACATTATGGGGATCTAACTGATTCTACGAATCTTGTTAGAGTTATTCAGCAAGTTCAACCTGACGAAATTTATAACCTTGGTGCTCAAAGTCATGTAAAAGTGTCTTTTGAAATGCCAGAATATACTGGTATGGTTGATGGTCTTGGAACTCTTCGTATTCTTGAAGCAGTCCGTCTTTTAGGTATGGAAAACAAAACTAGAATCTATCAGGCATCTACTTCCGAAATGTTTGGTAAAGTTGTAGAAATACCTCAAAAAGAAACGACACCTTTTTATCCAAGATCTCCATATGGTGTTGCTAAAGTATATGGTTATTGGATTACCAAAAACTATCGTGAATCGTATGGATTTCATGCTAGTTCTGGTATTTTGTTTAATCACGAGTCTCCAAGAAGAGGTGAAACATTTGTCACTCGTAAGATTACGATGGGACTTAAAGCAATGTCGGATGGTAAAGAAAATGTCCTTAAACTTGGCAATCTAAATGCAAAACGTGATTGGGGACATGCTAAAGATTTTGTAGAGGCGATGTGGTTAATGCTTCAGCAAGATGAACCAGATGATTATGTAATATCAACTGATGAACAGCATTCTGTTAGAGAGTTTGTTGAAAGAGCAGCACCTTACTTTGGAATGGATATTGAATGGCAATTTACTGATGATGGAACAGAAGTTGGAATTGATAAGAATACTGGTCTTGTAAGAATTATCGTTGACGAAAGATATTTTCGTCCCGCTGAAGTAGATACATTACTTGGTGATTCTTCTAAAGCAAGGAAAAAACTTGGATGGCAACCTAAAATTACTTTTGAACAACTAGTTGAGGATATGTGTTTAAATGAAACAGGATTCTAAGATATTAGTTGCTGGTGCCAACGGAATGGTTGGTTCAGCAATCGTAAGAAATCTTGAGAGTAAAGGATATACCAACATCATCAAAGGAACTCGTGATGATGTAGATTTTACGAATCAAGATGAAACTGAAAGATATTTCTGCTCAGAAGAACCTGAGTATGTTTTTATTGCTGCTGCCAAAGTTGGTGGCATTATGGCAAATAACAACTATAAGGCAGACTTTCTGACAGAGAATCTTCAAATTCAAACTAATCTTATTCAGCAGTCTTATAACTTCGGTGTAAAGAAACTCCTGTTTCTTGGTTCGTCTTGTATCTATCCTAAATTTGCAACTCAACCAATCACTGAAGATCAATTGATGACTGGTCCTCTGGAACCTACTAATGATGCATATGCCATTGCTAAAATTGCTGGTATTAAAATGTGTCAGGCATATAGGGAACAATATGGATTTAATGCCATTTCACTGATGCCAACTAATCTCTATGGTCCTAATGATAATTTTGACTTAGAGACATCTCATGTTCTTCCTGCAATGATTGCCAAGTTTCACGCTGCTCTCGAACATAGTAGACATTGGGAAGTGAAACTCTGGGGCGATGGTTCTGCAATGAGAGAGTTTCTGCACGTTGATGATCTTGCAGAAGCGTGTTATACTTGTATGCAGAACTATGATGAACCAGAACATATTAATGTTGGTACAGGTGAAGATGTAACTATCAAAGAACTTGCCGAAACTATTGCTGATATTGTTGGTTATGATCGTTACATTAATTGGGATATTACAAAACCAAATGGCACTCCACGTAAAGTTCTGAATGTAGATAAAATCAAAGCACTTGGATGGAAACCAAAGATCAGTTTACAAGAAGGTATTCAATCTACCTATGAGTGGTATAAGTTGCATAATTGATATTTTTTGGTATAATACATATTAGAGAAATTATTGTTTTTTTATGAGTCAATATATTAAAACTGCGCTTGTTCTTGGTGCAGGTGGCTTTATTGGAAGTCACATGGTAAGAAAATTACGCTCTGAAGGTTATTGGGTTCGTGGTGTGGATCTTAAGAGACCAGAGTACTCCGAAACCTCTGCAAATGAATTTATTCAAGGAGACTTAACTGATTATTATTTTGTAGAGAGAGTTGTTCAATTTAAAGGAAATCTTGGTAACTTTTATAACTTTGTACCTTCAAAGTATCTTCAATCGTTTGATGAGATTTATCAGTTTGCTGCTGATATGGGCGGCGCTGGATATATTTTTACAGGAGATCATGATGCTGATGTGATGAACAATTCGGCATCGATTAACATTAATGTTCTTCGTGCAGTTAAGAATTTTAATGATTTTGTAGGAACAAATAAAACAAAAATCTTCTATTCATCTTCTGCTTGCGCTTATCCTGAACATATTCAATTGGATCCAAATAATCCTGGTCTTAGAGAGGATGATGCATATCCAGCAGCACCAGATTCTGAGTATGGTTGGGAAAAACTCTTTAGTGAACGATTGTACTTTGCTTATCATCGCAATTACGGCATTCCAGTTAGAGTTGCTCGCTACCACAATATTTTTGGACCAGAGGGAACTTGGAAAGGTGGTAGAGAAAAATCCCCAGCAGCGATCTGTCGTAAGGTAGCAGAAGTACCTGCAGAAGGTGGGGAAGTTGAAATTTGGGGAGATGGCGAACAAACAAGATCTTTCCTTTATATTGATGAGTGTGTTGAAGCAACTTATCGTCTTGTTCAATCGGATTTTGTCGGACCTGTAAATATTGGTTCTGAAGAAATGGTCACTATTAATCAACTTGCAGACATTGCTTCAAAAGTTTCTGGAAAAAATATTACAAAAAATCATATTGACGGTCCTCTTGGTGTTCGTGGTAGAAATTCAAATAATGATTTGATTCGTGAGAAACTTGGTTGGGATTATTCTATGACTCTTGAGGAAGGAATTTCACGAACCTATAATTGGATTAATGAGCAACTCTCTGAGCAATGAAAACATATGTTGTAGATTTAGATCATACACTTTGTCAAACATATAAAGATTCAAATGGAAATTGGGACTACTTGAACGCAGTTCCAATCAATGATAGAATTGAAAAGATTAACGAATTGTGGTCTTTGGGAAATAAGATAATTATTGAAACTGCAAGAGGTTGTAGTTCAAAACGAAATTGGTACGAAGAAACATATCATCAGTTGGTTTCTTGGGGATTAAAATTTGATATGCTAAGAACTGGAGTAAAGTTTGCTGCAGATTATTATATTGATGATAAAGCAATAAATTCTGAGGATTTTTTTAATGGGAACGGTTAACAAAGTAATTAAAAAGACACCTTCATTGATTCAAAATCTTTATTATGATTTTGTACCATTTTCAAAAAGATATGGAAAAGTATTTCGTGATCAATATGATTTTCTGATGAAGTCTATCAGTTGGGATGCTGAAACTTTACTTCAGTATCAAACTGAAGAATTTTTAAAACTCATTAGACATTGTTATCAAAATGTTCCATATTACACTAAAGTTTTTAATGAACGTGGATTAACACCAGATTCATTTAAAAGTATTGATGATATTAAACTTCTTCCATATCTGACAAAAGACATTATTAGAGAAAATCAAAGTGATTTGATAGCAACAAATATGCGTCATATGAAAGCATATGAATGCAGAACAAGTGGATCTACAGGAAAGAAATTAGTATTTTCTTGTACTGATGATGTTTATAAAAAAGAAGCAGCATTTGTTTTAAGGTCATATCATCTGCATGGTGCAACTCTGTATGATAAACCAAGTGTTTGGTTGAGAAGATATGTACCTGTAGATAGAAATTCTGATCTTTGGTACTATGATTATGAACTTAAAAGACTTTATATGTCTGCTTATCATTTGAATGATGAAACCATTCATGATTATGTGGAGGAAATAAATTCTAAAAAATATCATACTTTAGTTGCATATCCATCCAGTGCATACATTCTTGCATGTCTTTGTGAAAAACATAATCTTTCATTTAAGAATATCAATAAAATTCATGTATCTTCTGAAATGATGTTGCCAGAATGGAGACAAAAGGTAATTGATGTGTTTGGTATTGTTCCTGTTGCACATTATGGATCAATTGAAAAGGTTTGCTTTATGCATCAGAGTGAATATTCTTCAAGATATCATGAGAATCCAGAATATGGTGTAACCGAATATATTGATGATGGATTTGGAAATCATAAAATCGTTGCAACAGGATTTTTGAATTACTACATGCCATTCTTAAGATATCAAACTGAAGATAGTGTAGTTTTAAATCCTAATCCTATTGGAAGAGAGAAAGTTCTTTCAATAAATGGAAGAACCAGCGATATTCTTGTGGCAGAGGATGGTTCTAATCTTCCTGGTGTTAATTTTTATAGTTGGATTGATAAGAAAATTCCTGGAGTATCAATGTTCCAGATTATTCAAAAGACAAAAAAAGACATTGTGTTTAATTTCGTTGCAAGTGAACGATATACAGACAACACGATTAATGATATTAGATTGGGACTTTCTTCTAGACTTGGAAACTTGAATTTTACCATTAATAAAGTTAGAGAGATACAAAGAAGTAAAGTTAGTGGAAAGATTCGCTGTATTATAAATGAAACTTTAAACTCTAATAAAGATAAAACTCATCTCTATCAACAACTTAAAAATTTAAAAGAAGAAAACGGAACTCATTCACCAAGCATTAATTCGATTATGGAATTGATGCCAGAGATTCAATGTAATATTGATGCTTGTTTTTTAAGTAATCCATATGCCACAGATCTTTTCATGAATAGAATGAAAGATGATTTACTTGTAAATGGAGATCTTAAAAAATATTTGGAGTTATATCCGCAGCAAAATAAATTTGTTGCTAAGAAAATTTCAAATTATATTGGAGTTCCTTCTGAAAATATTCTTGTTGGAAATGGTGCAATTGAATTAATTGAAAAATTTATGTCCAACATGAAAGGAAAAGTATTAATGACTCTTCCTACGTTCTCTTCATACTATGAATTTAATTCTGATGATACTGAAATAGTTTATGCAGAAAATGAACTAATATCTTATGATTCTATTATAAAAGAAGTTGATAAGACTAAATGTAATAATTTGGTTCTTGTTAATCCCAATAATCCCACAGGGCACTATATTCCAAAAGATGAGATGGTTAGTATTTTAGATAAACTAAAGCATCTTGATACAATTATTATTGATGAAAGTTTTATACATTTTTCATCAGAAGACAATCCTAATGAATCTTCAATCTCATCTTATCTTGGATATTATCCAAATGTAATACTTGTAAAAAGTATGTCTAAAGATTTTGGCATTGCTGGAATTAGGTGTGGATATGCTATAATGCCAAAAGACAAAGTAAATAAGTCTCTTAAAAAAGGATTTTTGTGGAATTCAAATGGACTTTCTGAATACTTTATTGGACTACTTGAAGATGAATCATTCATTAATGAGTATGAAAAATGTAGGATTAAGTTCTTAAAAGAATTCAATTATTTTTATGACCAACTTTTAAAAATATCAGAAATTAAAGTTTATCCTTCTAAGACCAATTTTTTCTTAATTGATTTGAAGACTAAAAAAGCATTTGATTTTTTCTGTTGGATGCTAATTGAAAAGGGAATATATATTAGAAGCATGGATGATAAGATAGGCAAAGGAATATTAACAGATACCTTTGTAAGAATCGCTGGTAAAACAGAAGAAGAAAATAATTACATCATTCAATCAATCAAAGAATTTTATCTGAATTGAACATATGGATATTAGTTTTGTTGGCCTTGGAAAACTTGGATTACCTTTGGCATGTTGTTTAGCAAGATCTGGAAACAGAGTTCTTGGTGTAGACAAAAATGAATATATTTTAGATATGCTCAACGATGGAAAACTTCCATTTTATGAACCAGGTTTGGAAAATATTTTTCCTCATGTTAATTTATTAGGATTTACTGATTCATATCAAAGAGCAATAGATGAAACTGAAGCAACAATTGTTTTAGTTAACACTCAATTGGGAGATCATGGATATTCTTCTGATTTTGTTGAATCTGCTTTGACTGATATTGCTCTTAATCTTCGTAAAAGCACAAAGGAATATCATTTAATCGTTCTTTCATCAACAGTTCTTCCAGGGACAATTAAAAAATTAATTAAACTTGTAGAGAAAATTTCAAAGAGAAAATTTGAAGAAGGATTTGGATTTTCTTATGTACCAGATTTTGTTCGTCTTGGAAATGTAATTGAAGATTTTAAAAATCCTGAGTTCTTCTTAGTCGGGGCAAATAACATTAATGATATTGCAAAGACACAATCAATTTGGTATGAATTTCATGAAAACAGTCCTCCTAAAAAAATCTTAACACTTGAGGAGGCGGAAATTGCAAAAGTTGCTTTAAATGCTTACATCGTAAATAAAATTACTTTTGCAAATTTTCTTGGACAACTTTGTGATGGAATTGAAAATGTAGATGTTCATAACATCACAAAAGTCATTGGACTAGATAAAAGAATTTCTCCTTATTTCTTTGGATATGGAACTCCATATGGAGGAACTTGTTTCCCTAGAGACACTTCTGCATTTATTAAGTTTGCAAAGGATCGAAAGAAAACGGCCAAGAATTTAATATTTGCCGAAGAAGTTAATGAGATGGTTTATAGCAGTATCTTTGATAAAGTAAAAAAATATGATAGAATTGCTATCTTGGGAATTTCATTTAAACCAAATTCTCCAGTTACAATTGGATCTCCATCTGCTCGTTTGATTAAAGATCTTTTGAGATCTAATGTCACTGTAAACGGGCATGATTTTCTTTCAGAAACTTTTGATAATTTGGATTGTTCAATAACTGGATATAAAAAAGTTCAACCTTGTATAGATGAATCTGATGTAATTGTTATTATGCATCCAGATCAAAGATATAAAGAATATGATTATTCAAATAAAACTGTTATCGATTATTGGGGAGTGTTAAAATGACTATTGGATATAATAGATTGGGATCTAATGGCAGACTTGGAAATCAAATGTTCCAATATGCTGCTCTTCGTGGAATCTCAGAAAAACATGGATATGAATGGATGGTTCCTCCTCCAACAGATTACTATGAAGCAAATTATGGATTATTTGATTGCTTTAAAATGGAGTCAGTTGAAGATAAAAATTTTGGATTTGTTCCCCATCAATTTGATGTAGTTGAACCTAAGAAATTTTCTTTTGATGAAGAATTTTTTGAAAACTGTCCAGACAACTGTAATGTCTTAGGATATTTCCAAACAGAAAAATATTTTAAACACATTGAAGATTTAATTAGATCTGATTATCAATTTAAAGATGAATATTTGGATCCATGTAAAGAGTTTATGTCTCAATTCAATGGAAAGATTGTTTCTTTACATGTTCGTAGAACTGATTATGTAAATATTCAGAATTATCACTTACCATGTTCTCTTGACTATTATAAAAGAGCACTCGAAGAGTTTCCTGAAGAATCTTCTGTTCTTATTTTTTCGGATGATATTAAGTGGTGTTCGGAACAAGAAATTTTTTCTGGAGATAGATTTTATTTTTCTGAAAATGATCAAGTATATCCACAAATACACAAAGATGCAGATGGTCAATTTAGAAAGTCTTTAGTTCCTTATACTGATCTTTGTCTAATGTCATTATGCTCAGATGCTATAATTGCAAACAGTAGTTTTAGTTGGTGGGGTGCTTGGTTAATTTCTAATCCAGATAAAAAAATTATAGCTCCTGATGCTTGGTTTGGTCCTGATGCAGGTGATATTGATTCCTCAGATATAGTTCCAAATTCTTGGATTTGTAAAAAAATATGATTTATTTAAACTATCTTGGAAAAATGGGACAATTGGGAAACCAAATGTTCCAATATTCGGCATTGAAGGGAATTGCAAATCATCTGAACTATGATTTTTGTATACCTAATCATGATGAATTGATAGTAGATGCTTTAGGAAATAAACTAAGAATCGAACTATTTGCTCCATTCAAACTTAAAAATTTTTCTGACAAAAATATTGGGATTTGTGATATTAATAATACTCAAGTAGTTAACGAAAAGCATTTTCATTTTGATAAAGATCTTTTCGATACTTGTCCAGATAATTGTTGTTTAATTGGTTATTTTCAGACTGAAAAATATTTTTCTCATATCAGAAATGAACTTTTGGAAGATTTTGAATTTATTGATGAAATTCAAAATCCATGTAAAGAAATGATTGAAAATGTTGATAATCCAATTGCTTTACATATTAGGAGAGGAGACTTTTTAAGAAATAGTGGAAATCACCATAATCTTTCATTAGATTATTATGAAAATGCATTAAATCATTTTGATGATGACAGGCAAGTGATTATTTTTTCAGATGAACCTAAATGGTGTAAAGATCAATCTTTGTTTGAAAGTGATAGATTTTTAGTTTCCGAAACTAACAATCCATATGCTGATCTTTGTTTAATGTCTATGTGCTCTGATTTTATTATTGCAAATAGCACTTTTAGTTGGTGGGGAGCTTGGTTAGGTACAAATTCTAACAAAAAAGTTTTATTCCCATCAAAATGGTTTGGTCCGAATAATTTGCACCATGATACCAAAGACTTATTTCCAGACACTTGGGTTGAAATTCAATGAAATTAACGTATATTAATTACTCTGATATCAATTACAGAGAGCATCAAAACACTTTAATAGAATATGTAATCAAAAATAATTTGTTTGATTCTTCGATAGCATATACTAGAGAATGGTTGGAAAAAACAGATTTTTATGAACAAAATAAAAATATTTTAGATAGGGATAGATTATCTGGATATGCTTTATGGAAACCTTATATTATAATCGATGCATTAAACAGAGTAGAAAACGGTGATGTAATAGTTTATATGGATTGTGGAGACATTCCTTTTCTTGGAATATCTGAATGCATAAAGGAATATATGAAAACTCACGATCAATATTTTATTGCAGGAAATCATACTACCATTCATAAATGGTATACTAAAAGAGATTGTTTTTATTATATGAATTGTGACGAAGAAAAATATTGGGATGCCATACAATTAGAAGACGGATTTATGGCGTTCAAAAAAACTAGATTTAATCTCAAGTTCCTAAAAGAATTTTTAAAGTATTGTTGCGATGAAAGAATTGTTACAGATATCCCAAATCAATGTGGATTGGAAAATCTAGATGGATTTAAAGATCATAGACATGATCAAAGTATCGTAACTAATTTACAAATTAAGTATGACTTACCATGTGTATTTGGGCACAATGGCATACGACATTTTATTAAATGGAATCAATTAACTCATAAGGATGGAGAACAATATTCTAACGGTACTTATGCGTGGGGGGAAACAGGATGCATAGCATAATTCTAACAATTCATAACGGAAACCGAGTTATAGAAGGAAATCAAATTTTACTTAAAAAAGTATTAGATGGAATTATTGAAAATACAGTTGGTGATTATGAACTTTTATGCATGTTAGATGGATGTACTGATAACTCTGAAGAAATAGTAGATCAGTATGTTAAAGAATACAAAGAAATTGATATTAAACCAATCGTAACTCCAGACATTTTTGAAACTAGAGTAAACAATGTTGGATTTAAAAATTCTTCAGGAAAATATGTCACGATTGTTCAAGATGATCAGGTAATTACTGAAAAAGGTTGGAATATTCGTATGCAAAAACCTTTTGAATATTTTGGTGACGTATTTGCTGTTACTTCAAGATGTGCTCATAATTGGTTAGTCAATCCTCAAAGTCAACATATTCATACTGATGAAATTAGAGATGATTGTTGGTGTGATATTCTTTTGGCATGTGATCATGTACATGCTCCTAACTGGAGATCTGATTTATCTCGTGATGTGTTTGCGGTAAGAGCATCGGGAGTTAGAGGACCACTTATGATTAATCATGAGGATTTGATCAAACTAAATTACTTAGATGAAGCGTTCGCTCCTTGTGATACTGATGACCATGATCTAATGTTTAGAGCATATAAAGAACTTGGAAAAGTTGTGGGGTGTTATTGGATTGGCGTAGAATCAAAGCATGAGTGGAGTGGATCTTGTCACGGTGGACCGCCTCCAGATTGGCAGTTGAAATCTCATCATAAAAATGTTAGAATGTTTTATCATAGATATAAAGATATCCTAGAGTCTAGAAGAATTATTGAAAATAGAATTCTAAAGGATTCTGACCCTTAAATAATACTCATGAAAAAAGATTTAACCAACGTAACGTTTATAATTCCACTGTTTATTGATACTGACGATAGACTTAGGAATATAGTACTTACCATAGCATTTTTACTTCATCATTTTGATACCAATATTATTATTAAAGAAGTTGCTGACGAAAGTGCTTTTATAGAATATGCAAAACCTATTCTTGATCGTCTTGTAGAAGATCAGACAGGACTTACACATATTTTTGAACCAAGCACAAGATCGGATGATTCATTTCATAGAACTAAAGTATTAAATGACATGATTATGATGTCCAAAACAGACATCGTAGTTAATTATGATAGTGATATTTTACTTCCCGTTGAAAGTTATTTGGAAGCGGTTGAATTATTAAAAACATGTGATGTTGTTTATCCTTATAGATTTGGATTGGAGGGTGAGAGAAAAGTTAAATTAGAAACAAATTTTGAACATCAACTTGCTATAGATAACTTTGAGAGCCATCCAGAACTTTTTGTTTTTATAAAATCTGGATATAATTTGGATGCTTTTGATACTAAGTATTTTTATTATCCACATGCTCAAGGAAAGGGATGGGCAGAATATGGAATGGTTCAATTTTTTAAACGTCAAGTTTATATTGATGGATATTTGGAAAATGAAGGATTTATTGCTTATGCTCCCGAAGATTTAGAAAGATTTCATAGATGGAAAACTCTGGGATATGACATTCAAAGAATTGATAGATATGCTTATCATTTAGAACATAAAAGAACTCCAAATTCTTGGTTTAATAATCCTTTTATGCAACATAATACCGAACTTTGGAATTATTTGAAAAATCTTTCTAAAGAGGAATTAATTGAATACTATAACCAACAAGATTATGTAAGAGAAAGATTAAAATGAAAGATTTAAAAAACGTTGATATAATTTGTGCCAATTCAATAAATCCAAATGAAGGAGCACTGGCAATTCAATATTGTCAGAAATTTTTTAATTTTGGTAGAAGTATTCTTTTTACTGATGTAGAAGGATCTGCTGATGAAATAGAAGTTGTTAAGATTGATAGAATGAATTCGGTTCATGATTATAACAACTTTATGTTAAGAATTGGAGAATATCTTGATAATGAATATGTTATGGTAGTTCAAGATGATGGACATATTGTAAATCCAAATCTTTGGGATGATGATTTTCTAAAATATGATTATATTGGTGCGCCATGGCCTTTGGAGGAAAGATGGATAAATGGATTTAAACCAGAAGTCGCAGAAAGAATGTGGAAAGTTCTTCCAAAAAATAGAGTTGGTAATGGTGGATTCAGTATTAGGAGTAGAAAATTTTTAGATTATAGTTTACAATTTAATGACTGTAATGGTTATGGTGAAGATGAAATTCTTTGCCAAATAAATTATGAAAAAGCAATTCAATACGGAATTGAATTTGCACCATTTGAACTTGCTCTTAAATTTTCTTATGAAAATCCATTGCAAGAAATGGGAACTCCTTGGGGATCTTATGTAGATTTTGATACCTCTAAACACTTTGGATGGCATGGGAAAAACTTTAGAAATACTCAATCGTTGTTAAGTATTAAACATAGTTAAAATGAAAATTTTAGTAACTGGATGTGCCGGACTATTGGGCGCTAATTATAGTCGCCACCTGATTCAAACCGGACATGAGATTATTGGTGTAGATAACTTATCTGGAGGGTACAAAGCATTTGTTCCTAAAGGTGAAAAGTTTACCTTTGTTAAGTTAAACTTGGAAAATCAAAAAAAGGTAAAAGAACTTTTTGAAGAACATAATCCAGATGTTCTTCTTCATTTTGCTGCTTATGCTGCTGAAGGACTATCTCCTTTTATTCGCAATTACAATTATCGGAATAACCTGATATGCTCTGCTAACTTAATTAATGAATGTATCACTTATGATACAAAAATGATCTTTACTTCTAGCATGGCAGTTTATGGCGATCAAGAACCACCATTTACTGAAGATAAAAAACCACAACCTGTAGATCCTTATGGTGTGGCAAAATATGCTGTAGAAGTAGATTTAGAACTTGCAAGACAACAATTTGGTCTCCGATATAATATTGTAAGACCTCATAATGTTCTCGGTGTATATCAGAATATTTGGGATAAGTATCGTAATGTAATTGGAATTTTTATTCGCAAGACTTTAAATGGTCAACCAATCTTAATCTATGGTGATGGTGAACAGACAAGAGCATTCTCTGATATCAAATATTACATGGAACCATTTGATCAATTGTTAACTGACTATGATGGCGAAACGTTTAATATTGGTGCAGATAAATATTTCACTCTAAATGAAGTTGCAGAAACAGTTCAAAGTATTGGTAAAAAATATGGTTACGATGTTCCCATTGAACATGGTGAACCAAGACATGAAGTAAAACATGCTTACTGCGATCATACAAAAGCAAAAGATATGTTAAAATTTGAGGATAATACCAATCTGACAGAACTCATTGAAAGCATGTTTGTTTGGGCAATGAAACAACCTAACAGGAAAGTTAAACAGATGCCCTATGAAGTTACAAAAGACATTTACGATTATTGGAAATGAAAAAAATTCAAGTATTCATGAGGCACTGTTATTACTCTCCAAACAGTGTCATTCCAGGAAGAACAAGACCTGAATGGTTTGATAAAATTAAACTTTTTGAAAATTTCAAAAAGACAATTAATTCAGATATTGCGGATTATACAATTGTCTATGACGAACATTTTGGAAAAATTGAAGATACATTTTTGAAAGATGAGGAAAATGTTCACGTTATTAATTGTGGTAATGAAGCATCAAGTTTTCTAAAAACTTTAGAACTAGTTGAAAGTAAAGGTTTTGATGATGATACAATCATTTATTTTCTAGAAGATGATTATTTGCATCAAGAAAGGTGGTGTGAAGTTCTTGTTGAAGCATTCACACTTCCAATTCATTATGTTTCTCTTTATGATCACCTTGACAAATATGTTGAGAGTGGATACGATAACTTAGTATCTAAAATTTTTGCTACGTCTTCTTGTCATTGGAGAACTGTGCCTTCAACTTGCAATACATATGCAGGTAAAATGAGGCAATTGAGAGATGATATGCACATTCATAGACATTTTAGTGAAGCATCTCCAGATGGTGTATCAATGGACCATTCTAAATTCTGTCATCTTGGAGCAATGGGAAGAGTATTGATAACTTCAATTCCTGGTTATTCCACTCATTGTGATCATTATCAATCACCTACAATTAATTGGAAAAAGTACGTATGAATGATGTAATTCTTTCGGCATATCATGGTGGTCTTGGAGATCATCTTCAGTTTTCAACTCTTCCCGAAGAATTTTTAAAACAACAAGGAAGGGAAACATATATTTGGAGTCAAGCACCGTTTAGAAATCCTGAGGTCTTCGATTTTGTATGGGGAACAAATCCTTATATAAAAGGAATCAAAGATGGGCAATGGAATGCTGGGGACACTCCTGAAATTCCTTTCAGCAATGTTTCTGGAACTAACATCATGAATTGGGAAAAACTTCATGGATTAGAACCTAAAAATCGTCTTCCAAAAATTTATCATACACCAGAAAAAATTGAAGGATATTCTGACGTATTTCTTGTAGATGCAACAAGCATTTCAGTTAAGTACGATACATCTTTATTGCAAAAAGTATTAGAAAATCTTCAAAGAAAGTATTCTGATAAAAGATTTGTATCTGTAGAATTCAAAAAAAAGTTTACGGAAACTGAATGGGGAACATTTGAAGATACTATTCAAATTGAAAACATTTTTCATTATTATAATTTAATGAATTCTGTTTCTGGATTTATTGGTATGCATAGTGGAGCTTCATGTATGAGTTCTGCAGTTCAAGAACACAATGCAAATTTAAAAAGTATTTGTATCGTTTCTAATGAAGGATATGAGTATCACAAAAATAAAGGACTTTTTATTTTTGACAACGTTGAATATATGGTGTATGATTGAAAATGAAAATCGAAGTTTCAAATGGTGAAATAGTAGATAAGTATACTATTTTGCAAATCAAAAAAGAAAAATGTGACGATCCAGCAAAGTTAAAAAACATTTTAACTGAACTGGATTATTTGACTTCCATTGTAGAAAAATTGAATATTCCAAATGATATTTTAACTAGTCTAAAAGAAACAAATCTTCGACTCTGGGAGGTTGAAGATGATATTCGTGTACATGAAAGCATTAAAACTTTTGATGAAAGTTTTATAGAACTTGCAAGACTAGTTTACATAACAAACGATAAAAGATTTGAAATTAAAAATCAAATTAATAAAATTACTCAAAGTTTAATTGTAGAAGAAAAAATTCTACCAAAATATTAATATGGATCGAAATAAATCAACATACAAACTTAAAAATATCGGACCAATTTACTACTTGAATCTTGACGGACAAGAGGATAGGAGAGAGTATATGGAATCTCAATTTAAGTATTGGGAAATTGAAAACTATACTCGCATCTCTGCCTATGATGGTCGTGAAGATGACTTAGGAGACATTATTAAGGGAAAATATCCTGAAGTAATGACTTCGGGGGAAATTGGATGTGTAACTTCTCATCTTAAAGCAATTAAACATTGGATGGACACATCTGACAGTCCATATGCAATTATCATGGAAGATGATTGCAATTTAGATCTTGTAAAATTTTGGAACTTTACTTGGGATGATTTTTATTGTCGTATTCCTTACGACTGGGATGTAGTGCAAATTGCAATTATTTGTACAGGAGATTTGCATGTTAAACTTCACAAACGGTTTGTAAATGATTTTTCTACAGCTTGTTATTTAATTACAAGACATCATGCGGAAAAGATTTTAAAACATCATGTTAGAGGTAACAAGTATAAATTGGATAATGGAATGAAACCACGTCCAGTTGCGGACGATTTAATTTATAATTCTGGAAACACATATAGTATTCCTTTACTTTTTTATAAACTTGAACTAGGATCATCTATTCATCCAGATCACATTGATGCATTTCATCGTGGAAATCATGATGGACTATTAAACTACTGGTCTCAAATGGGAGCGCAGTTGGACATTGCAGCATTAATGGATTATGATCCTTACCTTGGGAGAGTTGTTGAAAACTCTGCCGCACAATCCACTCAAACATCTTGACAAATATTAAAAAACCATTTAAACTCTTTTGGTCTTAATAATTGTTTAAGACTCTCTAAATAACGAAGGTTTCTTTTGTAAGAAATCTTCATATTGTCCTATAGTACATAAAACATTTTTATGAAACTCAAACAACTGATGCTTGCACCTGTTGCTCTGGGAATGGTTGCTCCTGTTGCTGCGAATGCGGCAGACCTTAATATGGCAGCAGTCAACCAATATGTTTCCGCAGAACAAGCTACAAGCGTCACACAATTTACAGATGTTCGTCCTACCGATTGGGCATATGCTGCCCTCGGCAACCTGATTGAAAAATATGGTTGCATTGCTGGTATGACCGACAGCACTTTTGCTGGTGGTAAGACTCTTACTCGTTTTGAAGCAGCAGCTCTTTTGAACTCTTGCCTTGAGCGTGTAACTGAAACAACTGATGAACTCAATCGTCTTGCGACTGAGTTTGCTAACGAACTGACCGTCATCAAA